>MDTE01132506.1_pt1 | contig 13849 bp, 22 predicted proteins | sample 811231 | NCBI WGS metagenome assembly MDTE01 (sample SAMN05326651, study PRJNA326480) | marine metagenome | isolation source: seawater | place: Indian Ocean: Red Sea | collected 2010
AAATGGCTTTAGATCAATACGCAGGAACAGTATTACCTATTGCTTCAGGTTGGGGAACTAACATAGGAACAGGAACACAAACAGCACCAAAAGCTAATCCAATAGGAATGGCTGCAGGCGGAGCTATGTCAGGAGCTGCATTAGGTCAAATGCTTGGCGGTCATGCAGGCATGGGAGCACTTATTGGTGGCGGTTTTGGTTTACTAGGTGGATTATTATAACAGGAGGAAAAATGAACTACGATAAATTTATAGACGCAATTGAACACTACTGGACTGATCACAAAAAAGCTGTGATTGTAGTTGCAGTAATAATTATATTAGCAATAGCACTTTAAGGTTAACATGAAAATCTACAATAAGATTGTCTTAGATAAAGATAATAATATTATCGAAGAAGACCATTTTGAATATAATGGTCCAATTTCTTATTGTGGAGGTGGTGGTGGATCAGCTGGAGACTCATCCGCAGAAGCTGCAATGGAAGAAGATTATGCACAACCTACACAAATGTCATCTCCAAGAGCAGCTGGAGCTGAAACAGGATGGTCACCTTCTGCAGGATCAGAAACTAATTGGAGTGAATCAGATGATTATGAATCTGCTTATTCAGATACACCTTCTGCACCTGAACCTGAAACTTATTCTGCACCACCAGCAAGTAGTTATGAAGGATTAGATAATGAACAACAATCTGAATTAGATCAACAACATTATCAAGATTGGGTACAAGAAACTCAATATCCTCAATATGATGGTACTGAAGATCTTGAAGGACAAAGAGAAAAAGATATAGATTTTGCTGTTGATAAAGGTTTAATTACTGTTGATCCAAATACTGGAGAACAATCTCCAGGACCAAATGTTAGAAATGATGAAGGTATTATTGTTTCAAGAGATGATCCAAGTGTAAAACAAAATTTAACTTGGAAAGAACATTGGGATAATAGACCTGATATTATTAAATGGTCTCCAACATTAAGTATTTTATGGGCTACTGGTAAAAATTTATCAGAATTTTTAGGTAGTGGTAATGTAAGACAAAGTGATTTTGGTATTGATAATACACAAGATGAAAGCGGAGATGGAGATTCAGTACAAAATACATCTAGTAATAGCCAAACACAATTTATTGCTTCTGGTAATACACAACCAAGTAATTCTGTTGCTTCTAATTGGTATCAATCTTTAGGACAAAATACTGTGAGTGGACAAGGTAATGCATTTAATTTAGCTACAGAATATGCAGCTGCAAAAACAAGAGTAGCACAAAGACTAGGAACACCTAGTGCAATAGGATGGACAGCAGTAAATGATAGTCCATTTTACAATTTTTTAAAAACAAATAATTTAGACAGGGGAATATTATAATGGCAGGAATGTTTGATATATTTAAATGGGGAATGAAACCTCCTACTACACTAGGAGGATACGCTGGAGACATAGAAGGAGAAGCTCAAATGCCTTCTATGATTGGTCAACGAATTACAAAATCTCAAGGTGGTCCAATTCCTATACCACAACAAAATCAAGGAGCATTACAGCCAAATGCACAAGGAGCAAATATTACAATGGCTGATGGTGCATCATTAGCTAAATGGGCTGGATTAGATCTTAAACAACTTGAAAGAAATTGGAAAGACAAAGGTGGCTTTGAAGGATTAATGGCAAACCCAGCATTCAGTTTAGGCTTGGCAATGATTCAATCATCAGCTCAAGGTAAAAGAATTGACGAAGCATTAATGAATAACTTTATTAAAGCTGCAGGTATTTCTGCACAATTTAAAGATAGAATAGCAGCTAGAGCTGGTGGCGTTATTGAAGCTACTGAAGGACAAATGAACGAAATTAAACAAGTTCTTGCAACTAAAGGTATGGATAAACCAGGTTGGTGGAGAAAAATATTACCAGGTAATCAATCTGAAATGTGGGAACAAGCTGTTGAAGATGTTGCAGTTAAAGTTCAAAAGAAAGTTAATGCAATGAAAAGACAAGCTAAAGCATCTGGTAAAGATATTGTAGTAGGTAAAAGATTATATAAAAAAATCATAGATGATATGATTAAATCTGGAGAAATTAAAAAAGTAGGTGGAGTTAAAGCTGCTGGTTATCAATTAATTGATGCAACTTTAGAATCAAGAGCTAAAGGTGGTCCAGTTAGAGCTGGTAAGCCTTATATGGTAGGAGAAAAAGGACCAGAAGTAGTTATTCCAAGACAATCAGGTAAAGTTGTATCTAATGATGATGCTAGAATATTTGCTATGTTATTAGCAGCTAATCCACAATTACAGAAGGTATCTAAAGCTAGAGCTGAAAAGATTATTAGAGCTAGATTCCCTGAATATTTTGAGGTGTAAATGATCAAAAGATTTATAATAAAAGGATTTAGTAAGAAGTTTAAAGGAGTTCAAAAACTACCTGCACAAAAAGCACCTAAGTTTAAACCTGATCCAGGTGAAGCTGCAACTAAAGAGTTTACTAAAAAGTTTGGTGAAAAACCTCAATTTATGGGTTTTAGTGAAAGAGCATCTACAAGTATGGCTGCTGAAAGTTTAGCTATGAAAACAGCTGAAAAGAAATTCTTTAAAACATTACCTAAAGAATTAGGTAGATCTAGAGCTAGAACTGCTACAGGTATTAAACAAATAAGACAAACTAAAAAAGTACCTAAAATTAAAGTATTTCATGCAAAGCAAAAAGGTGCAATGAAAGCATACACAACTGCTACTAAAAAAAGTGATACTGTTTTTGAAAGAACTGTACAAAAGTTTAGTGGTCAACAAAAAGCATCTCCATTTAAAACAACAACAAAAAGAGCTGTTAAGAAATTTGTTTCTAAAGAACAGAAAAAAACTTGGGGGTTCTAATACCTCATGGCTAACGATTTTAACATTAACGAATTTAAATTAAGAGACCCAGTACGTAGTATTCCTGATGGTTTAAAAGAACCTATCAAAGATAAAACGCCTGGGTTTTTTCAATCCTTACGTAGTCCTTACGATCTTTGGTTAGAAGAATCTTTACCAGCATCACTTTATCAATGGATGACTGGCAATACCAAAAAGAAACAAGCACAAGAAGCATTAGAGTATATTCGTAATAATCCTCAAGATAAAGAATCTAGAATATATAAAGAAGCTGAACGTAAACTAAATAGATTTGGTTATCTTTTAGATGATGGACCAATGCATGTAGACTTTAAAGAAGTTGGTAACATGATTAAGTCTAATCCTAAACTATTTGGTGCAGAGCTTGTTAATATGATTATGGCAGATCCTTGGCTTTTATTTATGCCTTTAGGATGGGGTAGACTAGGCAGAGGTGTAGTCAATGGTATTAGATTAAAAAGAGCTAAAGGTCTTACTTTATCTAAAGTATCTAGAGATAGAGCTAAAGTTATGTCAGATCTTAAAGTAGGAACTGCAGCTACACTTGGAGTACCATTTGCATTTTCTACAACATGGCAATTAGGTGAAAAAGCAGAAGTAGATCCTAAAAGAACTACAGTAGAAACTACTATAGGAGCTACAGCAGGAGCTATATTTTCAGTAGGATTTGCAGGAGCTGGTGAGTTAGCTAGAAGAATGACTCGGATACCTAGAATTAGAGCTAACCAAGCAGTACAAAAAGTTTTAGAAAAACACAAACTAACTCCTGAAAAGTTAGTAGATTTTAATGAACAAGGTATTTATCGTTCAGTTGATGATCTAATAAACGAGATTAGAAAACAACAAAGAATTATAAGTGATCCTAAAAAGTTTGAAGTAATCAAAGCAGATATAACTGCAGCTTTAAGAACTCTTAATGAAAATGGAAAAGATATGGCTTTCAATACTGCTCTTAAAAGAGGAGCATCTATTGGAGCTATTTTTGGTACAGCACAATTCCTTACAGCAGATGACGATAAACTATTAGCAACAGCTAAAGGTTTTGGTGTAGGTGCAGCTATATATACTGGTGCAAGATTGCTTGGTAAACAATTAAAGAAAGCACCTAAAGAATTTGATGAAGCAGCATTATCAGGTGAAGCTGCATTAGATGCTATGAAAATGAGTACAGTTAAATTGAACTCAGCAGCACAAGAATTATCTAATACTATTAAACGATCTATACCTGATGCAATTGATTCAAGAAGAAGAATATTCTATTATCTTACTAAAGCCAAAGTACATCCCAAAACATTTAAATACAATCCTAAATTCAAACCTATAGCAGCTAACAGTTTAACTAAAGCTGAATTAGATGGAGCTAAAAGTATTGAGAAAGTATTTAACGAATATTACAAAATATTTGGAGATGAAGGTAGATTAGTCTTTAACAAAAGAGCTAATTATTTACCATTACTTTGGAACGAATATAATCCTAAATATCAACCATTTAGATTTATTAAAGATTTTGATAGCCCAGTAGTTACTGGTCCATCAGCTAAATTCCAATTTGCTAAGCGTGGTATGTTTGGAGATATTAACCATGGATTACAAAAAAATTATACTATTCGTAAAGGTATGGATGATCCTGCGGAACTTGTTAGAATCTATGGATTTGCAGCAGGTAAAGCATTAGCAACTAGATCATTAATTACTAATTTAGAAAGAACAAATATTAACCAAAGACCACTCTTAATCAGAAACAACATCAAAAAAACTTTTGATGAACAAAATTATACAGAGTTTAAACATCCATATTTTGCTGATAAGGGTGAAACTGCTTTAATTCATAAAGGAATGGTTAATTCTTTAAGAATGGTATTTGATGCAGCTGATGAAGGTGCTTTTATGGGGGCACTCTTTACAACTAACTTGATGATGAAAAGATTAGCTGTAGGATTTTCATTCTTTCATGCTGGTGCATTGGTTGAATCTTTATGGTTTGCTGGTGCTAAATGGAATAACATTAAAAAGATATTAGATCCAAGAGCTAAACCAGAAATCTTAAGTTCTATAAGAGATCCTAAAGCATATATTAAAGATTATGACCATGCTATTACACAGCTTAGAACTCATGGTTACGAGGATGTTGTAAGGTTTGGTCAAGGGTCTGGATTACAAATATCAATCCCTGAAGACGTTGGCTTTGATAGATTTTATTATAACATAAGAGGTGTTGACACATTTCTTAAAAGACATTTCGGTATATCTACAGGCGGGAAAGTAGAAGATGTATTTAGATGGTTTGATAGAATTACTTGGGATAGAGTATTTACTGCAGCTAAACTACATACATTCTTAACTGTATTAGATCAGCCTACTCTAATGAGAGCTCCTAATAATTTAAGATTAATGCCTGGTGATACCCAGTCAGTTATTTATCGTAAAGCTACACAAGCAGCACAGTTTACAAATGATGCTTTTGGTGGACAAAACTGGGAACAAATAGCGAACAGAATACAAACACCTACTATTAAAAGAATGATGCAAACTACGTTTGCTCCAGGATCTAGAGGGTATATGCAATTACTACTCTTTGCTCCTGATTGGACAATATCAAATGTAAGAATTATTGCTAAGTCATTACCTTCATTTGAATCTGATCCAGCTTTAAGAAGGATGTATCAATATTATTTTGCAAGAGCTGCATTAACATACGCAGCTGCAGGATCTGCACTAAACTATATATTTAGTGGACATTCAATATTAGAGAATACAGATCCAACAAGAATTGACTTAGGAGATGGTCAGGTATTGACTTTTTCTAAACAGTTAATGGAACCTTTCCATTGGATAACAGCTCCACAAAGTACTGGTCTTAAAAAGATAGGATCATTACCTAGAACTACAATAGAAGTATTAACTAACAAACAATACTTAACTACTAAGTGGAGTCCTAACATCACTAAAAAAGATGATGAAGCTATTGAAAAAGGTTTAAAAATAGGTGGTCATGTTGGAAGAAGATTCTTACCAATTTGGTTACAAACGGCATCACAATCAGTTGCTGAAGGTTTAGAACGAGATGGTTTAAGTCTTGATCTTGCTTCTGATATAGCAGTTGATTTTGTGCTAGGACAAAGTGGTCATCCTAGATACCAAGGACCACGATATACACAATATAAAACGAAAGGGTTAGTAAGGTCACCTTACGAAACGTTATTTTAATGAGTAGACATACAGAAAACAAAGAAGAAATCTTAAAGATATATGGTGAAATAGCTGTAATTAAAACATTATTAAACAATCACGTTGAACATTTATCTTCAAAGATTAACACAATATATAAAATTATATGGGCAGTAAGTTTTATGGCTTTGGGTAACCTTATGTGGGTGGTCAAGTCTTTACTTGTCCAGTAATGAAATTTTTACTTACTATGCAAATTTGCTCCTTAATTAGCGGAGATTGCAGTCAAGCTATGCAAAGAGCAATGCCTCTTAATTCATTTCATGAATGTATTATGGCAGGACATTTAAATAGTATGAATGTTTACCAAAAGTTAGGACCAGAATTTACTAATCAGGATAAAACGTTTATTAAATTTTGGTGTACTGAATCTAACACTATATAAAGTTGTACCTTTAAGACTAGACGAGTACAACGAAAAATTGTATAAGCAACTATATGCTTCGAAAATCAATACTTGTTATAGCAGATCAACACGCACCATATCACCATCCAGATACTATTGACTTTCTGGATGCAATTAGAAGAAAATATAAACCTGATTGTATAGTGAATATAGGCGATGAGCTTGATTGGCATAGCATTTCATTTCATGACAAGCATCCTGGCTTATACGCAGCGAGTGATGAACTCAAAACTGCAAGACAATTTTTTAAGAAACTTCATAAGATGTTTCCTAAAATGTATTTGCTAGACTCTAACCATGGTAGCTTAGTGTTTAGAAAAGCTACTAGACATGGATTACCACACGAAGTCTTTAAGACTTATAACGAAATGTTAGGTGTTGGTCCTGGTTGGACTTGGCATGAAGATTTGATCTTGAAAGCATCAAATGGTCAAAAAATATACTTCTGTCATGGTAAATACAAAGACGTGCTAAAGGTAGCACAACAATATGGTATGTGTACTGTACAAGGACATTACCATACTGTGTTCAAAATAGATTACTGGAGTAATCCAAATGAATTACTGTGGGGAATGCAGACTGGATGTTTAATAGACATGAAAAGTTTAGCTTTTGAATATAATAAATTACAAAAGTCTAGACCAGTTGTAGGATCCTCAGTCATTATAGATGGAATACCCAAGTTAATCCCAATGGTATTAAAAGACAATGGCAGATGGAACAAAAAAATTACCTAGAGGAATAAGAAATCACAATCCAGGCAATATCAAATTAGGTACTGCATGGGATGGTCTCGCTGATGAACAATCAGACGAGGTCTTTTGTGTTTTTAAAGAACCTGTATGGGGTATTCGTGCTTTAATGAGAATACTCTTAGTCTATCGTTTCTCACATAAGAAAAGTAATATAGAGGACATCATCGGAAGATGGGCTCCTCCAAGTGAGAATGATACTGACGCTTATATAAAATTTGTTTGTGAAAGAATGAATTTTAACCCAATGGATAAATTAGATAATAGCATTGAGCATTATCTACCATTAGTTAAATCTATAATAAAAATGGAGAATGGTGATCAACCATACTCTGATGAACTATTAGTAGAAGGAATGTATAAGGCATGGGATGGATTTCCGACAAATTCTTCGGCATCGTAGAAACCATAAGCAGCAAACTTAATGTTTGGGCATGGAATAAACGATGGAACAAAAGGCATTACCTCCGATATCAAGGTGGAGGAACAGGAAAGATATACACCGTCAAGAAATCCGATGGTTCAAGTGTTACAAAAAAGTAAACACAAAATACATAAGCCTAAAAAAGGCAAAGGAAGTTATAGGAGAATAAAACATGGCATGGTTTAGTTTAGCAAAGATAGCATTACAAGCTGGTAGTAAGATATATTCAAATCGTCAAAAGACGAAGATGGCTATGTCTGATGCCCAACTTTTACATGCAGAACGTATGGCTCGAGGTGAAGAATCTTACCAGGGCAAACTTTTAGAAGCAAGGCAAAATGATTATAAGGACGAATTTGTACTTATTATTATTTCAGCCCCAATAGTAGTACTTATGTGGGCAGTTATGAGTGACGATCCAACAGCAATGGAGAAGGTTAAACTCTTTTTTGAGTATTTCCATTCATTGCCAAAATGGTTTACAAACCTATGGATTCTTGTCGTAGCAAGTATTTTTGGAATTAAAGGAACACAAATATTTAGAGGAAGCGGACCAACTTCTAAGAAGTAATGGAACAACCAGATTATCAAGAAATTATTAACGAATACAAGGAACAAGTTCGTATGCTTAAAGAGCAAATAAACGAACTTGAAGATGCTTGTAAATTAAAAGACTCCTCTCTTAAACGAACTCTACAAAAACTAGAGTTTGCAGCAGAGGATTTAAACAAAGCTAATAAAGAACTTGATGATCTTAAAGAGAAAAAAAAAGAAAAAGTGTAGGACTTGTAAACGAACTGTAGATTACCCTTATGTAATTTATAAGGATTCTAAAGTACATTGTCTTAAATGCTACCATAGTTCTGGTGCATCAGTAGCAATATTCCACAAATGATAAATCATCCTTATGATATACAAATAATGGCAATGTTTGTTTTTATAACACTCTATTTAGTATTTAAAGTAATAAATTGGATATGAAAATTAACGAAAATACAAATATAAGTTTACCAATACGTAATTTAGTTGCCATAGTTGCTGCAGTAGCAGTAGGAGTATGGGCATATTTTGGTATTGAAGAAAGATTAAATAAATTAGAAACAGCTGATGTTTTATTTCAACAAGATCTCTTAAAGAAAGCAGAACAAGAGCCTAAAAATCTAGAAATTTTTATGCTTATTGAACACCTTGCAGGTCAGATTGAATCAGTTGAAAAAGAAATAGAAGCATCAAGATACAACAAAGTAAATATAGATCATTTAAAAGAACAAGTAAATGTTCTACAAAAACAGATAGATAAATTAAGAAACGGAGAACACTAAATGGAATTAGTTATAGCTTTATTAATGTACCTGGGCGATCCCCCGGTTTTGAAAGAACATTTATTAATGCCTAATTTATCTGAATGTTTGAAAAGAAAAAGGATCTCAATGAGATCTACAAACAACGCAGAATTTCAATGCATGAAAGTTAATGCGTTAATTAAGGATGGCAAAATAATTAGTATTTCAAAAAGCGATGACTAAATCTTTAGAAAAATATATCATACTTGTATTAACATTTATAATCATATTTGCAGGTGTAGCTAAAGCAGGATCTACACAAACTAATGTAAGTGGTTCTAATACAGCAATTGAAGGAGGTTATACTTCTTCAACAACGTATGAGTCTGGCTCTAGTTCTAGCTCAACTACAAGCAATACTACTAATAGCAATATTAGATCTGCCCCTCCAACAGCATCTGCTCCTGGAATGAACTCTACTGCAAACTGTGCTTTAGCACTCTCAGGCGGTGTTCAAACATTTGGTATAGGGGTAAGTGGTGGTAAAAGTTATAGAGATGAAACCTGTGAGATTATTAATTTATCTAAGACACTCTCTCAGTTAAATATGAAAGTTGCTGCTATCGCAGTACTCTGTAGCGATAAAAGAGTTTTTGAAGCTATGATAGCTGCAGGAACACCATGTCCTGTAGAAGGTAAAATAGGCAAGGAAGCTATGAAATTATTAGCTGAAAAGTATGATTACCAACAGCCTACTTATCAAAAATATGTTCATTTTGAAAAGCGTAAAAAGAACAAAATTAAAATAGAAAAGATTAAAAAGAAATGAGATGGTTAATACTATTTACATTATTAACCTTCAATGTTGCAGCTGAAGAAATTACAACTGGCAACTTATTACCTAATGCAGGAGACTCTGCATCATCTGCACAAAGTGTAGACACTAACGTACCTAATGTAGCATCTAGCTGCAATGATTTTACTATTACTAATAGTCATTGTTTTAGTACTGAAATAGAAGTTACTGGTACAGGTACAGTTAAAAAGTCTGGATCTTTGGTGGGTATTACAACAAATTCTGATACAACTACTCAAGAAAAATTAGACAATGGTATTACTCTAAATAGTACTACTATTGTTCAAAACTGTGAGTGGGCTAACTCCTCTTATGCTTGTGGCAATAGAGGATCTGGCAGAGATACATTTAAAACTACAGTTAAAATTTTAGATGTTGATGGCAGCACTCTTGCTTCTGTAGATCAAATAAGAAATACAGACGCAGGATACTATGCCAATGCACATAAATATACTGATCAAGTTATTTATAACAATGCAGGTTCCAATCAGTTTGACTGGACTTGGACTGGGATAGATGGACAATCTAATCCTGGAAATCTTGGTGGACCTAATTTATTAGGAGCTTCTCTTACTATGACTTATGAGAATGTAGTACTAGAAGTAGCAACTTTAACTGCTCTTGAAGAAGTTAACGAAGCTGTATCCAATACTGAAATAGAACAATCTGTATCTGAAGTGGTTATAGAAGAAACTAAAACATTAGCTACACAAGTATCTAATATTCAAAAAGCTCCTATAACTAAAACTGCGAAAGTAGTACAAGTACAACAAGCGGTTAAGAAATTTGAAGCTAAGACAGGAGCTAAAGTTGTTAAAGCTAGTACAACTAGCACAACAACTAATACAGCAACAGCTGCTGCTCCTGCTAAAGTAGCACAATCTCCTAAAAAGGAGAAGAAAGCGACAACAATTGCTAAACAAATTATATCATCAACTGCTAAGAAGGAGACAATTAATGAAAAAAAAGAAAAACAAGAAGAAAAAAAATCAGAAGTTAAAGAAGAAAAACAAGAAGAAAAACAAGAAAAAAAGAAGATAGTATCTAAAACAACTTCATCTTCTAAGTCTAAAGTATCTACAATAGATGCTGCAATGGCTAAAGTAGATGAGGTTGTTAAAGACATAGCTAAAAATTTAGAGGTTAAAAACCTTGTTAAATTAGAAGCTATGAAAGGAGATATTTCTCTTGCTCTTTACACTAATACTGAATTTTATAAAGGTAGAGACATTTATTTGAACAATAATATGTTTGATAATAGAGATATCTATAACAATATCGATTTAGTACAATATATAGAAAACGATCCCGTTGCTCAAAAAGAGAAGATCCTAAAAGATCTACGATTAAGAGAACGGGAATTGTTATTTAAACTGGAGGCATTAAACAATGGGTAAACTTAAAGATCAACTGGCAGGAATAGCAGCTCTAGTAGCAGCTATCGTTGCTATTGGCGGTGGGTTTGTTAAATATGGTGAGATTACTACTAAGCTAGACGCTTTATCTGAATCTACGCCTGAAAGATCTATTGAAATTGAAGAAAATAGTAGTAATATTATTGACAATCAACAGGCAATTAAAGTATTACAAACTCAAATGCAACTAATAAACGTTCGTATAAGAGAATTACAAGAAGAAGCTAAAAATCCACTTGGTGGATAATGAAAAAGATTAAAGAATCTATTATAGAAATATTTGTTCTTATTTTATACTTCTCATTTTGTTTTCTAATATTGATTTTTATTGGAATCTTATGGTTAGTAGATAAACTAATTAAATGATTATTTTAGACTTCTCTTTAGGTTCGTCTTTAGGAGCACCAAATACATTAAAACTAAATGATCTACGTTCTCCTTTTGTTCTAAAAGGATAAACCATGTGGTACATCCACCATGGAAATATATAATAATCACCAACCTTAGGTCTAATTCTAACTGTATTGGTAGAAAATAAATGAACTTGTCCAAATTGCATTTCTATTCCACCAGCAGTAGGATAATGATCTTCATCTTCTTTCTTCCACTCTTCCTCTATACCTTCGGGTAAAGATAGATAACCCACACAAGACATGTGGCAATTAGTATGATAATGCAATGGATTAAAATCACCTGCAAAAGATCTAACATACCAACCTGATTTAAATATTATCTTTTGAAGTTCTGCAGCATTATCAGGATGTGCTTCAATATAAGCAGTCATAAGTTTTTGAAAGTATGGAGCCCATTTTTCAAATACCTCAGGAGTAATAATTAATTCTTGTTTAACATTACCAACTAAATCATCAGAGAAATCATGAATTTTACTTTTCTCTTTATCAGCAATAATGTTATCACAATCTTTATTAAAATCATCTATAAGTTCTTGTGGTAATTTACAATGACCTATTGATGGACCAAATGGTCTATATATTTTAAGTTGTTTATTGTCCTTATTTAATTTACTAAAGTGCGTCCCCATAATCCCTTTCCATTATCATTTCTAAATAGTGTATAGCTTTCTCTATATCTTTTTGTTTTCCTTTAACAGAGTGTCTACAAATATATTTGATAGCATTACCTTCTGCAAAAGGCAGCTTATTCTCATTAATAAACTCAGCAGGTTCTATCTTAAAAGATTTATAATGATTACCATCTACCTGCTTATTAAGCGAGTGATAGGTAACACCTTTAAACATGTGTTTATCTGTCATATTTAAAACACCAATTTATATCTTTGTATATTTCTATTAGGTCTAGGTACATATTTCTTTTTATTAAGAATAGCATGTTGTTCATAAGTTAACGAATACTTCTTTTCTTTTAACAAAATTTCAACTTTATTTCTAGCTCTATATTCTTCATATCCAGCGTAATGAAATACTAAACGAAAGTCTTTAGAATCACTTTTTAACCAATCTATAGCACTCATTTTAGTATAGATTCTATCTCTTCTATTACCTAAATATTCAGCATCTAAAAGGGCTTGAGCAATTACAGCAAACCACAGTTTATTTTCCGCTGACGTTTCGTCCTTCGGCAATAATGGTACTGTCTGTAGAGCTTTCATTAGATTTAATTACTTCATAAGTAGTTCTTCTATGGATCATTGGATCTCTATTCCAAACAAAATTATTTAAGTCTAAAGATTTAAAAGTTTTAAGTGCCTCTTCATCATTATTTGCAGATAAATTAACTTCAGTATATTGAGGATTTAAAACCCAAATCTTAAACTTATAAATCATATATTGTGTTTACGTCTACTTGCTTCTAAAGTTCTAAAGAGATCTATGACCATACCTTCTTTATCTCTTTTATTCTCAAGAGTACTTGCTTTAACTTCCGCATCATATATCTCTTGAACAGCTTTCTGATAATCATCTGATGCATAATATGCCTGTTCTTTGGCAGATATGCTCTTAAGATTACTTTCACCTGTGATGAAGAGAGCTTTCCTTCTTTTAAGAAGTCTATCCAGGTATTTAACGTTTGCACTTGCTTCCGCACTCTGTTCGTCTGTTTGAGCAAGGTAGGCTAATGCCTTTTCCAATCTGTCTTCTGTTATCATATTTTATTTCTCCTGTTCTTTTGAAGTGAACATACGCTTTACGAACTTCTTTAGTCTTCTGCCAAGTCTCAAAATGGCATACTTCCAAGAAGAGTTTGAAAAGTTTGTAATCCATGTCATGGAAGTAATTTTCCGTCTCCACCTTGGCAATAATATGCCCATACTTGATGACCATTATAATATACATTGTCATCTGTTTCTTTGGGTTTTAACAATTCTATAAACTTTTCATTGCAACTTTGAGTAGACAATAGAATTGTCGGAACTTTTGCTACTTCTCCGTTTGTTAGTTGCAATATCATTAATATTGTTTTCATAATATATTCCTAAATGTTTACACAAGACTTGGCAGGGAATTTCACCCCGCCTAGTCATCCAATTGTCCTCATTTTTTTTATAGAAAGGGAGGAAACCATGAATTGGATTCTGTTAAAACGGAGCCTCGTCTCCGTCATATTGAGCATCTAATA
>MDTE01067475.1_pt1 | contig 13848 bp, 16 predicted proteins | sample 811231 | NCBI WGS metagenome assembly MDTE01 (sample SAMN05326651, study PRJNA326480) | marine metagenome | isolation source: seawater | place: Indian Ocean: Red Sea | collected 2010
CCCGGAACCCGATCGAAAAGCATCTTCACTGCTAACCAGTTCGTCAGCCCACCACTCAACGCGAAAATGCCGGCCGAAAACAAAAACGCCTGAGCAGTGCTCGACGGCGCGAAGAAGCCGACCGCAAAAACCACGGCCGAGACGAGATTCGAGACGGTTCCTTTATCCATGAGCTCCGTGCTTCTCTTTCGGTGAAAGGACACAGTTTACCAGACTGGAACCTAACGAACAGAGAGCGTTGTTGCGAAGAACGGTCCGAAAATCGAAGTCACGAATCGCCCGTTACAAAAGCCTTGACACCGATCCCCGCCTCGGCGATGACAGCGATTCTCTCACGCTAAGAATGCGGAAATCCCTCAACAACGCCTGGTGATCTCCAGTGGCGGAACCCTCGTCCAAAGCAGATAGAACCACGGCACTCCGGGAGACCCTCGTTGCCGTTTTCGGCCTCGGGTCGCCGGAGCCCTCGGTCCTCTCTTCGATTCTGAGCAAAGTTCAGACCGAAGACGTCGCTGACGTACTGGTCGACTTCCCCGACGAGGATAAGATCCGCATTTTTCGCGCACTGCCAGACGACGAGGCGCGTGGCGAGGTCATTGAGGAAACTGATCAGCAAAGCCGCGACGAAATTCTGGATGGAATCACGAAAGATGAGCGCATTTCCGTTCTCGAGGAAATGCCCGTCGATGATCTCGTCGACCACCTCGACGAGCTGCCCGCCGAGGAACAAGCGCAGGTCCTCGCGCACTTAGAGCCCGAGGAAGCGCGCGACGTTCAAGAGCTGGCTCAATTCCCGCCGGAGACCGCCGGTGGCATGATGACCACCGAGTTTCTGAAGCTTGCGGTCGGCGTAACCAGTCACGACGCTCTCGCAGAGATCCAAGGCAATCTCGACGCCGAAATCATCTCGTATGTATACGTTGTCGACGCCAGTGGCGTTCTTTGCGGCGTTCTCTCGATCCGCGACATCCTACGCGCTAAGCCGGCGACGGCTGTCAGAGACTATATGATCTCGGACCTGATCACCGTGCGCTTGGAAGAAGATCAGGAAGAAGTCGCTGGAGTCGCCAACAAGTACAACCTAAGCGTCGTCCCCGTCGTCGATGATGAAGGTCGAATTCGTGGGATCGTCACGGCGGACGACATCCTCGACGCGGTGGAAGAGGAGCACTCTGAAGACATGCTTCGCATGGCGGGAACTGTCGCAGTCCACCCGTTCTATGAATCGATCGTGTCAGGCATGGTCAAACGCTTGCCCTTCCTCCTCGTCACCATGCTCGGAGGAATCTTCATCATCCTCCTGGAAAACTACTTCCACGAGCTGATCGAAGTGAGATCTCTGGGCTGGACCATTTCCGCTCTACCGCTACTTTGCGGCGTCTCTGGCAACGTAGCGATTGTCTCCTCGACTGTGATCGTCCGTGGCCTCGCGACCGGTGAAATCAACCTGCGGCGCGCATGGAAAGCACTCGGGCACGAAGTTGCTATCGGCACACTGAACGGCCTCATTCTCTCGGCGGTAGTGGCGCTCGTCGTGTTCGCAGTCGCCGAGTACGATTCTCCCGTCGACCACCCAAGCGAGGGGCAAGCAATCGCATTCGAGGACAGCCCTCCATCCACAGACGACGCGACCGCCCGGCGTGCGGCGCCAATGCAGGTCGCCACCGCGATCCTTATCGGCATGGCGATTTCCGTGACGTTCGCCGCATTCCTCGGGGCGCTAATCCCCGTCGCTTGCCGGATCAGCGGCAGGATCGACCCCGCGATCGCTTCCGGCCCGTTCGTCACAGCCCTTGTTGATGTTTCCGCTTCGCTGATCTTCTTCGCATGCGTTTTGACAATCGTCTCCTGAGACATACGGTCTTCTCAGAAGACGAGACCACGGCCGGCAAACTCACGCCCCTCCCTCGCCGACCAACGCCTCACAAACCAAACAGACGACCGATCGTCCGAAGTAGATAGCGACACCCTCACCGCCCCCGGTAAAATAAACTTTCTGGACGGTCGTCATACACGTTCGGTCAGTGTCAGCCATGGCCTTGTCAGCGGTGAGTAAACCATGCGGGAACGGATCGTTCTTCTAGCATGCTTGGGTGGAACGTTCCTTGTGACGGGGCTCGCGGTTTACTTCGCCTACTCTCGACACCTGGCGATTCTCGAGGAGCGCTCGCGCGCAGAGGACCTCCGAGACGACTTACGTCACTCTATGGCAAAAAGCCTCGAGCTCAGCCGCCAGCTCTCAGAGCTGGCCCAAGAGACCTCCACGCGTGAGTTCTCGACGTCGAGTCAAAAGGCCGCATACCAATCCCTCGAAGGGCGAATCGCGCAGCTCGTGCAACAGTTGAGCGCAGAAAACGGCGCGTCACTCGGGAGCGAAATAGAGGAACTGAAAACGTCGCTCGGTGCGCTCAAAGAGGCCCTCGATACAGGCCTCACCGCAACCCAAAGCGAAATCCAGGCGCTCACACAAAAGCAGGATGAAATCGCCGCAAGACTCGCGAAAGTCGTTAGCTCCGGCGCCGAACTCGAAAGCCGTCAGGACGCCCTGGCGGAGCTAATCCAGAAGGATTCAAATGCATCCCTGGAACAATTGAAGGCTCGATTCGATCAACACCAAGCTCTGCTTGTCGGCTTACGAAAAAAGGTGGAAATTCTCGGCAAGCTATTCGCGACAACCGACGTTTCCTCACAAGAGAGAGAGCACGACCAAACAGTCACAGTGAAGGCGCGGATCGTCGCGGTCGACAACGAGAACATCGCGCTATCGACCGAGTCCAACATATCCCTGCAGACGACGTCGCTTGTCCACGTGACCCGGGATGGCACCCTCATCGCGAAAGCAAAAGTCTTTAGCGTCGACTCAAAGCGCGGATACGCGGCCGCGACAGTACTATCGCTTGAAGACGGCAAAACAATTCGAGTTGGCGACACTGCAACGGTCCAAACGAACCCAAGCCATGCATCGAGGACGACCCCGACGGCCAACACTGCCCCCACCACCGACGACGAACGCAAAAACGTCGACGACGCCCCCAAGCCGTCGGAGACGACGCCGCCACTTCTTCGTTCGCGTCCACCTCCACCTCCCGCAAAGCCACTTTCGCAACCAGCCCCTTCGAGCACCTGATAAGTTAGGTGGGACACCTTGGCTAATTGTTGAATTGTTTGCTTTTATGACAAAAGCTCGGGTGAGTAACCGTGATGAATTTTCGTTTGACTAGCCTTCGGGGTAGTGCTAAAACTACGTCATTCAATAGCCCACAACTGCCCCGGAGGTCGGTGAGTAGCTCTTACTCCACCGGCCTCTTTTTTTATGGTTCTTTCTCAAAGCCCCCCTCTCCGGCGGCTTAACCGTTATAGATGCACCCCCGACGGCGTGCACTCTGAGGACTACAGCGAAACGCAGTCCGGCGCACGTCCTCCTAGGAATAACGCGACGCTTGACCCGACTACGCGTCGTGGTGATTCCCCTTCCAACCCACGGCAATGGCTAGGAAGAAAAGCCTTATCGCCCCCCAAAGAGGAGGGCCTTTGGGCTCCTCCTTAGATTGCCTGTGACGTATACCCCTCACCTTTGGCGCTGGTGGAACGCAGCGAAATTATAGGTTACAGTCAGCCGCCAATTCTTCCCCGACTCAACAACAACTCGTTCACTCGAATGGTTCCCTATGAAGCCTCCCGTACTCATTGACGTGCCCCTGCCTTCCTACATTGACGAGCTGATCACGCCGCTCTGTGAACCGCATGCTTGGGAAGAGGCGTTCGACGAACACTCCGGCCCTCCACTGTGCGAGCGCATTGAGGGACTGTACGTCTACGCGCACCCAATTCTTGACGGCCCCTTCCTCGATCGCTTCCCGCGGCTCAAAGTAATCAGCAACTTCGGCGTCGGCATGGATCACTGCGACCTCGATGCAGTCGCCGAGCGTTCAATCGTTGCAGGGAACACACCGGGTGCCGTTGATGGCGCGACCGCCGACCTCGCGATGGCGATCCTGCTCGCCGCTGCGCGGAACGTCGTGGTTGGCGACCACTTCGCTCGTAGCAAGGAATTCACCCACTTCGATCCAAGCCTCCTTCTCGGCAAAGAGGTACACGGTAGTACGCTCGGCATCTTCGGAATGGGACGGGTAGGCCAAGCGATCGCCAAACGCGCGCTCGGCTTCGATATGAAGGTTCTCTACCACAACCGTCGGCAACGACCCGACGATGAAGCCACCCTGGGTGTCGAGTACGTCACGCGGAAGGAGCTCCTCTCGCGCTCCGACTTCGTCTGCCTCAGCCTACCGCTCTCCCCCGAAACCCACCACTACATCGGTGACAGCGAATTCGATCTCATGGGGAAGGATGCGATCCTGGTCAACGTCGCACGAGGACCAGTGGTCGATCACGATGCACTCTACACAGCGCTGGTGGAAAAAAAGATCCGCTGCGCCGCGATCGACGTTACTGAGCCGGAACCGCTACCCCGCAACCACCGATTGCTCAGCCTCGAGAACCTGGTGATCACGCCCCATCTCGGAAGCGCGGCCTACAGGTCGCGTCGCCGGATGGGCGAGATGACCGCAGCCAACCTCAAAGCCGGCCTCGATGGAGCCGCACTTCCCTGGCCCGCGCGCCCTTAACCGCCGGAGGCAATCCCCGCAGGTCCCTCGCCAGCGGTCTTCTCGTAGTATCCCTTTCCCTTGCGGGTGTACTGCGTGAAACCGTGGTCGTCGAGGTTCTTCGGGCTCAGGATCGACTTGATCGACGTGCCGACCCGAAAGGCCGTGAGCACCTGGCGGCACGGGCTTTCGCAATCCGGACACTCGGTCAACGGCTCATCGCCGACCCTCTGATGCAAATACTCGAAGCCAGCCAAACAAGTCGGACAAGTGCTGTCAGTCGTAGGCTCGTACTCATGAATCGGCATAGTGCTAACCTGCGTCGTGGAACCGCGGAATGCAACCTTCGCGCGGGCGCATTAGACGGTTCGGCGCCCCACTGGCTGCTGGCGAGAGGTTGTCTCACCCATCTTTGATTCGGCTTACGAAGCGGTCAGCCTTTGCTATTCAATGCCCAATCTCTTTGACCTGCAGGTTCCGGAATCGTACGAACGACCCGGCCGGCCACCCCTTTCCGCCGTGAACTTGCAACCCGAACCCACCCGGATCCTTCAGCCGTACCTTCGTATCCTCGTACGTCGTAATGTGGATACCGTTCAGCCAGACGTCGATCCTCGGCGGATTGCCGACGCAACGCGCACTGATCTCGTTGAAGCGTTCATGGTCCCAATATCTCGTGAATTGGTCCGCAGGAAACGGTAACGGAACGACGGCCTTCTCACCAGTCACTGGGACAATGGTCTTGTCGTCCTTGAAGTCATAGTTCCGCGATTGAAACCCACCGGTTCCCTCGCCGTAGATCCCGCCGATATTCCCTTTGCCGTGGTAGTCGATCATGATCTGGTAGCATTCGCCCTTCTCAGTCGAGCGTAAAAAGAACCCACTGCACACCCCCCAGTCAGGCTGAGTCTCGACAATCACCTCGAAGTTCTGAAACTTGCGCTCGCTCAGAATGACGCCACCATTGCCGCTTCCCGGCGGATCCTGCTCGCCAGACCAGGTTCCGTCCTTGAATGCCCAACGACCACCCGTGCCATGACCGGTCTGAATCTTCTTGAACCCACTCTCGTTCTTGGTAAGGAGAGCGAACCCTTCCGCAGCACCGTCGGGACCCAAGGGTTGTATACGAATGTTGCGGTACTTGATGGTATTGTTCTGATCGTTCTTGCCAACATGCGAGTCCTGGAGACCGATGTATCCGCTGCGAGGGCGTGTCTTCATCGCCTCAGCGTACCGTGGATCGTCGTAGCTCATGTCGACGACCACGACCCCGTCCGACTTAACCCGCACTTGATCCCGGAAGCAACGAATCTCGTATGTATGCCAAACATCGGGAGTCTCGTCCGGTCGTGGGTTGACCGCGGTCACTCCGTACACAGAACCCGTGCAATGTGAGTCGTCGCGAGGCGCGCTCGTGATCTGCACCTCAAACCCTGTACTCCACGGACGGCGATCTTCTTGGGACGGCACGCGGATGAAGACTCCACTGTTCCCCTGTGGGCTGACGTTCCACTCCAAGCGCAGGACGAAGTCGTGGTAGATACGCTTCGACATGATCCGGTCGCCACCCGGATGCGAGGTGATCACACCGTCCGACACCTTCCACTTGCTCGGATCGCCCTTGATCACAAAGTGCTCGGAGATGTTCTTGCCGTCAAATAGCGACATGAACCCCGGTTCAACTGCGGTCTCGTGATGGTCAGCCACAGCGGGCGCCAACGGAAAGACGGTCGTCACCAACAAGAAAACAATCCCGATGGTCGATGCGCGGAACGCCATGCTCATTCTCCTCGTGGGTTTTCTACTCCGTTTGTCAATCAGTGGACACTCAGGAGAGCAGGAACCGCACCAGAAAACAAGCCTCAGACGGCGTAACGCCGCGGCAGAATCCGACGAGTCTCACGCTCACCCTACTGGCTGTTGAGCCGCCAGTCGTACTCGAGGTACTCGATCCGAACGCCCTCGGCGCGAAGAAACGCCCGGTCGTCGGAAGACGAGAAGCGTGCGACGAACTTCAGCACGCCGTCTTCGCTGTCGCCGAAGTCCTCCTGGTACCAGTAGAGAATTTTCGAGGCGTAGAACGTCTTGCGCTCGCGATCGAGCCGATTCTTCCTCTCTCCGCTCAAGTCTCGCTCAGAGCGAACCCACCGACGACACTCTTCGTCGAGCTGCTCGTCGAGACGCGGACCAACGTACGCCTCCGGTCGGAGACGCGGGCAGCTGCTCGCGCCGCAAACGACGGCGGCGTGAATGCGGGGATCGTCGAACTTCTCCCGCAAGATGCCATGCTCAATGTCGTCGAGAGAGCGGAGCTCGCCAGCGACGCGATAGATTCTCTGCGTAAAGATGTTGGTGCCGAAGAGCGCGGCGTGCGGCACTTCGTCGGGTAATTTGTGATCGATCAACACCTGAACGCAGAGCGCGTTGTAGGCGTTGAGCCAGAATGCCTTCTCAACCGTCCCACCGTCGAGGGATGAAGTATCGGTATCAGACAGCGTCGAAAGATAGGACTTCAAGCGCGGCAAGCCAGTTCTCCCGAGACCAGCGTAGTCAATCCAGCCGTCGTCGTTGACAAACGCTCGCAAAAGCGCGTCCCACTCTTGGTGTAGTTCAGCCGCCAACGCGCGATCCGCGAAAGCATTCTGCGCAGGCTCGGTGGACTTCGGCCTCAAGATCGCTTCGGTGCGGGACGACGAACCTTCGACATTCGTCCGCGAAGACTGAACAAAACGAGCCTCCCGATCACCCGATTCGCAGCCAAGCAAAAGGATCAAGGCAAGGATTTCTGTCGCACGGTGCATGGGGCGATCTCCCGTTTGCTGAAGAACGGCGCACCCCAGCGGCACGTTCCGCAAATCCACGCCGGCAAGCATCGCCGAACCCTTCGTGGATCCGTCCCCCAAAAAAACGAGAACCGCCCTGGCAAGCAAGGCAGTTCTCATCTCCACAAGCCCGATTTCTTCTGTAGGTGGCTGTCGCCCAGCCCCCTCTCCGCTTCTTCGCAGCGGATTCACCCCAACACGGAAGGTAACCCAAGGCTCCGCCGTACTCCCAAATGCACGCGCCTCCGGGGCGCCTCATTGGGGTGAATGTCCTCTCAATGCCAAAGCCGCTGAGAGGAGGGGGCTCTGAAAAAGGCCCCTTCCAATGCTAGCCCGCCTTCGATGGCTCGTCGACTTCGAAATTGGCTTCCTTCTCCTTCGCCTGGATCTCCTCCAAGCTCAGTGCGGCATCCAGAGCGTCTTTCTTCTCGGTGGCGTTTTCACCGTCCTCGAAGAGCTCGGCGTTTTTATCGGTCCACTCTGCGTAGCACTCAGGCAGCTCGCTCTCGGAGTAGATCGCATTGATCGGGCACTCTGGCACGCACAGTTCGCAATCGATGCACGTATCCGGATCGATTACGAGCATCGCCGGATCCTCGATCTCGTAGAAGCAGTCGACTGGGCAGACTGTGCAGCAGTCTGTGTAGCGGCAATCAACGCAACGGCCGGTTACGACATGAGCCATTGTTCAGTCCCTTTTATTTGATCAGTTGAGGTCGAATTCGTTGATTCCCGGGATAGGTCGTGAAGTGGACGCTGCGGGAATAACACCAATGATAGAAACTTGTTAGGAAGGCCTAGCTCCCTCCCGGAACCCACGGATTTCTATACCACGCCGGGAAGGGTCGACACAAGCCCCTTTCCCTCGGGTTCAGGCCCCGTCGATCACGGCGACCTCACTCAACACCAGGGTATTCCTCGTCGGCGAGCCGGGGTATTGACGGCGCCCCTCGAACGTCGCAAACTACTGCCTTAACGACGACCGCCGACGAGTGTTTCTCGCGGAGACCTCCACCGCATGGTGCGTCTTCCGCAGAAGGTCGTAGACGGATCAAGAGCGTAGACGAATCACAGCGTGAGTCCCTTGCAGAGCACAGCCTGCGAGGGCAACAAGAAGCGGACGAAGGAAAGTTCATGAGTGACGCAGCCGTAGCAGCCCCGTCTTTGGGTGACTCCAGCAAGACGCTTGGAGTCACAGACGGAAAGCTCGCGATGTGGATCTTTCTCGGCTCGGATGGGATGTCCTTCATGGGCCTCATTGCGGCCTACATTGCGCTGCGTGCTGGGAACGCAGACCAGTGGCCCAACCCAACCCAGCACCTCGCCATCAACCTGACAGCGGTGAACACGTTCGTGCTCATCTGCAGCAGTGTCTCGATGGTCAAGGCCTACGTTGCCTCGGTGGAGAACGACAAGCGAGGGATTACTCTCTGGCTAGCCGCAACGATCCTGGGTGGCTGTATCTTCCTTGGCATTCAGGTCTACGAGTACACGCACCAAATCACTGCCGGCTTCACCGTCAGCGGTTTTTCCGAAGAGTGGGTGAAGAATTGGGCCGCAGCCAATCCAGGAGAAACCCTGGGCTCGTCTGCAGGACTCTTCTGCGCGACGTTTTACGTGCTCACGTGCTTCCACGGTTGCCACGTGTTCTCCGGGGTCGTCTACCTCACCGTGGTCCTGATCGGAGTTCTGAGAAATCGGTGGACGGTGAACCGACTAGAAATCGTCGGGCTTTACTGGCACTTCGTCGACCTAGTGTGGATCGTCATCTTTACTATCGTGTATCTGGTCGAGTAGAGGTAAGCACGGTGTCTGAGGGACACAAGCATCCGAGATATATTCTGGTCTTCGTTTGGCTGACAGTCATGACGCTGCTCGAAGTCGTCCTTGCGAAGTATGGCTTCGCTATGGATACCGACGCCTGGTGGTGGACCACCGTGATCCTTCTGGTCGTTCTCGCGCTTGCCAAGGCGGCTCTGGTCGGACTCTACTTCATGCACCTGATCAGCGAGCGCGTGACATTTATTTTCATCGTCTGTTTCCCCCTCTTTCTGGCGGTCGTGCTCGTCTGTAGTCTCATCCCGGATGTCGTCTTGGGATAACGTCTCTTCCGGGTTCGTAGGATCTGCCTAGGGGGAGAAACGGTGCGGCGTAGCGGCTGAAATGCCTTCGCCGTTCTCGTGCGACGACGTTCTGAGAGTCTCGAACGATGAATGACTCCTCCACGCCCCAGCCTCCGAACGACAAGACTCCACTGGTTGTCTTTGTGTGGATCTTGGCGTGCTTCATCATCGGGTTGACCCTCCTCTCGCTCACGGCCTTCATGATGTAGCGAGGCACGAATCAATTGAAATCGCTCGTTCTGTTCCGACACGGAGACGCGGAATGGGGCAATGGTATGGATCACGAGCGGACTCTATCGCCTGAGGGTGAACGGGCATCACGGGTCATGGGTCGATTCTTGAGGGCGACGGGAGTGCCTCCCAACTCGGTCATCACATCGTCCGCAGTCCGCGCGCAAAGCTCCGCGAACCTTGCTATCGAGGCGGGAGGATGGTCACCGCAGGTCCGTGTCACACGGGCACTGTACGAAGCGACTCCTTTCACAATTCTCGATGAAATACGCACCGAGCCCACCACGTCCGGGAGCCTCATGGTCGTCGGCCACCAACCCACCTGCGGAGAGCTTAGCGGCCTGCTGATTCAGGGAAACCCCGTTCGATTCGTGACCGCAGCAATGATCCGGATCGATCTGGCGATCGAACATTGGAGCGATGCGGAGTACGGCTGCGGCGAGCTGGTCTGGTACGTACCGCCGGCGATTGTCGCTAAGGCCTACGCGGACTAGCGCTTCGAGTCTGGCGCGCCGCCCTTCGTCCAAAAGCCCCCTCGCTGGAGCCCGCACAGATAGAGCAAAAGCCCAATCGAGATGACCGCGCAGACGACGGCCATCAGCAGATTGGCGATCGCGCCGTCCGCCCTCCAATCGAGGAAGCGGTAGACGCCGAACCCGAAGACAAACACGAGGCAGGCCACCATGAACAGACAATGCATCTTGCAGAGCATTCGTTCCACGATGCCGAATCGGACCAAGCGAGTCCACAACGATTTGAAACGGTAAAAATGCGCCCCTTGGCGAACTTAAAGAATACAGGGTGACACCGAAACAACCGTCAAAGGTCATCCTCAACTCGCTGGGCGTGCCCTCGTGAGCCCTTCTCCCCACGGCCAAACGCGTGGACTATGTTCCGCAGGCACCACTCAACAAACTCGAACGTCGGAGCTAACTGCCGGTGACGATTGTCGACGGCCGAGGTGAACTCGTCGCCTCCAGTGGTAACGTCAATGACTGCTAAGCGTGATTGTTGTCGGGGCATTCTCCACTCGGAACACAGTCGGGTAAGCTTGCCTGCGGGTTTGATTCATGTCCCCTGTGATGGCAGAGCTATTGAAAATGACAACTGCTGCAGAACGCAAAAATCGCGATTTGCTTCGTCAACCCAAGTACAGAGAAGAAAAGCTCTACACGCTCCAAAGTCTCTCGACTGCTCTTGAGCAAGAGCTCGGCCACCGTCTGACGTTCCTTCGCCTTGCGGAAGCCGTCCGACGAACTTTTCCAATCGACGTGGTCGAAGTGTGGTGTAAGAGCGAGTTACCGAATCACCACGAGTGCGTGCTTCACTCATAGACGGACGATCTGGAACGTACGACGTCAGTGGTCCACGCCCAATGAGAGTTCGTCAACCAGCTACGTGAGAGCGAAATCCGAGTTATTCGAGGATCGTCTTCGAACGAAAGCGACGTCGATGGTTTCCTCTCCTATCTGAACGGCAACATGGGCAGGTCTCCGGTCACAGCGTCGGCTTGGGTCTTCTTGCGATGAGTTTTCGCACACCGTTCCGTCACACAGAGAGAAAGACATTGGCATGACGAAGCTTATGAGCCCAGTCAATCGCGACCTGTCGTGCGTGCCCAGCAGCACCGGATACTTCCTCAATGCAGTCTACGCCACGTATGTAGAGAACACTCGCCGACGGCTGACGTCAACGCCGCCCATAGCCCGCGCGTGATGCTTCTCGAAGAAGCGGGTTTGCCTGATGGGCAGGCTCTCCGAGTGGGACTGCGACGCATCGGAGAACGAGTTCAACCCAGGCAACCTCCTCGTTCTCTATACCGACGAGATCATCAGAGTCGAAAACCAGCGAGGCGAACACCTCAACCTCTGCCAGAGAGAAGAAGCGCTGGGCAGGCATCGAAAGCACGCGTACAGAACGCTGTATCACGACCTGTTCAAAGAAATCTACATCCTGCCGGACGAAAACTACAATCAGGACGACATCACTCTGGCCGTTCTGAAAGTTAGGGAGCACCCCACGAAGCTCACGATTCGTCGAGAAGATCTCCTCCCAACTAAACCGGCACCTATAGCTATCGTTCAGCTAGTTGTTGCAAAAGCGGTCGCGGAGGAGAGAGATCGTGCCCGATTCGGGATCGAAGGGGTTAACGACATAGCCGTGCAACTCGGCAAACTGCTGGAGGAGAGGCACCAAACGTTCGGTGTTTCCCATCGGATCGACTTCGAGCGCACCGTCGGACAGCGTCACCGTGAGAATCTCAAAGTCGATGTATGGGGTCTGTTCACGCTGCGAAAGCCAAGACTGAAGCCGGTCAGCATCTTCGAAAACGATCGCGTCAGAACCACTGCTCATTCGCTTAAACCTCCAACGCTCTTTTACCGTCGCTCTTAGCGAAAAGCAAGTGTGGCGCCCCACTGCGCAGCATTGCTACACGAACGTTTGTGAAGAGTTGACGAAAGGAGACACGATCACACGTCGATCGGAGTGTCGTCTACTGTTTGCTCTCCACGGTGTGGCATTGCACTGTGCTCGCTCAAAGCCCCCGCTCGATTGTCTCAATGCGCTCTCTGGCGTCCTGAGACAACTCTCCGACCCGTTCTATGGGATAAGATAGGTGACGTCCTCGCCGCTTTTAAACACGGCTACGCGGGTCTCCCCATTCCCGGTCCAAACCGTAATATCGAACGCACTGTCAACGACACGCACTCGCAAGCGCTGCGTCCCGAGAGCCGACCGTAAACCCTGGAAAGAGTGCTCCAATTAGTGTTTCAGCGCGCCGACGTCGAGGTCCGCGCCGAGGTTGTCATCGAGCAGCTTCCGAAAATCCTCGAGTGTTGTTTCGGCCAACGGGACAGCGATCACGTCGTCGTTGAATTGAAGACGTTTGTACCAACAACGAGACGGAAAGAAGAACGGTAGCACCCCACGGAATCCGCACGGGCCTCTGAGCCACCGGCAGTGGCTCAGAGATTTTTCTGCCAAAGCCGGGGCGTTACGAGGTGCGCCTTCGTATGTTGGTCCACGTCGAAAAGGCCCCGGCAAGAAGGAAACCTATTTCGCAATCCTTCACCGCGATATCGCATCTGGATGCTGAAAATCCCCGGGGCAGACATGCGCAGCGAAGTCGAGCCCGAATCCGCGCTGAGGCAGACCTCAGCCACTGCCGGGGCGACGCAAGTAGTAACGTTTTTGGGCAACCCCAACCGGGTTAAATTGAGCTGGCACCTCCGGCGGGCGTCGTGCAGGACGCAGGAGCCATGCTCGTCGCCAGCACCCTCTTCGGTGCCTTTCGCTTGCGTCGGGAGAGTCAGCAGTGCTACCTCTTGGCCAACCTGGTCCGACGGTGCTATCATGCCGTGCATGGAACCAATCAGCGTTGGAAACAAACACCTCCTTGTCGTTGGCGACCGCGTTCTCGTCGAACCCGAGACAGGTGAGAAGACAACCGAAGTAGGCTTAATTCTTCCGGCGAACGCCGTCGCGAAGGAGTCAGTGCAAAGCGGCGTGGTTCGAGCCGTCGGCCCAGGGACACCACTGCCGCCGCCTTCCGAAGAGCTCGAAGAGGAGTGGCGCGAACCGCAGCATGAAGCGCGCTACGTCCCGATGCAGGTGAAGGTCAACGATCACGTTACGTTTTTTCGTAAGGCGGCGATCGAGATCAGCGTCGAGCGGACGAACTATCTCGTCGTACCGCAGCACGCAATTTTGGTTCTAACTCGGGATCCCCGAACCGATCCGAACGTTCCTGACGAGCTCCCCGAAGAGATGGGCGAATTTTGAGCCAATCGCGTCTGCAGCTCGATCTCGACGCTGTCGGGCAGGCACACGATCGCATTCGCCCCCACGTCCACCGCACGCCGATTGTCAAGTGCGAGACTTTGAACCAGCTGACCGGCTGCGAACTCTTTCTGAAGTGCGAAAACTTTCAGAAATCGGGAGCGTTCAAATTTCGCGGAGCGACTAACACGGTGTTCTCGCTGTCGAACGCGGAAGCCGAACGCGGAGTCGTGACGCACTCGTCCGGAAATCATGGCGCCGCTTTGGCGCGAGCGGCTCGCGCGCGCG
>MDTE01107504.1_pt1 | contig 13848 bp, 8 predicted proteins | sample 811231 | NCBI WGS metagenome assembly MDTE01 (sample SAMN05326651, study PRJNA326480) | marine metagenome | isolation source: seawater | place: Indian Ocean: Red Sea | collected 2010
AAATCGCCCCGATGAGTAAAGACTGAAATAATAACTTGGTTCTAAATTACATAACAGTTAAATGAATATTTGCAGAGTAACGATTATCAAAGAGATTTAAATTATCAATTACTATTTTTTTGAAAAATAAATTTTCTGCTAATAAGCTAACACTGACGTTAAAAATTTTGTAATTAAGGTTTTTATAAATTATCACATCTAGATAATTAGCTTTTTTAATCGCTAAGGTTTCTATTCGACCATGAACACTATTTTTATGAATGTATTTTTTTCCTTCCGATCGCATTTTTAATATCATAGAAAAATATTTCGTGCTTACAGTTGTATTATGACTAAGCATAAGTGCTGGATGAGAATGGAAAAAAGATAAATCACTAGATGAATATGCTGAAATAGTTATTTCTGAATGGCTCCAATCCCGTTTCGGAAAATATGTTATTTTATTAGTAAATCCGTAAATATTGACATTACCAAAGTTAGCTAAATAATCTGAAGCAGTACCTGAAATCATTATTCTTTGGATTTTATTTATGTAATTATGATTAAAGAAGGAAAAATCAGTTTTAAGTTTTTGAGGTTTTGATTTTTCATTATCACTGAAAGTAAAACCAAATTCGAACATTATTTTTTCTTCTGGTAATAATCCCTTTTTGTAATTATTACTCCTTACCCTATTACCTAAAATTTCATCAATGCTCGGTGATTTAAGAACCTTTCCCATATTTATGTAGAACAATAAAAGTTTTGGATAATTTTTAATTTTTGCACTACTTCTAAGTTGAATGCTATTATTATCCCAATAATTAGGTAACATATTTAATGACGATTTAGTTTTAGGTATGTCGGTTGTCCTCTCTTTTGTGTAAACAATACTGAAACTTTTGAAATTAAAATTTCTTTTATTTGATGGAAAAAAATATTTTGCAGAACCCGAAAAAGTAGAGTTTTGTCTTTCTAAAAATAAACTATCGACATTAAAAAAATATTTAGCATTTGCGATATTTGTCATGGTTGAAAAGGTGTATATTGAATTTTCAAAATCTTTTTCCAAAGACATTCCTGCGCACCATGCTTCATAATCTTTTGTGATAATATCATTAATAAGATAGCTAAAATCATTATTGACCTGCGATAAACCATAAAGAGTGATTAAGCCAGTTAATGGGCTCCACTGACTAAGCTTAATGATTCTATTTTTTAAAGTGTCTGATACTGATGATTTTGTTCTTTGGTTAGAGTAATTTTTCATGTTATCAAAACTCATTAAACGAATATCGAAGTTTTTTCGGTTCGTAAATGCAATATTAAATGAATTTCTATCTACACTTGTGAAAACCTCAGCGATGCTAGTATCACTATATCCAACAGCAAAGTCCTTTTCATCCAAACTACCATTTATTACACCATTTCTATACCCTAAAGAACTATATCCATTAAGAGCTGCATTTGAATTATTACTACTTTGTTCAATGTTTAAAGAAAATTTATTGTTATATGAAATAGACGGAATAAAATTAATTACACCTTTAGAAGCTGTTAGCTTATAATGCCCTCCTTTAGTTATAACAATGTCAGATGTTGCAAGGCTTGGCAGTAGAGAAAGATTACTTAATGAATTTTTTACCCCATCTAGCTTTATGCCATCATATAATATATCCATTTCACTATCGGTGGATTCTCTGTAAGCTATATTCTTCTGACCATCCAAACCTGTTTTTAAAGTAACAAGGTTGTTAGACGAAAGAATTGATTCTAAATTGCCAAAACCACTTAGATGGAAGTTTTCAATAGGGTAATGAAAAATATTATTGTCTCTTCTTGAGACCACAAAAGAAATATATTGATTTATTTGATCAATAGGGTTTTCAATAACAATTTCTTTTAGAAAAAAAGTAGAGTTATTTTTGAAAAAAATTACATTTAAGGTATCGCTATTGTAACCACCCTTACTTATAATTAACCTTCTATCCCTTACTGGAATTTCGAAAAAGAAAAGACCTTCCTCATTGGTATCTGTAGTTGTTCTTGATGGTATAGAAACCACTTTGGCATTGCCCAGAGGTTTCATATTTTCCTCAAAGATATACCCTCTTATAGGTTTGAGCTTAGCAAAACCTATATTATGGATTATATAAATAAAAATAATAAACTTCAAATTGGAATTAATATAAACTAAATAATTAAAATAGTCTTTCCATCTTACAATAGTTATAAAATTTTTAATTCAAGACTTTCATTCCCATAGTCATAAATCAATAAAGTATCATGATTAGCAAATTCTCTTTTTTATGCAAATTAGCTATAAGCCAGTTGTCATATACCAAAACAAAATGAGAATTAACCAAAAAAATATACTGATAGATTTAGATTAATTTATTCTAATACCAACAATAAAGTAGATATAGTATAATAAGATTGTTCAATTAATCTTTTTTAGACTAATAATATACTCCGATAATTAATATTTAAAAACCGGAGTAATCATTTAATAATTATATTTAGGGCCTTTCTACTTTGTATGGGATCGACCAAATATTCGTATTATATCCCCCATCAGACACATACAAGGTAGCAAGATCTATGGTTTCAATAAATGTCCGAAATACTCCTCGATTTTGAGCTAATCCAGGTCCATGCACTCTCATGGTACCTGAATGTATATTGTCGTTCATAACCTCATCAATATACACACCTGAATCTTTCAAATGCCGTCTTCCTCTTTGTAATCTATTTTTTCCATAATTTAAAAACACCCATTCTCCTACGTTCGTATTATCAGTGGTGTATTCTGGCCCGGTATTAATAACATTTACATATGCAGCTATTCTACCGAAAGAAGTGAAAACCGGTAAAGATTCCCTATCGATATAAAGGTCACCTAATTCATCTGAAGAAAATGAGTAGAGTAATTCATCTACTTCTAGGCTATCTGTTAAAGAATAAAAGGATAGGTCGACTAAAGCGATCTTATCTCCAGAGCTGCCTACCATGGGTGTCAATGCATCGATTTTCCACCTATACCCGTCCAGACTTGTAGGATCATTTACTTTAACAAACCTTACTTTTCGGTTCAATACTGTTGTGAATTCTTTAGAAAAACTAAGAGAATCGATCTTATTCTGATTAGTATCTATAACCATAACCATAAAATTACCATATACCATATGAGCAACTAATCCAATAGCAGTGTCTTCTCCAATCTCAAATTCAACAGTTCTTTCATGATCGACCAGTTGTCTTCCAAATCTTATCCGATACCCTTCTCCGAAAGATAATGTATCGCTGAGACTGCGTGATGCGCCTTCTATCTCAAGCCCAATGTCATGATTAAGATCCATGTCTCCGCCAGAGTCAAATCCATCCACGCCTGTAGCTGGATCTTCATCAAGAAGAATTAAAAACTTGAATTCGGTTTCATTTATTGATAATGAATTATCTACACATCCATTTATAATAAAAATAAGAATAGAAATAAATATAATAATTGTTTTCATTTTGTTCTCCTTTTTTTAATGTCCACGACGTCTGCGATTACGATCTTTCTTATTTTTTTGCTTTTTTTCTTTTCCATCTCGAATCTCATTTCTCATTTCCGTCATCATTTTCTGTTTAAAAATACCAAGCCTAATCATCTGATCAGGTTCTAGGATATCATCAAGACTTAATACAAATTTAGATTCTAGCTCAATTCGTTTTTGACGCAATTTTGAAATATCCTCAATTATTTCTTTTACGTCATTTTTGCTTATTTTTTTTCCATCAATGGTTCCAACTATTTCTCTTTCTTGCTTTCCTAGTGCTTCTAGATTTTTCCGATGCTCTCTAAATCTTGGGAAAAATTTTTCTGATTGATCAATGGTAAGATCTAAATCTTCGGTTAAACGCCAAATAATCATGTTCTCCATTTTCCCCTTACCTCTTCCTCTACCGTTTTTTCTTTCACCCCAATCATAATTTTGAGCTATCAATCCAGTTAAAAATCCAAAAAGTATTATGTATTTCATAACTATCCCTCTCTGTTTAATTCAAATTGTTCTAATAATTCTACAGTCTCCCAAATAAATCCTTCATCGAATAAAAAATATGCCATGTTGTTAAAATATTCTTGATCATATTCAAGAATATCAGTGCTGATATTCCAAAAATCTGTTTCTATTAAATTTTCAGTGTTATGAGAAAGATGATTTTTCACTTTTAAGCTTGGAGCACCAATTTGAGTAATAGTAAGGATGAATATTGCAGAAACCATTGCTAACGATGTAAATAAAATCTGTCTATTTGTTTTAGAAGATTTTATTCTAGAGTGCAAATTATTCATAAATTTATCTTTGTTTAGATCAAATGAGACCTTTTTTTGCATAATTATCTTTTTTTCTATTTCATTCATTATTAAGCACCTTTTTTAAACTTTGTAGAGCATGGTGGAAATTTACCTTAGCTGTTCCCTCAGACATACCAGTAACTGCTGATATCTCCTTATATGAAAGTTCTTCTGCGACCCTCATTATCACAACACTGCGTTGTTTTTTAGGTAAATTAGATACTGCATTCCAAAGTTCTTTATTTATCCACTCGTCTTCGATGGTAGTATCAATTTTTTGTAAGTTAAATATCTGTTCGAGGTGCAATAAATTTTTCCATTTCTTACGCCTGTACCATGAATTTGCAGTATTCAGATTTATGCGATATAAATATGTTGAAAATGCAGATTGGAATCTAAAATTTTTAAGAGATTTAAATAATTTGAAAAAAACTTCCTGTGCTAAATCCTCTGCTAGCATTTTATTTCCAGTCACCGTAATGAAAAAACCAACTGTCCTGGATAAATATTTTCGAACCAACATATCATAGGCGGTTTTATCTCCTTTTTGAAATAACTGAATAAGCTCATTATCATTTTTCATGCCATTTTTAATTATTAGACTTAAAATTTTAATAAAGGTTAAAAAAAATCAACTAACACTATTCACATTTTATTGAAATAATTATATTGAAGTTCTTTATTTTAATTAAAATGCAAAACTTTTGAATTCTATGGCATTATTTGAACATACTTTAAGACCAAATAAAAAACAAAATGCTGCAATATCCCATCCTCCATCTCCATTAATGATTATTGCAGGTGCAGGGACTGGAAAGACATTTACACTGCAAAATAGAATCGTTCATTTAATTAATAATTATAATATAAATCCAAAGCATATCCTAGCTATCACATACACTGAAAAAGCTTCAAAAGAGTTAAAAAATCGTATCATAGGCCAAATAGGTACAAAAGGTCAATCTATGACCGTAGGTACTTTTCACTCATTTTGTTTCAAAATTTTGAAAGAGTTTGGCACTGATACTTTACCTCAACTTTTAGAAGAAAGTGAGGCAATCCACTTATTTTTGGAAAATTTTGATAGATTAGGTCCATTTAAATCTAATGAGTATCCTCTCAACCCAAAGCGAGCAATTAATGATAGTTTTATCCCGTTTTTTAATCGAATCAGAGATGAATTAATCGATATTGAAAACTTTTCTATACCAGAATCAAGCGAAGATGGACCAATCACCAGGGAATTAGCCAACCAGTTAAGAGACCTCAAGAGGATCTTTCCTATTTTTCAGTTATGGAAAAAAAATTCTAATCTCTTTGATTATGGTGATATGGTTTCGCTGGCTTACAGACTCCTATCAGAAAATAAAGATATTTTAGCTAATGTAAGAAACCATTTCCGACATATTATTATTGATGAATTCCAGGACAATAATTTTGCATTAAATGAAATCATAGCTCTTCTTGCCGGTAAAAGGAATTTTATAACGGTTGTTGGTGATGATGATCAAGTCATTTATAGTTTTAGAGGAGCAAGCTCATTTAATATTAAATCCTTCGAACAAAATTTTGGATTCCATAAAAAATATAAACGTATTTCGCTAGAGGAAAACTATAGATCTTCTCAAGCAATTTTAGACCTGGCAAATGAAAGTATCGTCCATAACCCAAATCGCATTGAAAAAAGCTTAATTTCAAAAACAAATAAACCTTTAATTAAACCTAAAAGATTTTGGGGCAACCAAAATGAACAGATTAATTTTATTATTCATGAAATTTTAAAGCTTAATTCTGAAGGTAATTCATTTAGTGACATAGCTGTTTTATGTCGAACAATAAATCAAACGAATGTAATTATAAAATCATTTAAATCATCTGGTATCCCTGTTATAGATAACAAACTAGGCCTTCTAAATTGTTCACCTATTCAGGACATCATATCCTGGTGTCAGCTAATTTGCAATGGACAGTATCAAGATAGTGCTCTTTTTAGAATAATCAAAAATAGATTAGGTTATAAAGTCACTCATTTCATTTTTAAAGAATATGATAAAAAAAACAATCCACCACGTATAAATCTTATTATTAAAGATTTATATATCCAGGAATTATATCCTGATTTAAAAATTATTATTAAAAAATTGGAATTTTTTAAGTCAATTGCGGTAAAGAGAACCGCGGGAGAGATGGTTTGGGAGATTACTAAAAACTTAAACTTTATGCAAAAATTAGTTAAAAACTATTCCTTTAATGATCATTATAATCTCTTAAATACAGGTAATTTTTTGAAAAGAGCTCAAAGTTTCTCGTTACGTAATAAGAAAAAAAATAATATTTATTCATTTAACAAATATCTTGAGGTTGTTTTACAATCAGGTGGGTTACCATCAATAAGCCCAAAGCCATATAATAAGTATCAATGTGTTCACGTAAATACTATTCATGGTGTAAAAGGCGGTGAATTCCCAATTGTTTTTCTACCTTTTCATAGGTCAGCAAGTTTTCCTCTTAACTTCAGATCAGAAAAGTTTATTTCAAAGCCCCCAGCTGAATGGCTTCCCTATGGAAATTTTAATGAAAATCAAAAAGAACTACATATTCAAGAAGAAAGGAGATTATTTTATGTTGCAGTTACACGAGCAAAAGATCGACTATATTTACTCGCACCCAAAAAAGCAACTTCACCATTTATTAAAGAACTATCGGATGAACTAATGAATGACATATCAATAAATGAATCATCCGAACAAATCTTACGAAATCATTCCGAATTAAAAGTAAAATATGAACAACTATTGCAAAGAGCACTTTCTAGAGAAAATTACACCGAAGTAAAAAAATTATGTACGATTTTAGAAACGATAAAATTGTTTGAATCTGGCTCAGAAGTAAAACTTGGTGAAAAAAGGTGGGAAAAAACTTTAAAAAAAGAGCTAAAAGAATCTATCAAACAATCAAAAGATATAAAACTAGAAGAGATTTTTCTTTCTGCAAGCTCTATTGACTCCTATGAAAAATGTCCTCTTAAATATAGACTTAGTCATGTTGATGGAGTTCCACAAACTGCAAACAAACCAGAACTTGTATTTGGGAACATTATACATAAGGTTCTTCAACGATTTCATATGCCAAATAAAAGCCTTACCGAAAGAAGAATTTTAAATATTTTAGATAAAGAATGGAAAAAAGATGAATTTGAGTACTCTGTACGAGAAGAAAAATTTAAAGAGCAAGGTATTGAATTATTAAAGGAATATATACATTTTATTAATGAGAATAAACCAAACGTTTTAAAAAGAGAAAAAACTTTCGAGTTCAATATTAAGCATATAAACATTCGAGGTGTAATTGACAGAATAGATAAGACTGTGGATGGTATTGAAATTGTTGATTATAAAACTAGCAAGACAATATCCTCGGCAAAATCAAATCTACAATTAGCTATTTATTCAATGTATCTAGAACAATCTGATGAAAAAGATATAAAAGGACTTCCTTCAAGTGCTTCTCTTCACTTTTTAAGGGAATATGATAAGCCAATCAAAAGTCATACATTTAAAAAAGAAGAACTTTTAGCTACTCAAAAAAAAATAGAAGCAGTTGCTGATGGTATACAACAAAAGAAATTTGAACCTATCAAAGGAAGACATTGTGAATGGTGTGATTATAAATTTTTCGCTTGTCATGCATGGGAGGATGAAAAATAAAATTGATTGGGTCAATCTAATGGAACTGTTAATTCAGCCAGGTGATATGATTTTTTCATGCTCGGCTGGATTTCTATAATTGCTTCCTCAAACTCCTCCCTAACCACTTTTATTTTACCCTCATAATTGAAAGGCATGCCCAGAATATGTAACTCTCCTACGATAGTTGCCACTGCAAAGAGAGAATGATCGACAAACAATCTATATTCATGATCAATTTCTGGTGTGAAAGGATCAAAATAAATTACAACCTCCCTTCCTTTAATGAGATCCTGGTCAGCTATTACTGTTTTAACTTCTTGTCCATTTTCCTCAAGATAAAGACTATCAGAATCAGCAAAAAGACTTACATATTGTTTACCTGGGAATCTCTCTTCAGTGTTTGCATAACTATTTCTTAAGTATGTACCTAATGGAAGATCAAAAATGGTAACTGAATTATTCTCCAAATTAATCATATACTCATACGGTGCAGATTCAATTTCTAATTGACTACTCTTCTTTGATCCAAAAATAAAAAGTGAGCGCGATTCATCATCAATTTTTAGAATTTCAAATCCTAGCCCATCCCAAATATTTAAAATGGTAATGTTCCCAACATATTTTGGAATAGGACATCCATTTAAATTTGGATCTTTATTTGGCACTCCTGGCACCTGTGGACATGCATCCAGTTCATCAATAATTCCATCTCGGTCAGAATCTTTTGGAAGAGGCAAGGTGATGAGAATTTCATTCAAATCTCCTGCTATGACGGTAAAATCAGTTACAAAAGGCTCTTCATTATTTTTAAGAAAGGCTTGGAATCTATAATCCCCCGCTAAAAAAGTACTAATATTCTCATAGTTACTAACCTGTTTGTAATCCGAGGGAAGAAATTGAGATAGTATATTGTTGTGAGTCTCAAGAAAATTAGGTGACATTTGCATAGTCTTGTAAGGAGTATAGTCAGAACTTTTTGTGTCTAAATTTCTAGAACCAACAACTGATTTTAATGGCCTTATCGAGATGTCATCCCAACGAACCCTCTGTCTACTAGTAGAATCAACCCTAATATAAACTGACCCAATAAAGGGTGTTATAATTTTGTTCATTAAAGGACCCACAATTGAGTTGATTTCAGATCTTAATTTGTTCAGTGATTGAAACTCTAAATCAAAAAACTCTGAGGCAATTATTTTTTGTGTAGACACATCTATTAATTTTAGATCAACTTCATATTGAGATGCTAAGGTGTTTATTTCTCCTATGAAAATAAAATCAGTTCTTTTTGGATATTCATACGATTTTACGAGGTTCATGAAGTTATCAGTTTTAATCCTTTTTTGTATAGATTCGCCAGCAATATTAATGTGAGGGTTTTTTGCAACTGCCGAAGTGACCATGGCTGATACCAGCTTAGGATCCAAAGGTTTGCCTAAAGCTAAATTTTTTCCAGATGAAATATCATTTTTATTAAAAAGTGGAAAACGTATAAGTTTACTTTTACTTTCATCCTCCTGACCTCCATGTAACAGTATTGAGGTTGTATCATAACTTACGAAGTGATATATGTAAAGCATCGGAGGGTCTGAAACAGTAAAGTCTTTCGCAAATAAGATTGAAATAAAACTCAATAAAAGTTTAGTAATTTTATTCATTAATTAATCCTTTTATTTGTATGATCTCGAATTAGTTGATATTAGTTAATTCGCCTACTTGGAGTATGTCTCCGGTACCTATATCAATAATTCTAATACCAATTGCCACTTTTTTGTAATCAGGATGTGAGGCCGATAATTTTTGATAAGGAATTAGATTATTATAAACTACTAGCATTTCAATTCCAAAGTCTTCTAATTGCTTCCAATCATCTAGATATAAAGGGTTGAGGTTGAATACTTTATCATTGTACATCCATGGTCGTTTAAGATATAGGGTTTTAAGTTTCTCATGGATTGATACTTTTTGTTTGACTAGAGATGTCATCATCCCCTCTTCAATTGTTAGATTCATTTCATTAAAAAAAGGTTGTTCTTCAAAATAAGACCTCGATTCAACAGCTTGCTTGTCTCCATTAATAATCAACACTTTTTTATTTTTAAAAAGAGTTATATCCATCTTCGCTTTAAATTCATCAGAAACAATGTCATGGTTACTAATAACCCCTTCATCGGATTGACCATTAAATACAAATGCATTTGAATAAATAATTCTTCCGTTATTACGAACATTAATTATTTTTATATAAAGCCCATTATCGGGAATATATCTGTACATCATCAGTAAGTTACAATTTGCTTCTTTATATAGTTCAGACCAATCTTCATAAAGAATAGGATTTGTATTAAAAACTATACTATTATACACTGATGGGAACTTTAGTTTAAACCCTTCTGTCTTTTCCATGATAATTGGATTATTATCAAGATATTTTTCGTTGTGGATTAACCCTGTAATAATACCATTTTCAATTGCCATTGTCTCTTTTGAAGGTACATTTTTATAATTCCCAGATATATTTAAAATGTCTGCATTTAATAATGCAAGCGATCCAACTTTAGTGAAAATTGTACTAGGAAAATCTCCAATATTTTTAACAATATCATAAGCATCATTAAATCCAGCAACTTCCTTTTCAGCTCTTGATCCCGCAGAATCTCCAACCTTAATCATGGCAGAGGTAAGAACCTTCATTGAAGCTAGATCAATCATCCTTAAATAAATAACCAATGATAAATCACTTTCAGAGAAATCCATAATCTGATATGTAAGCAGACTAGACGCTTGCATATCATTTTCAATTAAACTTAAATCTGAAAGATCAATACCATGCATATAAAACGCATCTTCGGGACTAGTGCCTATGAATTCTGATCTGTCTCTGGGTCTTACATGATCTAATTTTTCAGCGATGGTAAGTCCTTTTCTAATTAAACCATCAATGAAGCCCGTTTCTAAAGCCATATCCCATTTATTAAGTTCTCCATAGCCTTTGCCAATTGGAAGATCATCAATGCGAGCTAGGTAAACTCTAGACTTCCACTTGCCATCAGGAATATGTCCCAAAAATTCATTAAAGCTTGAATGGAGAGTAATTCTCCTTCCGAGATCGTGCACATCAATAAAAATTTGGGCTGCAGAGTTATTTTCTTTTGATTCAACTTTAAACTGACCCATTGCATTGGAAATACCTTTTGCACCTGATATTTTACTAGTAGGAAGCTGTAAAGATTCAAATACATTTGCACAACCAAAAGCAATAAAGATTGTTATTAGAATTAGTAAACTATTTATATTTTTTGAGACATTCATTTATAACTCCGTTCATAATATGAGAGTATTTTTTCATATGACAATGGGTATTTATTTCCAATTTCTAACTCATAATTTTTTATAAAATCAAAAAAAATATTATATGCTAAAGCATCCTTATTGAGCTTCTTATTTGCTAAAACTGAAAAACGCATTCCATCATCATTAAGTTTATTCCAAATTAACAAATTATGACCAATATACTCTACTTCATTCCATTTTTTTTGTTCAACATATATTTCAGCTAAACTTTTAAAATATTTTGCTATTCTATTTAGTAGGTCTGTTCTAAATGGTTTAATCCACTCTGAATTTAGGTAAGGAACAATCTGACCTTGATTAAAGAGGGATAAAATATCCATGTACTGGTTATTTTCTGGTTTTGACGCACTAATTAATTGATTCAATTTTCTATAATCTATAAATACTTCTTCATGATTTTTGAACCTAATTATTTCTTTTTCGGATACCAATAAATTATCATAAGGTGAAATAACTTTTCGAATGTGACTCATTGCCACTGCTCTACTATTACGTGCACTTTCTAGGTTTACATCAGGCCAAAAATATTCATGTATGTCATTAATAGAAATCCCATCATCTCCTTTTAAAATTATTAGAATTAGTAAATCTCTTGCTTTCTTTGATTTCCAATCTTCATACCGAAAAGTCAGACCTTCATTAACAATTTCAAAATGATCTAATAGGCTAATTAGAAGTTTTTGATTTGATGAGTTTTTACTAACAATTTGTGGCAAGACAAATGATTCTTTCTTTTTTATAATTTCTTTGTTTTCATTTCCATATTTTGTAGTCATTAAAAAAGTAAAAATACCAAATCCTACCAAAAAAATTATAACAAGATCAGCATAGCTGTTATTACCTTCATAAGAAGTAATCAATGGAGTTTTCAGGGTAGAAAAAACTAAAGAATTATCATCTGAACTATTTCTAGAGTAAATCACTAAAAGTTCATCAGTTTTATCCATCGCACAAAAATCATGTATTTTAATTTCTGTGCCTTCTGCTTCTTTCGTTTTTATTTTAAATTTTTTAAAATTTCTTGATCCAAAGGTAGATGTAAATATTTCAAATTCATTATTTTTTAAAAGACTGTTTCCTCTGTTTAACGCCTCATTACCAACAATTTTATAAATTCTTTTGTTCTTTGCTGAAATTGCAATTTTCTGATGCTGATCACCCTTGACTTGAATTTGGAGACTATCCTTCCAAATCCTTTCGAAATCATGATTATTCAGATCAACAACCCAAAGGTCGTTAAGATTTCTGAATCCTTGTTGCTGCTTACCGCTTTCATTCCCTCCACCACCATAAAGAAAATACTTATCTTGTTCAAAATCGTAGGCAGCTGTAGCCTTACATCTTGGAAAGAATAAACTACTATCCTTAATAAAATATCTTTGTTTCTCCCAGGACATGTTTTTATTATTGTATTTTTGAAGAGTATTTTTTTGCTCATACCAACCATACCCCCCCAGACTATAGATATCTTGGGTTTTATAATTGAAAAGAAAATTACTAGTATAAAAAAGGCCATCGGACTCATACTCTTCAATATAATTTTCCCAAGTATTGGTTTCATTAATAAAGTAGCATACTGGACCTCCACCGCCACCATGGGTTGCAAATATTAATTTTCTTGATGGATGATATCCATATACGTAATTATCTTCAGGCAGATACGAAAAAGGTAACGTATTAGTGGTCCTTCCTTTTTTATAGTTATGATAAAATAAGGAATCATTGATTAGGTAGATAAATTCATTTTCATCTGCATCTATTCCTAGAAATTGAAATTTATTTATGTCCTGCTTATGAGAAAGAATTGGCTTTAAACCGCTATGCATTTCTTTTATCCAAACTCCGTTTGTGACCAAGCCATCCCATGATCGCCCATTTTCATAATTTGAGTAGGCTGTAATTCCAACCCCTTCATCTAATTTCCATAGTACTGATCTATAATTATCCCTGTTTATAATTATATTTTTTACTCCCATACTTGGAGGTTCCACTACAAATGAAGTAGAACCAAAATCAAACTGCATTTCATTGTTTAGCGGTAAATTTTCTTTATACCAAATTATTTTTTGATTTTGAAGCGACAATCCGACTCTTTTCCTATCTAGGTCGAAGTAGAGTTTAATGTGGTTCCATTTTTCCCAGCCTTGTTCTCTATCTGCAATGGGTACAGATATTATAGAAGGTCTGTCTGCATATGTCAATTCTATAAAACTTGAGTCATTACTTTTATAGTCACAGTACGACAACACAAATAAGTTGGGATCGTTTTTATTCCCAGCACTAAGAATAAAACCAAAAGGGCTCTTTCTCCAAAAAAACACATCAAACTCTACGGATAGGGTTCGCTGAAAGGAAATCATGTTTTTTGAAGGAATTGTTAAAGAAGTTGCATTATCTCGACCTTTTGGTTCATCATAGATTGAATTAAATAATAATCCCTCTATTATTTTTTCTTCACCTGATAATGGATTTAAATAAAAAAGA
>MDTE01001123.1_pt1 | contig 13844 bp, 15 predicted proteins | sample 811231 | NCBI WGS metagenome assembly MDTE01 (sample SAMN05326651, study PRJNA326480) | marine metagenome | isolation source: seawater | place: Indian Ocean: Red Sea | collected 2010
AATCGATATTACATCACGTTGCTATTTATTGTGGTATGCCTGTTGGAGTTGAATGTTTCCGAATTGCTCAAAGAGTTTTTTCGGATATAGATGGATAGGTTTGAATAACATATCAAGATAGAATTGCCCATAATACGACTAAGATAGTTAGTATTATCATGCTTCTCATGAGTTTTTGGTTATTTGGTAGAGAACGACCAAGTACACTACCACCCCAACACCAAAGGCTCGTGAGTGTTAATTGACATATAGCAAAACCAAAGACCACAGTTACTAATTGTGTAGGAAAAGATCCTATAGCAGGAGCAAAGTTACTCCATGCAAGAGCTGACATTACCCATGCTTTGGGGTTAAGAGGATGAACAATAATTCCGTGTTTAAAATTAAATTGGTGTGATTGTTGAATATCATCTGTATTAACAGGCTTACTATTCCAAGAGCGTGTTGCAAGATAAATCATATAACCCGCACTTACGTATTTAAATATTTGAAATAGTGTTAGGTTGTCAGAGAGGATTACTCCAAATCCAAATCCTATAAGAATATTCAGAGGTATTTTGCCTACAGCGAGACCAACGAGAAATCCACTACAAGATTTCAATCCTATTTGTGACCCACCAAGCATAGCGAGTAAATTTGCTGGCCCTGGTGTACCTACCATCAAAATCATAAAACCAAATAGAGAAAAGTATGCTTCTATCATTGGATTGTTTTTTATGCAGGTTTATAAATCATTAACCCAACGAGTATTACAGCTACTATTGTCAATAAGTAGTATTCGGTAGATACATAAACAACACCTTGATTATTATTGATAGCTTTTTTATATTTTCGTCGAAGTAAAACTTCGTTAATAATTATGAGAGCTATCCATAAAGAATATGAGATAGAAACCCATAAGGCTCCGTGGCTATAATTAGCAACTTGAATTATCCATATTCCAGTTAGTAAAGAAAGAAGACTAACTATTGGAAGCAGTGTTAAGTTAATTCTAAATTGACTTGAAGGTAGCTCAATTTTTGAATTAAATATTCCAAAGAGAACTACATACCCTATCCCAAGGGCTGAAATTACATGTAAAAATAATGCGAGATTATACATAATTTACTCCAATCATTCTTTAATAATATTAAACGTTAGTGATATTCAACTGTCAATTTTTATATGAGTTTTCTACACAAAAGTGTAAAATCAGACAAGGAGGTAGATATGAAACAAGAATTACCAAATGTACATATTATTGCTACAGGGGGAACAATATCTGGTATTGGTGCTAATCGACTGGATTATACTCAATATTCCGATACGGGAAATCGTTATACAATTGAACAACTTATAGGACGTATTCCTGAAGTGCAAAACATTGCAAATTTAACCTACGAGAATTTATTAGCTACTGGTAGTACCAATATTACTCCTATAGATTGGCTGGTCATTGCTGAACGTGCAAATACACTTTTACAAGAGGGAATTGACGGTATTGTTATTACGCACGGCACAGCTACTTTAGAAGAAACAGCATATTTTTTAAATCTTACAGTCAAGTCTAATAAACCAGTTGTGTTAACTGGCGCTATGAGGCCGCCATCATCCATGAGTACAGATGCAGATATTAATTTACTTGATGCAATACGTATAGCTTCCAGTAAAAATGCTTCAAATATGGGTGTAATGGGAGTATTAAATAATCAAATTCATTCGGCAAGGGAAATCATTAAAATGAACACCTTACGTGTCGACACTTTCCAATCTAATGATCTAGGGTTTTTGGGTTTTGTAGATTCAGATGGACAAGTAATTTTTTATCGTAATTCAACAAAAACTCATACTTACCAGAGTGAGTTTAGTACTCAGGGGTTAAATCAATTGCCAAGAGTTGATATTGTCGTAGCTTATTCTGGCGGTGATGGTTTATTGATTGAAGCTGTGAAAAAAAATGAATCTCAAGGACTAATTCTAGCTGGTTTTGGCTCTGGAACATTGCCAACTGTAATGAAAGATTCTGCTCTTCAATTGGTCAAAGATGGTATTCCAGTAGTATTGGCATCTCGGTCTATTATGGGTAGGATCGTACTTACAGAAAAATTTAGAGATGAAGGCTTTATTACTTGTGATAATTTGTCACCTCAAAAAGCTCGAATATTACTAATGTTAAGCTTATTACAAACAAGTGATACACAAAAAATTAGAGATTTATTTGAAAAATATTAGAATTTATTCAGTAAAATTATGAATAATAAATTCATCGATTATTTCATTATCAATGTTTTTAAAATATCCTTTTGCTTTCGTTGGATCTCCATCTAAATGAAATGTAATAAAAAGAGCACCAGGCTTAGCATTTTGGTTTGAAGCGTATATTTTTGCCCATTCATTGTTGCAACCATATGGATAAGTTGTAGGTTTACATCTTTCTTGATTTCTTATACTTTCTCCACCGATTCCTGAAACAAAGACGAATGTAGAACCTTTTTGAGTTTCAGTTTCCTTGGATATTTGTATTTCGTTTCGTTGATTCCAGTCCCGATGAACTTATTGAGTGGTGGTATTAGTTAAAGTTTTTGTTCTTGAGTAAGTATGTGAATGGCCTGAAGCAATTATTGCTCCATTTTTTCTACAATTTTCATAAGGCTCCCAACCAACAGCATCCTTCTTGATTCCTATTTGCATTTCTTTTTGATTCTTATGCCAAGTACATATTTTCCATAAAGCATCACTGTTTTCTAAAGCATTACTTATATAACTATTATGATTGTCTCCTATTTCTCCAACTCCAGATAAAATAAAAAATAATCCTTTATAAATACATGTAGATTTAATACCAAGATTGCCAAAACAAGTTACATCTATATTATTATCAACTCTTTGCTGTAACAATTTTTGATATGTTGTCCAGTTACCTCCATCATGATTACCAATTGCTCCAAAGTAAGGAAAATTAGGACCTAGGATATTTGTTATTTGCGCATCCCAGTCAAGTGCTGTACCTATATAACTTTCACGACCATATAAATATTTAATAATAGAGTTACAACATCCAAAATCACCTGCATGTATTACCATGTCTGTTTTTTCATCTTTGATTAATTGTAATACTTTCTCAGCCTTTTCATTAATTCCTTGATCTGCTATAAATGCAACTTTTAGATTTTCAGTTATTTGTTTTGAATTATTGGATGTTGTTAATTCATATGTAGATGTAGGATCTTTAGTTTGTATTTTTGTTTGCGTAGTAATATTGGAATCGTTTTCCTTAGATAGAGAACATCCTACAAATATCAGAATCAGAGGCATAAAAATAAATAACTTTTTATAATATTGCATTGTTATTTAGGGGTGGAAATATATTGGCTCCGCAGGTAGGACTCGAACCTACGACCAATCGGTTAACAGCCGACCGCTCTACCACTGAGCTACTGCGGATCATTAGGAGAAAATCGTATAGGATTTGTATTTAAAAAGCAAGTCTATTTTTTATTTATAGGTGGTTCATTATTGGCCACTTGCCACATGTACCATGACCCAATAGAACGATACGGCTTCCATTTGGAAGTAATTTTTTCGATTTCTTCCAATTCTGCTTTTTCTTTATCAAAATAGACTATTCTTATTCCTTTAATTAGTCCTGCATCTCTATGAGAAAATATATCCTGCCTTTGTAATGAAAACATTTGAAACATTTCTGCAGTCCAAATACCAATTCCTCGTAATTTAATGAGCTTTTCAATTATAAATTCATTAGATTTATCATAGAGGGAAGTAAGGTAATCTGGCCTTTTAATGAGAACCTCAGATATTTCTTTCATACTTCTACATTTCGCATATGATAATCCACACATTCTTAAATCTTCAGTGGGAGTTTGTATCAAGAAATCTGGAGTAAATTCTGACATTTCTCCTAAAGAATATAATCGGTCTTTTATTGTACGAGCAACTTTTGTTGATAATTGTTGAGATACAATTGAACTTATTAAATTATCAAAGAGATTAATTTTCTTTTTTTCTTGTGTTGCGAAGGGAGATATACCAAATTGATGTATGAGAGATTCCATTTTCTCATCTGCTTTTATCAAATGAGTTTTTATAATTTCCCAATCTTTCATTAGATTACTTCTTCAGCATGAAGAGCGTCTAATTCTTCTTCTGAAAGATTGAGAAGTTCCGATAAAACCTCTCTAGAGTGTTCTCCCGGTAGAGGAGCGTGTCCAATTTGATATCTACTTCTACTGAAATGAAATATGTCACCAATAGCATTAATTCGGCTCACATTAGGGGCGTCAGTAATATAATCGTCAATTTCTTCAATAATATTTCTTTCTCTCATATGGGGATCATGTGCTGCTTCAGCAATAGTATTAATTTTTTGTATTGGAACACCGTGAGGGGAGAAAAGATTTATAACTTCATCACGAGTTTTATCAGAAAACCATTGAGATAAATACTCTTCTATTTCTACGGCATTTTCTGTTCTTCCTTGCCGTGTAGCATATCGTTCATCATCTATCCATTCTTTTTTGCCTACAACTTCTGCAGCTCTTTTCCACATTCTGGGGCCAGTAGAAATAAGATACACCCATCCATCTTTACATTGATAAGTGTTAGTAAAAGTATTGCCATTACCTGTTCTTCTTGGTGCTGCGCCTGTTGTTAAGTATGTAGATATTGGAATTTCTGCAGTTGTATAGCCTGTATCTGCTAAACAAACATCTAAACTTTGTCCTTCACCAGAAATTCGTGATTCCCATAAAGCAGATAGAGCTCCAATAGTTGCATGTAAGGCTGTTATTCTATCAATAAGAGGGAAGGAACACTTAAATGGATCCATTCCTTCTGTACCTTGCGTTGTCATTAAACCACTAATAGCTTGTCCTATGGGATCAAAACCCACTCGGTCTTTATATGGTCCAAATTGCCCATAGGCTGAAACATTTACCATGACTATTTTAGGGTTTAATTCTTTTAACTTTTCGTATGAAAAGCCAATTTTTCCAATTACACCTGGTCTAAAGTTTTGAATAAATATGTCTGCTGTTTTTACTAATTCTGAGAGGATATTTTTTCCTTCATCTGAATACAAATTCAGCCCTAGGCTCCGTTTACCGCTGTTATATTGCACCCAGTAGTGTTGGCCATTAGTTCTACTTTCTTCACCTTTTGGGGGTTCTATCTTTATGACATCTGCACCAAGTCTATAAAGCATCAGTCCGCATCTTGGACCTGCTTGATATCTTCCTAAATCTAGTACTCTAACACCTTCTAATGGTCCACCCATTATTCTCCTCCTAGTTATATGAATTGATTATCTGAACTTTTTACTATACCTTTTTCTTCCATTTCTAATGTGGATTTTTCGTTTAAACCCAACCATTCTTGTAAAATTTCTCTCGTATGCTCTCCAACTACAAACGCTCTTTCAGTTATTTCAGCAGGAGTTCTAGATAATCTTACAGGAGTGTTAGATACCAGGACTTCTTTTTCAATTTCTCCAGGTACAGGTAATGAAATAATAGTATTTCTGGCTTTAATATGAGGATCATTAACCATTTGTTTGATATTGTTAATTGGTCCTGTTAATGCTATACCCTCAAGCACTTCAAACCAATAATCACTATTTTGTTGTTTTATTATATTAGATAAAATTGGCTCTAAAATGCTATGATTTTCAGTGCGTTTTGGATTTGTATCAAATCTTTCGTCTGTTGCAAGCTCTTCTATACCAAGAATTACACAAAACGCCTCCCAGTCTCTGACACCTGCTACCACAATCCATCCGTCTTTAGTTTCAAAAGCCTGAAAGGGGGTAGTTAGTGGATGTCTTGCACCTACTCTTTGGGGAACTTCCCCAGTTGCTGAGTATCGAATAATGGCATTTTCTAAATTATATATCACACTTTCAACCATGCTAATATCAATTTTCTGACCTTTTCCACTAAGTTCTCTTTCATAAAGTGCAGACATTATTCCCATAGCCATATATGTTCCACCAAGAGTATCACCTATTGAAGAACCGGCTCTCATTGGTCCCCCGCTAGGGTCTCCAGTTATACTCATAAAACCACTAAACCCTTGAGCAATTACATCAAGAGCTCCCCTCGAGGAATAAGGGCCAGTTTGTCCAAATCCTGAACAAGAAGCAAAAATAAGTCTTGGATTGGTTTTGGTTAATTCTTCATAATCCAAACCAAGTTTAGCCATAGTTCCAGGTGAAAAATTTTCAGTAACTATATCTGCTTTATCAATTAACTGTTTAACTAATTTAATCCCCTCGGGATTTTTAAGATCAACCTGAATTGATTTTTTACCCCTTTCTAAGGAATATCTATAGGTACTAATACCATTTACAAACGGTCCGCTACCTCTACTATCATCTTTAGCGTCCACCTTGGCTATATTTACAACTTCAGCACCTAAATCAGATAGTATCATTGATCCAAATGGGCCTGCTAAGACATGAGTAAAATCAATTACCTTTATTCCTACTAAAGGTCCTTTCTTTTCACTAGACATATATCCTCCCTAAATCAATTATTTTGATTTTCTTGTTGAAAGAAAATCGACAAAACCATCTCTTGGATCTACTGGTTTCATCCAGCTTCCAAGAGCATCTCTTTCCAAATGTAATCTGTCTTCATAACCTATTTTGGTACCCTCATGAAGAAGTGTTTTTATTCCTTGTATCATATTTGCATGTCCAGCAGCTATTAGTTCTGCAATCTCGAGAGATTTAGGCATTACTTCATCTGGTGCGACTAAATGATTTAGTAAACCAATTTGAAAAGCTTCATCAGCTTTAACTTCTCTTCCGGTAAACATAAGTTCTTTCGCCTTGGCCATACCTACTACCATAGGTAGGCTCCAAGTTGAATTTGCTTGCCCATAGGTTGCTGCTAGATATCTAAAACTAGTTTTTTCTGATCCAACTCTGATATCAAACGTAGAGGATAGTAAGGCTGCTCCCCCAAATGCAATTCCATTAATTGCACCAATAGTTGGTTTTCTGCTATTTGCGATTAGCCAACTAAAGTTACTTGCTTTTTTAATTTTTTCTCTATGAGCAATTCTTTCTTCGTCGGTCATAGCTGCAACTTTTACTTGTTCTTTGATATCTCCACCAGCAGAGAAAGCTCTACCTTCACCTGTAAATATGACTGCACATATATCTTGATTGTTTTCTACTTCTTCCATTGCTTGTACTATTTCAAGCCTCAAGTCTGAATTCATTGCATTTAGTGATTCAGGCCTGTTTAACGTAATAATTGCAATTTTATTTTTATGTTCAAATTTAATGTTTTCAAATTCCAATTTTTGCCTCCAAAAAGAAATTTATACCCGCGGGAGTTTAGCTAACAAATATAAAATAAGTTTTATTGATACACAAGTCCATTGACATTACTTAGTGGTGGTAAATACAATGTACCAACTCAATTCGTCAAAAAAGTTGTATAAAATAGATATTTGGAGGCATTATGAACGTTCCTTATGCATCAAGACCAACAGTTTACTCGAAAAATGGAATTGTGTGTTCCACTTCTCCATTAGCTGCTTCTGCGGGAATTAAAGTACTTGCCGATGGGGGTAATGCTTTTGATGCAGCATTAGCTACTGCTGCAGTTGAAGCGATAACAGTTCCAGGAATGTGTGGATTTGGCGGTGAAGTTTTTGCAATTTTTTATGATGCTAAAACCGGTAAGACACAGGGTTTAACTTCAACTGGTATGGCACCTAAGCAGGCAACTCCAGAATATTACACCTCAAGAGGATATACAGAGATGCCAGGTATAGGTCCACTTGCTGCTTCGCCTCCAGGTGAACTTGCAGCATATGAATATTTTAATACCAATTATGGGACTATGTCACTTGCCGATTTATTGCAACCAGCAATTAAATATGCAGAAGAAGGCCATCCGATAACTCCCAGAGCTGCTCGTGTTCTTGAAGGAGCTAAAGATAAATTAGCTCAATTTCCGTCATCAGCTAAAGTATTTTTAAAATCCGATGGATCATTATATGGCGAAGGTGAAATGTTTAAAAATGTTGATTTAGCAAACACACTGAAAATTGTTGCAGAAAAAGGTATTGATGCATTTTATAACGGAGAAATTGCTGAAAAAATAGTAGCAGAATTTCAAGCAGCTGGAGGTATCATGGATAAGGAATCTCTAGCTAACCATAAAGTTGAAGTATATGAGCCAATCGAGACTGAATATAGAGGCTATACTGTTGCAGAAAACAGACCACCATCACAGGGTATGATACTTCTCGAAATGCTAAATATAATCGAGGGGTTTAATTTGTCAGATTATGGACATTTAAGCCCAGAGGCAATTCATTTGATGATTGAAGCTAAAAAGCGAGTTTTTGCAGATAGAAACGAATATTTAGCTGATCCTCATATTGAAGATATTCCATTGGATACTCTTATTTCTAAGGATTTTGCAGATTCTAGGAGGGATACCATAGATCCTTCAAAAGCTAGCGTAGAAGTAGGACCTGGCCCAGTAATAGCTGAAGGTACTGATACCAGTTACTTTTGCGTTATTGATAAAGAAGGAAATGCCCTATCATTTATACATAGTCTTTATAATGGATTTGGTTCTGGATTTGTTGCTGAGGGTACAGGTATTGTGTTTAATAACAGACAACAAGGATTCAGATTATAAGAAGGACACCCTAATACTGTACAGCCTGGTAAACGACCTATGCATACTCTCAATGCGTATATCGTATTAAAAGATAATAAGCCATTTATTATATCTGGTACACCAGGTGCAGATTTTCAACCACAAGGGAATTTACAAATTATTACTTCAATTATTGACTATGGTTTGGGAGCACAAGAAGCAGTTGATGCTCCACGATGGTATAGTATACCTGGGACTCATCCACCAACAGTTAATGATCCATTTGAAGTTCAAGTTGAACCTAGGATGCCAGAGTCAATTACAGATAATTTACAGAGTAAGGGACACACTATAACTTGGGGCCAAGAGGGTATAAGTCATGGAATCGTTCAACTTATATGTGTAAATCCTGAGACTGGAGTTTATGCAGGAGCCTCTGATCCTCGTGGGGATGGTCACGCATCTGCATTATAAATCTATCCATCATCTTCTAAAGTTGAAGTGTCCCCTTCAGGTAATCCTAATTCGCGAGCTTTTAGAAGTCTACGCATAATTTTGCCTGATCTTGTTTTAGGCATAACATCTATAAAGTCAATTTCTCGTGGTGCTACCCCTGCTGATAGTTTGTCTCGAGCAAAGCCTATTAATTCTCTTCTCAATTGATCAGTTGCTTCATAATCCGGATTTAATGTTACAAAGGCTTTTACAACTTCCATAGCTATAGGGTCTGGTTTACCTATGACACCTGCTTCAGCTACGGCTTCATGTTCAATTAGTGCACTTTCTACTTCGAAGGGACCTACCAAGTGGCCTGCTGTATTAATAACATCGTCAGCTCTACCTTGGAACCAAAAATATCCATCTTCATCGATAGAAGCTTGATCTCCTGTAATATACCATCCTTTTTTGAATCGAGAGTTATACATTTCATCCTGTTGCCAATAAGCAAACATTTGAGAAGGCCAGCCTGGTCTTACAGCTAGTATTCCACTTTCCCCAGAGCCTAATTCGTTATATTGATCGTCTAAAATCCCCATAGTTATACCTGGAAAAGGTTTCCCCATTGATCCTGGTCTAATATTTGTTGTTGCATAATTGGCGCACATAATTGCACCAGTTTCAGTTTGCCACCAATTATCATGTATGGGCATTTTATAATTTTTATTTCCCCATACAACAGCTTCAGGATTTAAAGGTTCCCCAACAGAACCAATAAATCTTAACGAAGAAAGATCATATCTTTGAACAACAGCTTCTCCAGCTCTCATGAGTAATCTTATAGCGGTTGGGGCTGTATACCAAACTGTTACCCCATATTTTTGTATGATTTCGTACCAAGAAGCAGCACCAAACCCACCTTCATAAATAATTTGTGTTACGCAGTTTGTCCAAGGAGCCATCATCCCATAAGAGGTTCCCGTAACCCATCCTGGATCAGCAGTACAAAAATAAATATCTCCTTCTTTGAGATCTAAAGCCCATTTGCCAGTTAACCATTGTTGAACAACTGCTTGATGGCGATGAAGTACCCCTTTTGGTTTCCCAGTAGAACCTGAGGTGTAATGCATAATTGAAAAGTCATATTGGGTTGTTGGTTCAAGTACAAAATTGCTAGCATCAACCTTGTTCATTAAATCTTTGTAAAGTAATGTTTTATCGTCAGTATTAATATTTGCAGTGCCAGGCTTATCTATCACAATAACTTTTTGTAGAGTTTTAATATCTGGCAGCATAGTATCTATTTTTGATTTTAGTTCTGGAGTTGTAACAAGAAAACTTGCTCCTGCATCTTCCATACGATCTCTAACAGGGTCTGGTCCAAAAGCTGAGAATAATGGAGCTATTACCCCTCCAGCTTTTAGTATTCCCATCGCTGCAAAATAGAGTTCTGGTATTCTATCCATAAATATAAAAACCCTATCAGCTCTTTGCATACCAAGGTTTTTCATAACTTGGCCAAATTTATCGGATTCTTCTTTGAATTGAGAATAAGTGTAGGTTTCTTCATCACCGTTTTTACCTATCCAGATTAAAGCTTTTTGTTGCCCTTTACCATTAATTACATGCCTGTCGACAGCTTCATATGCATTATTTAATCCGCCATCAGGGAGCCAATCTAGGCCGGAAAACCCATCTTTGAACCAATCGAAATTTTCTTTAGTAGACTGGTAATCAATAAGATTTGGAGTTTCTTTCATATTTGATACAGATGGTTTCGTTATTTCTTCAAAAGCCATAGTAGCCCTCCTCAATTCAATGTACAGAAATTCTATATTTCAAGTACCAATGAGTCAATGCAAATTATATAAAGTTTTATCAGTTTATATGTAGACAGTTATTCGGATACTCGTGGTAATATAACTCTACGTTACTTTAATTTAGGAGAAATTATTATGGGTAATATACAATCAGAAATAGTAGAAATGAATATAAATGGAGTTTCAGCAGAAGGATATATGAGCAAACCTACCGATTTGGAATCCAAGGCTCCGGGCATTGTAGTTATACAAGAATGGTGGGGCCTCGATGACCATATAAAAAGTATTACTGAAAGATTTGCAGAGCAAGGATTTCTTGCTATAGCCCCGGATTTATTCCATGGTAGTGTTACAACTGAACCTGATGAAGCAATGAAATTAACTCAAGCAATGGATCAGGCCCGCGCAAGAGAAGAAATAGATGCCTGTGTTTCTTATCTACAAAATAACGGAGACTCTACAGGGAAAGTAGGTATTGTTGGCTATTGTTTAGGTGGTGGACTCTCTATACAAAGTGCTTGTGAAAATAGCAATATTTCTGCTTGTAATATTTATTATGGTGGTAACCCAGACTTGGATTCTGTAAAAAATTTGCAAGCCCCAGTTTTGGGTATTTATGCTGAAAATGATCAACGTATAACTTCTAATGTGCCAGAGTTAGAAAAAGCATTGAATGATAACGGAGTTGTTAATGAAATAATTATATATCCTAATGTTGACCATGCTTTTTTTAATGATACTAACCTACCTGTTTATAACAAAGAAGCCGCTGAGTCGGCTTGGTCTAAAACATTAACATTTTTCTCTGAAAATTTACGTTGAACTTATGCTAAGAAAAGGATACCCTAGTATCTTGTGTATAGAATTAATGTAAGGGGGGAATTTTAATGCGTGGACAAAATTTTACAATCAATAATGAGTTGCCATTACTTGATATGGTGATATCCCGAGATAAAGGGTTTATTAATGTGATTGTAGATTTTTTAGCTATAATTTCATTTGTTGCTGCAACTGGACTCGCAGCACAGTTTAAGTTTTATTTGAATCCCGCAGTCCCCGTTACAGGCCAAACATTTGTAGTTCTTATGGCTGGTGCAGTTTTAGGTATGAAAAAAGGATTTATTGCTATGAGCCTTTATGCCATTTTAGGCTGGGCTAGTCATATTGGAGTTCTAAGTTTTTCGATGTTTGCTGGAAGTTTTTTAAGTAAAGGATATGTCATAGGATTTATAGCAGCTGCAACAGTGATAGGCTACTTTGTTGAACGAGGATGGGGAAGAAACCCTATTCGCTTAGCGGGTATTATGTTAATAGGTGAAATATTTATATATTTGTTTGGATTAATGTGGCTTGGCATATTTATTACATCAGATCAAATATTATCAAATGAAACAACAAGACTAGGCTTGGTATATTCTTGGGGTGTAGGGAATTTTTGGATTGGCGATACGATTAAATTAATATTGGCAGCAGGTTTAGTGCCAACCTTAACAAAATTGATTGATACAATAAAAACAAATGCTAGATAAAGAAAATGTATTACAAATAAGGGTTCCTATACCAGGAAGAGACCGAGGATTAAACCACACCTTAGTTTATCTTGTTAAATCTTTAGATAGTTGGATATTGATTGACACAGGTCTTGGCACTGATGAAGGCTATAATTTTTTAACATAATCAATTACTGATTTAGGCTTTAAACCTGACGATATAAAAAATATTCTTATTACTCATGGTCATCCAGATCACCATGGTCTTTCCGAAAGGATGAGAGAATGGACGGGTGCCCAAATTGCCATGCACCAATTGGATGCCAAATCTGAGTTTCGACGTAGAAATCGAATGGATGTTAATGATGAAACATTTAAGATATGGAATACACTTTATGGAATCCCGATTGAGCTAATGCAAAAAGAGCAAAGAGCGGTTGAAAAGCATTCAAACGAAGATTATTCTCCTTGGCGCTCTCCAGTACCAGATGCAGATATTCTTATAACAGAAAATGAAGAATTATTTGGAGATCCTAATATAGTTTCAATTTGGACTCCAGGCCATTCTCCTGGCCATATTTGTGTATACGATAAGAAACGTAAAGTCTTATTTTCAGGGGATCATGTTCTTCCACGAATTACACCAAATATAAGTATGTATCCAGGTGATGATCATAATCCTTTGGGGCAATATATTGATTCATTAACACAGGTAGAAAATTTAGATGTTGAGACTGTTTACCCAGCACACCAAGGTACGTTTACTGGTTTGAAAGATCGTGTAGTCGTAATGAAGCAACATCATGAAGATCGAATGCAAGAAATGACAAATGCTATAAAAAATTCTACCGATGGCTTAACAGCCTGGCAGGTTGCTTCAAATATTCATTGGAATGTTGGTACTTGGGAAAATATAGGGTTTTGGACTAGACGTATGGCTACAACTGAAACTTTATCTCATCTTGAGTATATGTATAATAATAATATAGTTAAAAAAACAGAACGTAACTCACAAGTAACTTATCAAATTTAGTGTATTTCCCCTTCATTTATTTTTTTGACTATTGTATCCACCTATAATTGTGCCAAGAAGAGAAAGCCCAAGAATATAAATGAATAATATTGAGGTAATCAATATACCTCCGAGGGAAAAATCATCAGGTACTAGTGAGAGAGATTCTCCAAAAACTACTATTGCAATAAAGAAATATAAAAACACTGAAATAGTTATTCCTAGAGATAAAAGCATTGCTTTTAGAGGATCAGATTTTGTTATTGTTCCTGCAATTAATCCTCCGATAAATGGTCCAATTGGACCTGTAAAAAAGTGAATAATTGGAGGTAAAATTGCTATAAAAGGTATTAAAGAACCTATGATTATTGCTTGTAAAAATCTTAACATAGAGCAATTATACAATAGCAAAATGTAATTGTAAGTGGGATTTATATGTTATCCTTCTATTAAATTTTGATCA
>MDTE01033825.1_pt1 | contig 13843 bp, 14 predicted proteins | sample 811231 | NCBI WGS metagenome assembly MDTE01 (sample SAMN05326651, study PRJNA326480) | marine metagenome | isolation source: seawater | place: Indian Ocean: Red Sea | collected 2010
AAAGCTTTATTCAACAAGGTTTTATAAGCATTCTCATAAACAAATGCAATAAATGATTTTAGCTATTAATATGCTATTAATCCACCCAATTGGTAATAAAAACATGAAAAAAACTAGCTTTTTAATCGCTGGCAGACATGCTGTGACAGAGGCCTTAAAAAATAGCAACCGTAAAGTTCTCAGAGTATTTTTAACTGAAGATTCAAAAAAAAAAATAAACTTTGATAATCAAAACCTCAATCTACTTAAAAATATTAAAATATTTTATAAAACTAAAAAAGAGTTAGACCGCATGTGCTCAAAAGATGAAATTTCTCATCAAGGGTTAATAGCTGAGCTTGAACATTTAGAAAAACAAAATATTAAGAGCTTTTTATCTTCTAATGAAAATAAAAAAAGTATTACATTTGTTGCGCTAGAAGAAGTAACAGATCCTAGAAATATAGGGTCAATAATAAGAAGTGCTTGTTCATTCCATATAGACGGAGTTATTGTAAAAGAGAGATCTTTTCCTAGTGAAAGTAAATTGTTATATAAAAGTGCTAGCGGCTGTATGGAATATATAAATATTTTTGAAGTATCAAATATAAGTACAACATTAAAATATTTAAAATCAAAAAATTTTTGGGTATCAGGATTCGATAAAGATTCAAAAAAGGATTTTACAGAACATGATTGGCAAGGAAATAATGTTTTGCTATTTGGTTCTGAAGGATATGGCTTAAAATATCAAACTTCAAAGAATTGTGATTTTTTATTAAAAATACAAATTAATAAAAAAGTTGAAAGTCTCAATATTTCAAATTCAGCTTCTGTAGTTTTTCATTTTTTAGATAATTTAAAAAAAAAAAATTATAAGAAATAACCTAAATTATTATTTAAGAATGCTTAAAAGAGTTTTACCAACATAATCAATTTCTTTATTAGAAATACCTAATCCTGATGGTAAATAAAATCCATTCTTAGACAAGTAATCAGCGTTAATAAATTTAGAATTTTTTCCGAAAATTTTCATTTTTATAAAAATTTTTTGTCTATGCATTGGATAAAAAAAATTTCTAGTTTGTATATTTAAACGAGAAAGTTTTTTAACTAGAGCATCTCTTGAAATTTTTGTATTCTTTTTTAATAAAATTCCAAAAACCCAAAAAATATTTTTAGCATATTTTAATTTTTGTGGTTGTATAAAAATTTTTTCGCAATTTTTTAATATAGATATATATCTATTCCCTATTTCTCGTTTTCTCTTTATTATTTTATTAATATTTTTCAATTGTCCACATCCAACTGCCGCTTGTAAATTTGTCATTCTATAATTCCAGCCAATATCCTCATGATTAAATCTGTTTAAACCAATACCGAAACATAGATTTCTTAACGATACACATTTTTTATATAATTTTTTATTATTAGTTAATATCATGCCGCCTTCTCCAGTAGTAATGTGCTTATTCGCATAAAAACTAAAAATACTTAAATCACCAAAACTTCCACATTTCGCTCCGTAATATGTTTGACCAATCATTTCCGCAGCATCCTCGATAATTTTGATATTTTTTTTTTTACAAATAGATAAAATTTTTTTCATGTCTACTGGGAATCCATATATATGAGTTATTATAATTGCTTTCGTTTTTTTTGTAATTTTTTTTATTACTTGGTCAGGATTCATATTCCATGTTGATAAATCTGCATCTACTAAAATAGGTTTCAATTCTGATTTTATAACACTTAATGCGGTAGATATAATTGTGAAAGATGAAATAATTACTTCACTACCTTTTTTTAAATTTAAAGATCTAACTGCAATTTCTAAAGCACCAGTACCACTTGATACTGATATACCATAATTTCTGTTATTATATTTGCTAAAAAAATCTTCAAACTTTTTTACATACTTTCCTTCTGAAGATATCCATCCTGTTTTAAGACATTCCTTAACATTATTTTTTTCATGTCTAAATAATTTAGGAACATTTACTGGAATAAATTTATTTCTTAATTTTAATTTTGTTTTCATCGACATTTTGAAATTTTATTTTATCTTTACTTAAACTGTAAGGACCCTGTTTAATTTCTAACATTTCTATATCTTTCAAAACTTTAAAACCATGGCCTCCATGCACCAACATGATAATGTCCTTTTCTTTTATAATCTTGCTAAATAGATATTTTTTGGAAAAACTATAAAAATCTACTCTAAGAACACCCTTTAAAATTACAATAACTTCTGTTGTATATAAAATCCTAGTCAATCTTTTCTTATGTAAGTGAGGTTTAATAAGATGTTTCTTTTTATGCTTCATATAACCAAATTGCTGAGTTGAATCATTTGGTGTAAAGAAAGTTATTCCTTTTTTATTTCTATATTTTCCTCTTACAATTAAGGCTAGTAATTTTTTTTTATATAATACTTTTTGAATCATATAATTAATTTTTTTTTCTTATAATTGATGCAATAACTCTTAATAAATACATTAATCCATGTGACAAAAATTTGAGAACATTAGGCGCTGACTTACTATTTTCTGGATCTTTATCTGGTTCCTGAACATGAGGTATTTCTTTTATTTTATAACCTTTCTTATAGGCATTATATAAAAATTCCATAAAAAATTCACCATGCCCATATCCAAGAAAAGTTACTTCATCCATAATTTCTCTTTTCATTAAAAATACCGAATTTGTTAAATCTTGTATTGGGATCATAAATAAAGTTTTAGAAAAAATGTTAAAATATTTACTACTAAGAGCGCGCATAAAAGATCTTTTGTCACCACCACCATTTATATATCTAGATAAAATTATTAGATCGTTTCCTGATTCCAGTTCGATAATCATTTCATTAAATCTTGGAGCAAGTTCACTCATATTTGTATCTACCCATCCAACATAATCTCCGGTGGTTTCAACTATTCCTCTTACAAAGGCTGAGGCTAAGCTGCGGCTTTTTTTTCTAAAAATTACTTTATATTTATTATCTTTATTTAATTTCTTTATTATTTCAATGGTGCCATCGGTAGAATTGTCATCTACTATGATTAACTCAAGGTTTGCAATATTTTTTTCTAATTCTGAAACTGTATTTTCTAAATATTTTGCTTCATTATATGTGCACAAGATAATTGAAGTTTTTAAAGACATTATTTCTATTTTGATTGAATTTCTAAATCATTTTCCATCATTATTGATATTAATTTATCTAAATGAGTCTTTACTTTATAACCAAAAATTCTTTTTGCTTTTGAAGTATCGCCTATTAAAGAAACAGTTCTTGATTTTCTAAATAATTTTTTGTTTATCTTTAAGTGGTTCTTGTAGTTTAAACCAACATATTTAAAGCATTTTTTAGCAAAATACTCAACGCTATAACTTTTGCCTGAAGCTATAATAAAAGTGTCAGGCTTTGAAAGTTGCATAATTTTATAAGCTGCTTCTACATAATCTTTAGCATAACCCCAATCAATCTTACTTTTAATATCACCCAAAAATAATTTCTTTTGTTTACCGTAATATATTCTAGCTACTGCCTTTGTTATTTTTCTTGTAACATATTCCTCAGGACGTACTTCTGACTCATGGTTATAAAAAATTGCACCATATATCTTTAGATTATGAACATTTTTATACATCTTGCAGGCATAATAGGCTGATACTTTGCCAAGAGCATAAATGCTTAGTGGTGAAAAATTTTCAGTTTCCTTTTGTTTTCTATTGATACTGTTTCCAAACATATTAGAAGAATACGGTTGAAAATATTTTGATTTAGGCGAGTAATTTTTAATTATTTCTAAAATATTTATTACAGCTTTAGCTGTAACATCAAATGAGTATGATGGTATCTCAAAACTCCATCTCACATGATCCTGATCTGCAAAATTATATATTTCATCTGCTCTGACTTTCTTTATAACTCTTTCTAATGATGAAAAATCTAAAAGATCTCCATGATGAATGATAAAATTTTTTTTATCTATTAAATATTTAATATTGTCTAAATTTCCTGTTGAGGATTTTCTGACCATCCCGTGCACGATATGACCTTTTTCATGTAAAAGTTTAGCCATAAAAGAACCGTCTTGGCCTGTAACTCCTAAAATTAATACTTTTTTTTTTTTATTCATTAAATTTTATTAATTTAAATTTTGGGAAAGGTAAAATGAAAGTTCCCCCATTTCTTAACCACTTTTTTTCCCTTTTAATAAACTCTTTTATAAAGCCCCATGGAGTAACAAAAAAATAATCAGGTTTCAATTCTCTTGCTTTTTTTTCAGAAATTATTTTTATTCCAGTTCCAATAGTATACTTTCCCCACTTTTCTGAACTTCTCTCAGCTGCGTATGGTATCATTCTATTATTTATTCCATAATATTGTAAAACGGTATTACCTTTTGTTGATGCTCCATATAAATATATTTTCTTATTATCTTTAATTTTTTTACTTATAAATTGAACTATTAAATTTTTATTTTTTTTAACTCTTTTGATAAAACCTTTCATAAGTTTTAGAACATCCTCTTTTGGCAATTTTATACTACCCTTTTTAAATTTTCTGCAATATATACGATAACTACCTCCATTAATATCATTCTTTTCGATTTTAAATATTTCCATACCATTTTCTTCAAATAGAAATTTAATTGATTTCAATGAATAAAATTCAATATGCTCATGACAAATATTACCTAAATCATTTTTCTCAATCATAGATTTTAAACACATTAATTGTGCAATAAAAATTCCATTTTCATCAAGTGATTCAGTTGCGTCTTTAATAAATTTATTTGGTTCTTCTAAATCATAAAACATACCTATGGCAGTAATTATTTTAGGTTTTTTAAGTTTCTTCTTTATTAAAATTTTCTCTAAACCGTTCTTTGACCAAAAATCATTTAATACATAGTCGCAATTTTTTTTTAAAATTTCCTTTAGATTATTTGCCGGTTCACAACCAATCGTTACACATTTTTTTTTATAATAACTAAGTAATGTTCCGTCGTTAGCACCGATATCAAGAATTACATCATTTTTTTTTAAATTCACATATTTTAAGCTTTCTATATAAATATTTTTTAAACCTTCCTTCATCGTTTTAGTAACTCCTGATCTATACCAATAAAATCTTTTATACATAATTTCTTGAGGAGCTATATGAGATAACTGTATAAGGGTACATTTATTACAAAAAAGTAATTTTAAAGGAGCTTTTAAGCCTTTTTTAATATTATTTTTATTTACAAAATTGCTTACATATAAATTTCCAAGAGAAAAAATTTTCCTCATATTTTTATTTTTACAAAGCAGACAGTGTTTAATTTTTTTATTCTTAATTTTCATTACTAATACAATAAATTGAATATCCTTTTTCTTCGTTTAGATAGTATTTATCAATAAGCTTTATATTTTTTAATGACAAGAATAGTTTATCATTACAATTAACAAAAATTAATAGGATATTCTTTTTTTTTAATGAAAAATTTATTATTTTTTTTACAATCTCAATAAAAATCGAATCATTTTTTATTGGATGATTGAAAAAATAACAATCTGCTTGGTATTGAAGAAAATCATATTTAGTAAAATCTTCCTGTATTATTTGAATATTTGCTTCATTATTAAACTTACTTTTACAATAATTAAATTGATCGAAAAAATATTCTATTCCAATAAAATTTTTATTTATAAAGTTGTTATTAAAAAAATTAATAACTCTACCTGATCCACAACCTAAATCTAAAAATTTGTTAAAATTTCTTTCAATTAATATTTTTTTTATCTTTAACAAAAAATAATATGGACAGGGAATATTGTCTGACATAAGATCATTTTTAGAAAAATTAAATTTATTTCCTTTATATCCTTTTATTAAAAAAAATAATTCAAAAAAAATTATTTTAAATAACGCAAATCTATAGCTTTTTAATATTCTTAATATATTTTTAAAAATCATAAATGTATTCCAAGATTTAATTGTACTTTATTTTATTATCATGTAAATTGACATCATAATCAAATGCAGCGCTTAATATACTATCTCTTAAACAAACTTTTTATGAATGAAATTCAAAGCGAAATCATAAAATATTTTGGTTCAAAAAATAAAATCGTATTTGATGTTGGTTGTTTTCGAGGAACTTTTACAATTAATTTGATAAGAAATGAAATTAAAACTGGAAATTCTTCTAACTTTTATCTATTCGATCCAAATCCAAATGTTAAAAATTATTTAAAGAATTTACTTAAAAATGAGAAAATTAAATATTTTAATCTTGCTCTTGATGATTCTAATTCATATAAAAAATTTTTTTTAAACAAGTTTTTTGAAGCCTCTGGATCAAGCCTTCTATCTACAATTAAGGATGATAAAAAATGGACAAAGACAAGAAAAATATTTATGCAAATATTGCAACCTTTTAGAAAGATTAATGATTTTGCTGAGATTAATGTACAAACACAAACATTAGATAATTTTTGCAAAAAAGAAAATGTTGAAAATATAGATATTCTTAAAATTGATGCTGAGGGTAACGAACTAAATGTTTTAAAAGGTGCTCAAAAATTACTATCAAATAACAAAATAATACTTATATATGTAGAAATATCTGATACTAAAGATAAATTTGATGAGAAAGAAAAGAATATAATAGATTTTTTGAACGGCTATAATTTTAAAATGAAAAAAAAACTACAAATAAAATCTCTCAGTTTTTTAAGCAATCTTAAAGCTACTGACAATATTTTTTTAAATAAAGCTTATGAGTGAAAATAAAAATAAAAATGATCTGAAATTATTTTTCATAAAATTAGTGTCTATCATTATTGCAGTAATTATATGTTTTAATGTTATTTTTAATCTAATATTTGCTGATAAAATAGATAACTTAAATATAATTTTATCTTTAAATGAAAAGGAAAATAGAGAAATTATTAAGGATAAAATAAGATTAGAAATTAAAAGAAGTCTTAATAAAGACAAAATACTTAATGATGAAGATAGAATACTTTTGCAAAAACTATATTTAAAATTAAAAAATGAATTAAAAGAGTAAATCTCTTCTTAATTGAATGAACAAAACACAGCAGAAAATATTTATTTTTTTTTTTAATTCTTTTCTCAATATACTGCTCATTATCACTTGGTCAATCCTGGGATGAAACATTTCATCTCACTCAGGGAAAAATCACTTTAAATTATTTACTATCTTTAGGCCATATAGATAAAGATATATTTATGAGGGAATACTATTCGCCTGTTTATTGGAGCCTTCTTTATCTAGCAACTCAAGTATTTCCTCCACAATATCAAATTGAAGCAAGCCATATAGTTAATTTAATTATGTCCTTGGGCACAGTTGTTGGAATAGGAAAACTTACTGAAGAATTATTTAATAAAAAAGTGGGTAAAATTACTTTACTAATTTTATTTTTTTATCCAGTTTTTTTTGGACATATGTCCTTCAACAGTAAAGATACGATACTTGCTTTTGGTCATGTATGGATAACCTACTTACTTTTAAAATATTTAAAAAAACAAAATGTTAAAGAAAAAGTACAAAATTACATTTTTGGTATAGGTTTTTTAGCTGCTTTATCTTCGGGTATACAGCTTGTTTTTTTAGGTTCATTAATACCTATTATTTTATTAGTTTTATTGGATATTTTTTTTACAAAAAAATTTATATGTAAAAATTTTAATTTAAATAATTTTTTTCTTGATGTTGGAAAATGTTTTTTAATTTTTTATATAGTCTTAGTTATATTTTGGATAGATGTTCATCCAAATATAATAATGTTTCCCTTTCAAATCTTTCAAGAAACACTTTCGTCAGATTATTGGACGGGCTGGCCCTTTAATTTAATAAATGGGAATTATTATTTATCAAGTGAAATTCCGAAATCTTATCTATTAATTAATTTTTTCTATAAATCCCCTGAATACTTTTTAATATCTTACTTTTTATTTTTAATTTTATTTTTTAATTCAAAAGCATTTTTTCTAAAAAAATTTAAATTCTTTTATTATAAAATATCAGCAATAATTTTATTATTATTATTTCCAAACTTAATTTTATTTATAATTCCCTACCCTGTATATGATGGTATGAGATTATTTTTATGGACAATTCCATATTTCTGCATAATACCAGGAATAACAATATATTATTTGATTGAGCACTTGAGTTTAATAAAACAAAAAATAACATTTATATTTTTATCTGTTTTTATTTTTTATTTTTTATTCAACTTTTTCTTAATAACTCCATATCAATACACCTACTTAAATATATTTAATGGAAAAATGGAAAATAGATATAAAAAATTTGAGAATGATTATTGGGGTGTTTCTATTAATGAATTATTAAAACATGCCCCTTTTGAGAGTGACAAGACTATTATGATAGCTAGCTGTGGAGTTAACTCTGATATTTCCAAAAATTATTTAAGAAAAATGGGATATTCTAATCTATTATTCGTAGAACCTGATAAAGCTAATTATATAATCATGACAAATAGAGCAATCGTTGATCATCAAATAAACGCCGATACAAAAAAATTGACTAATTGTTTTGAAAAATATGATGGTGAAAATCTTTCTGAAGTTAAAAGATTGGGCCTAACTTTATCTGTGATTAGAAAAAATTAGATTATATTTCATTACAATAATTTAACCTTGTAAATTCTATTCCTCTGCAATACTTGCTAAATCTAGTTCTTTCAAAAGGAAAATTTTTACTAATATCATCGGTTGATTGATTTAAACCATATTTAATTTCAACTATATCAAAATTATCAATTGTAGAGAATTTTGAGATTTTTCCGTTATTGACAACTCTGTATATTATTTTTTTATCTATAGTAAGTCTTGCATTATTAATTTTATAATAGCTTCTTTCATATATAACGTTAAGTACAGGATGGCATATTCCATAACTAATATCGTGAATTCCTAATTTTACTAAATTGTGAGGATTAGTTATAGGTTCAGATAATTTATATCTTCCTTCTACTGAGGTAATTTTAATTTCTTTATTTACTTTTTTATTAAAAGCAAAATTATTATCGTAAGATCTTAGTCTTATTTTTTTTCTTGGGGTAACTCCCTCGATAGATTCGTTGTACATTGAATAAGACTTATTATCAAAGTAAACAGAATTTATTATTCTTGCAGGATAAACAACGTGACCATTATTTTCATTAATCCATTTCTTTAATTGGAATATTTTGCCTCTTGCTACTTTTAGTTTTTCTTCTCTTCTAAAACTCATAAATTTGAAACAATTGTTGATCCTTTCTGAACGTAAAAATTTTCCTTATCACAGTTTGTGTTTTTAATTTCTATTTTTGCTCCTGAAAATTCCTGTTTTTTTCTATATGCTGAAAAACAAATAGGTGATTTATAAATTTTAGATTTGTAAACTTTAACTAAAGACGAATCTTTAGCTGCTATTGCTATGTTTGATTTATTTACTATAATTTTTTTTAGCACAGTTTTAGATTTCTCGCCTATTGATATACCCTTATCACCGCAATTTTTAACTGAAACGTAATTTATAGTATATGTTCCATACGATAAATCTAAACAATCATTACCTGCTGATTGAATATCAATAAGATTAATTTTTAAATTTGAAAAATCTAAATCGATTCCATCCATTATACTGCTGTTTGTTCTAAGCGTATGTATATCGCCATTAACTCTAATAAAATTTATTGAATCTTCGCACAATGAATCCTTTGTGGAAAAATTAGCATTAGTTACCTCAATATCTAGTATGGTCAAACATCCTGTTAAATTTAAATAATTATTTGGAACACTCACATCTCGAGAATTTCCAAATCCATTAAAAATAATATTCCATCCATCTATTTTATCACCAGTAATAATTGCTCTTCCTGAATTAGAAGTTTGCTGTATAGTAATTTTTTTTTTGTTTTCCTCTAATATAATTTTAATTTCGTCATTATATTTTACAAAGAATTCTTCGTTAATTTCTTTAATATTCCATTTTTTGTTAGAGAAATTTTTAGCTTTTTCATAGTTAATATCATCGTATACAAACAAATACTCATCATTTCTTTGATCAGATTCATTTAAATTTTCGAATCTTTGACTTAAAATTTGAGCTAAAGAATTATTAAATTTTATATCGTTGTTTTTTCTCGTTTCGCAGTTATTAAGGTCAAAATTACAAATATAAAACTCTTTTTTTTCTAAATTAACAAATATTAATTTTCTGTTTTCTATTAGGTTTTTATCTATTTTAGAAAAATATTCAGCCATATTTGAAAACTTTACAGAAAAAGGCTTTGATTTACTTATTATTTCAAGTCTATTTATAATTCGTTTTATTATCCTATTATAATTTTCAGATGAAATATTGACTCCAGAAAAATTAAGTTTTTTATTGAAATTATTATGATCAATTGAATTCACTAATTTAATAGCATTTGAAGCTCCTTTTTTAGCATCAATTGAAACTTTTGTTGAAAGAAATTCAGATTTAGATTTTTGAATATCTTCAGTAATTTTAGATTTTCCATCATAATATATTGGTATGAAATATTGATTAATCGGATCAAAATAAAATCTTCGATCATCAAAAGATAAGCTATGATATGCGTCTAGTGCATATATTAAAGCCTCATATGTTTGATGTTTGATTTTATTAATTTTATTTATAAAAAATTTTTCTGTATTAATGTGCAATTTGTCAGTTGGCAAATATGACTCCTTGCCTATTTTTTTTGATTGATGATGTTGTAAATATATCAAATTTAAATTTGATACTGCGGAAAGTGCAGTTTTTTGACTAGTTTCACCTTTTAATAAAAAATTTTTATTTATTATTCTTGATAAAGATAAGTTAGGCATCATTTTTTCACTCTTTTGCATTATTGTTAACCTTTCATCACCCTCTAACAAAGGTCCTTCTACTAACTGAACATTTTCCAAAAACTCTTTTCTTAAATCTTCCTGAAAAATATAATTTTCCGTCATTCCATTTATTTTTGAAGAAACTAAAAAAGTTCTGGGAGCTAAAAATCCAAGTTCACTTAATAATGATGAAGTAAATATTTCATTATTTGCTCCTTCTCTTGCTTTTGGAACAAAAAGTTTAAATCTTGTAATATTATTTATATGACCGTCCAATAATCTTACTTGTACACTTGTTAGGGGAGTTCCTTTTTTCCAATCAAGATGCCACCATAAATCGCCTGTAACTCTAACTTTTGCTCTAAACTTGCAAGTTAAATTACTATCCTCAAAGTTAACATATACATTTGAGTCAAAGTTTTTTTTATATTTTTCCCTTATTCTAAAATCAAACCATTGAGTATTTTCTGTTTTGGATTCTTCAGAATTAAATTCTAATAATGCACGGAAAATATTTTTTACCCATTTTCTAGGTTTATCTGTAATAATTTCAATATTTTTTATTTTCTTATCTTCTAAAAACTCTTCTGCAGCTATCCCATTACAGTAGGGGTTTATTGCATCCTTAATTATAAAATTTTTTGAAAAAACATTGCCTGTAGAAAATATAAAGAGAAATATTACTAAAATAAAAAAACTTAAACTAAGGCGCATACCTGACTTCAATGCTGTCTATATCTTTATTGTCTTGAATGCTTTTTTTTAAATTATTAACCTCGTCTTTATCTGAAAAAATTAGTCTATAGTTATATGAAACAGGATCTTTGCTAGTAAAAAACTGAGATAAATTTTTATTGTCTTCTAAAATTTTTATAGAAGTAACAGATTTAACCTCTAGTATATGAACATTGGATCCTTCTTCAAAAGACAGAGCAAATAAATTTTTTCCATTTTTCTTAGATATATTTTCAAATACTTTTGCTCCTAAAATTACAACTATAGTAATAACCGTCATTAAAATACCTAACTTAACATTTACAGAAATACCTATACCAATTGTAATCAATGCAAAAAATATAACTAACTCGAAAGGATTTTTGACTGGATTTCTAAATCTTACTATTGATAAAGCTCCTATCATCCCGAGAGACAAAGCTAAATTTCCTGCTATTAGTGTTGTGATGATCATCGTAACTGCGGGCAATAATGCATAACTCATTGTATGATGATATGTCATAGCCCACATTTGTTTTGCATATCCCAAAGCAAATCTAACACTTAGTCCGGAAAGTATTGCAAGTAGAACTAACAACAAATATTCTAAATTACTTGGATTTTGCATTATATTGATTTTATATATTTTTTATAATTAACCAAATATTTAACTTTAAATTTATAAAATATCAAATAAATTATAGATACTTTATAATATAAACTTCTTTTTTAGCATAATGATCAATATCTTTAATTATTTAAAAAAAAATAAGTACAAAATTTTACTAATTTTTGTAGTTTTGTTCTTTGTAGGTTTCTTAGGATTATGGAATATAGTGAGTGAAGGATACGACAGACAAAATAAAACAATTTTGTTCATTAAGAAATTTATTCCATCTGAAATAGCTAGAAAAGTTAGAGATACAATTTTTATAATTCCAGATTTAAAAGAGAGAAATAAATTTCTTGAATTGGTTGTCAGAAAATATGACCAGGGTTTAGATGGAAAACTTTTTAACGAAGCAGTAATTTTGTCAGAAAAAAATAAAAATAAATATAATTTTAGAGAGTTTTTTATTCCTTTCGAAAGATTAGATCTTAGACTTGGCTGGGCATCTACTACAAATACTTTACGCAAACATTACTTTGATATTATAAATGACAAAATTTTACTCATATCTGGAAATGGAAAGTCTATTTATTTTGATAAGAAAAATATTTTTGATAAAAAATTAAATCAAAAAAATATTCCAAATAATATTACTTCTATACTTGATAATAATAATTATGTCCCCATGGGAATTAGAGATGTTTATATAGAAAAAGATAAAGTATACATTTCTCTATATTTTAAAATTAATCAAAAGTATTCAATGAATATTTACCGTGCTGACTTAAATTTTAATAAATTAAATTTTGAAATTTTCTTCGAATCAAATTTATTTTGGAATAAATGGACAACTAGAACTGGAGGAAGAATTGAAAAATATAAAGATAATAAAATTCTATTAACTTTAGGTGATGGTGCAATAAAAGGATCTTCTCAAGATTTGGAATCTCTTTTAGGAAAAATAATATCTATAGATAAAACTACAAAAAAATATGAAATTGTATCTATGGGCCATAGAAATCCTCAGGGATTATATTATTTTAAAAATCTAGATATGATTATAAACACGGAGCACGGACCTAAAGGGGGAGATGAAATTAACATAAATTTACAAAATTCTAGTGAAATACCAAACTTTGGTTGGGATATTTCTTCTTACGGAACTCCATACAGCGGAAAAGATACTTATAAAAAATCTCATAGTGAATATGGTTTCGTTGAACCTTTTAAAAATTACTCACCAGCAATAGGAATAAGCCAAATAGTTCTTGGGTCTGAAAATTCAAAAAAAGATAATAAGTATTTATATGTATCATCTCTCAGAGCCAGTTCTTTGTATATTATAAAAGCAAATAATAAAATTACTGAAATTATTAATGAAGATAGAATTTATTTTGGTGAAAAGAGAATACGAGATATAAAATATGACAAAGATCAAGACATTATTTTTTTAATGTTTGATAATATTCCCTCTTTTGGAACTCTAAAGTTAAACTAAAACATAATTACAAGTATATTTAACTTGAAGAATATTATATTTTGTCATATTTAACTCTCCGGGCCCCTATAGCTCAATTGGTAGAGCAACTGATTTGTAATCATTGGCAACTCAAACCATTGTCAAAATACTAGCACAAAACCTA
>MDTE01111246.1_pt1 | contig 13843 bp, 9 predicted proteins | sample 811231 | NCBI WGS metagenome assembly MDTE01 (sample SAMN05326651, study PRJNA326480) | marine metagenome | isolation source: seawater | place: Indian Ocean: Red Sea | collected 2010
CCAGAGGCTGAGGATGCAGGCCGCCTCCCAGACAGACGATGGCATCGGCTTTCGAGAGCCCTTCCCAATCGCCGATGGCATAGGGTTTTTCCAGTTGCGCCAGGAGCGTAGCAGAAAGCGGCGTCGCCCCCAAACACCAGATCAGGGCAAAGAGAGACCAAGCCGTAACGGCCCTGGATTTCGACCCAGAGCGCCAGCAGCGAATCCCCCACCACAGCACGCCCAACCAAATCCACGCCAGCGGATCCAGGGCGGCATCGAGCAACTTGCTGAGACGTAAGTCGACCATTTGAATCAGACACCATTCTATGAGCCGATCCGGAAAGCTCAAACCCACAGATGGAAAAATCGGTTGTTTTGTCACCCAATGAAACGCAGATTAATGCCGACTCTGCGTCCCATGAATCTCACCCAAGACCCGATCGGACCCCTCATCCAGAAACTGGCCATCCCTGCCAGCGTGGGATTTTTCTTCAACACCATGTACAATGTGGTGGATACCTGGTACGCAGGCAGCGTTTCAACCGATGCACTGGCTGCGCTTTCCATCGCTTTTCCCGTCTTTTTCATTCTCATCGCCATCAGCAATGGTTTGTCTCAGGGAGCCACTGCGCTGATGGCCCATGCGCTGGGAGCCAAAAACCCGAGGGAAGCCGCAGATCTTTCACGGCAATCCGTGTTGCTGGGCCTGAGTCTAGGCGTCCTTCTGACCGGGGCAGGCTGGATGTTGGGCCCCAGCATGTTTCGCATGCTTGGGGCAGAAGGGTCTTATTTGACGCTTTCCCTGACCTACATGAACATCATCTGGGCAGGCACCCTTTTTTTCATCGCCCAGTCCATGATCAATGCCACACTCCAAGCGCAAGGCGACACCACAACGTATCGCAACTTACTCATCGTTGGCTTTTTTCTCAATCTGCTGCTCGATCCCTGGCTAATGCATGGCGGCCTTGGCGTGCCGGCAATGGGCATGGCTGGTATTGCCTGGGCGACGGTGCTCATTCAGGTCGTCGGGGTGTTCTACCTGGTCTACCGCGTGATGGGTTCCTCTTTGAGGTGGTCCTTGAGATTGGGAGATTGGAAACCCCAGTGGCACCTGTGGCGATCCCTCATCGCTCAGGGTTTTCCTGCCGCCGTGAACATGATGACCGTGGCAGCAGGTATCTTCATCATCACCTGGTTCATCAGTTTTTTCAGTAAGGAAGGGGTTGCCGCCTACGGCATTGCCACTCGCATTGAACAGATCCTTCTCTTACCCACCATTGGGTTGAATGTCGCCGTGCTCACCCTGGTCGGGCAAAATTATGGAGCCCGACAGTTGGAAAGGATCTACGAGGTGCGGCAAACGGCGCTGCGCTGGGGCCTGGCCATGATGATTCTGGGTGGCATGCTCCTCTACCCCATGGCCGAAACCACCATGGCATGGTTCACCGACAGTGAAGCCGTCATCACTTTGGGGGCCGATTACCTGAGAGTAGCGAGCATCACCCTCTGTTCGTATGTCATCCTTTTTCAGACCGTGTTCATGTTGCAGGGTCTCAAACGCCCCATGGTCGGGCTTTGGATCGGGCTCTACCGGCAAATCGTGGCTCCCCTGCTTGTCTTCTATGGATTGGCCTATGGATTGGATTGGGGAATCGATGGCATTTGGTGGGGTATTTTCGGAGTGACCTGGAGTGCCGCGCTGTTTACTTTGATTTACGGGAAGCGCATTCTTAAGAAGTTGACGGCCCTCACACCTTCCCAATAAAGCATGGATGCTTCTGCCAACATGACGCCCGATCCTGCCTCTTCGGCTCACATGCCCCGGCATGGCATTCGCAGTCTGGATGAGCTCCAGCAGCTGACCCAACTGGCTGCTGCGCTTTCGGGGTGCTCCACCCTTCTCATTCATCTTTGCCAGGAAACGTCGATCACCCTTATCACGGGACGGCAGTGGGAGCCCTCAGCTCAGGATCTCGAAATTCCCTTCTGCCGATTTGCCTTGAGCCAACCGGAGCCCACAGTGATCGAAGATGCCGATCGACACCCGGAATGGGCCAGTTCTCCGCTGGTAGCCGGTCCTTGGCATTTCAAGTTCCTTGCGGGATTTCCCATTCGAGGCAAGCAGGGAGAGCTCATGGGGCTTCTGACATTACTCGATCCCCAGAATCTGCATCTGGATTCAGCCGTCCTACAGGCCTTGGGCATTGTTGCTCGCCAGGCAGCCTCAGCGATCCTTCTGGGAGACACGCGGGCCCGCATCAGCCAGCTTTCTGACGAGCATCAGAAGGTCAAGAGGGCCTACGACGACTCAGAGTCGTTTTATCACAATCTCGTCGAAAGTCTTCCCCAGCACATCATCCGTAAGGATCTGGAGGGGCGCTTCACCTTTGCCAACCAGAACTTCTGTCGGGCGCTTGGTAAGGAATTGAAGGACATTCTTCACAAAACGGATCTCGACCTTTTTCCCGCACACCTTGCTCGGAAGTATCAGCAGGATGATCAGCAGGTCATGCACACCGGCCAGAAGATCGAAACCACTGAGGCAAACGAGGGCTTGAATCAGCAAACCAGCTATGTCCATGTCATCAAGACGCCTCTTTTTGACACCAAGGGTAAGGTATCAGGCATTCAGGGTATCTTCTGGGATGTCACCGAACAGATTCATACCGAACAGAATTTGGCCTCGGAGCGTCAATTGCTTCGCTCCTTGCTGGAAACCATACCAGACCACGTCTACTTCAAGGACACGGCTTCCCGTTTCATCCGATGCAGCCGTGAACTCTCCGACCGCCTCGGCCTCAAAAACCCTTCCCTTGCCGTGGGGAAAACCGATTTTGATTTTTTCAAGGAGGAGCATGCTCGTCCGGCATTCGAGGATGAGCAACACATTATTCGGACCGGGGAACCCATCATCAACAAGATCGAAAAGGAAACCTGGCAAGATGGTCAAGTCGGGTGGGTCCTGACCAGCAAGATGCCTTACAGGGATGAAACCGGAACCATCATCGGCACCTTTGGCGTCTCCAAGGACATCACCAAACTCATCCAGACGGAGGAGGCCCTGAGACAAGCGGAGCAGAAATATCGGGATATCTTCGAAAAGGCGGTGGAGGGTATTTTTCAAACCACGCCCGAAGGGCATTACCTCAATGTCAACCCAGCCCTGGCACGCATTTACGGCTACCCGACTCCCGAAGCACTGCTGGATTCCCTGACCGACATTCAGAAGCAGCTCTACGTCGATCCCTCACGCCGCGCCACCTTCCAGCGCATCATGAAGGAGCATGGTGAAATTCATGAATTTGAGTCTGAAATTTTTCATCGGGATGGAAAGAAAATCTGGATCAGCGAGACCGCTCGAACCGTATGCGATGAGGCCGGAAACATTCTCTACTACGAAGGTTTGGTCGAAGATATTTCCGAGAGAAAACGGGCCGAAGCTGCCATGGAATTTGCTCGTGATGCTGCCATGGAATCCAATCGCCTCAAGTCGGTCTTCCTGGCCAGCATGAGTCACGAAATACGCACCCCGATGAATGGCATCATCGGCATGACCTCACTCCTGAAACAGACCTCTCTTTCCGAGGAACAACACACCTTTGCCGAGACCATTGAAACCAGTGCCAATGGACTCTTGCGCCTGATCAATGACTTACTGGATTTCTCCAAGATCGAATCGGGAAAAATGACCTTGGAGAAAACCTCCCTGGCCCTCCACGACATCATCGAGCAATCGGTCGGGTTGCTGGCAGATCAAGCCCAACAAAAGGGACTGGAGATGATCCTCAAACTCGACCCACAGGTACCTCAACAGGTTCTGGGAGACCCGGTTCGGCTGCAGCAAATCCTCAACAACCTGTTGGGCAACGCCATCAAGTTCACGCAGAAGGGCGAAATCCAAGTCATGGTCCAGACCCTCAAGGCTCAGCGGGACACGCACTGGGTTCAATTCCAAATCAAGGACACAGGGATCGGCATCAAGGAAGAGGCCATGGAAAGCATCTTCGAAGCCTTCATGCAGGCCGACGACTCCATGACGCGTCAATATGGAGGTACGGGCCTGGGCTTGGCCATCACGCGGCAGCTGATCGAGCTCATGCATGGACAACTGCATGTGGAAAGCACTCACGGCAAGGGGTCTTGCTTCTGGTTCACACTTCCCCTTGAAATGGGCAAGGGTAAGCTCACCTTTGAGCGATCAACTCCTTACCCCTGGAGCGGCTCCAAGGCGCTGATTTTGGAGCCCAACGATCATTCCCAGGAAGCCCTGGCTCCCATCTTGAGAAACTATCGTTTCGACTACCATTTCATGACCCAGGGTAAACAGGCGATTGCCGAGTTGTCCAAAGTCCAGCGCAGCGATGCCCCCTATCGATTTGTTCTGGTCAATGACAGCCTGAAGGATCAGACCGGCATCGATTTCTGTCAGGTCGTGCACGATTTGAAACTAAGCCCCGCTCCCACGTTGATTCTCATGACCTCCATAAGAACCCAGCCCGACAAAAAGAGGCTGGAGCAGTGTGGCATCCAATTGGTGGTGAAAAAACCCATCATGCAGGGTGTTTTCACTCGAGGATTCAATCGATTGTTCAAATCGCATGCATCGGAACCCGAAATCGAAAAGGAAGACACTTCGGCCGTTACAATGCATCAGGTCCAACCTCTGAGCGGAGAACATCCCGAGGTGCTGGTGGTAGAAGACAACCCCGTCAATCAGTCGGTTGCCGAGCACATGCTGAAAAAACTGGGGTTTCGTCCCACGGTGGCTGAATCCGGCGACCAAGCGCTGGAATGGGTTCAGCGACATCCCTTTGCCATGATCCTCATGGATTGCCAAATGCCGGGCCTGGATGGCTATCAGACCACCTATAAATTGAGATCCATGGAGCGCCTGGGCCAGACCAAGGCAAAGGTTCCCATCCAGATCATCGCCATGACGGCCAATTCCATGGATGGAGACCGGCAAAAGTGCCTTGAGTCTGGCATGGATGACTACATTGCCAAGCCCGTCCTCATCCATACGCTGGCGTCAGCCTTGAAACGGGCCATGAATCTTGAAGGCGACTCGACTGAGGAAGCGAACCCCCATCCGGAGGAGGCTTCCACCAAGTCCACTTCAGACCATGCGCCTGTCGAGCCGGATAGGCCCACCCTCGATCATCAGATCCTGATGACTTACATCGGTGAGGCAGCAGACAAAAAGCAAAGCATGCTGGCCAAGCTAACCCACCTTTTTGTCGACAACGAGTGCCCCAAGCGACTGGAGGCGTGGAGAGAGGCCTTGGAAACCACCGATCGCGATGCGATTGGCCGCTGCGCACACAGCCTGAAGGGCAGCGCCGCGAACATGGGAGCGCAACGATTGTCCCAGCATTGCGGAGAGATGGAAACAAGGGCTCAAGACATGTCCCGAGAAGCTCTGGAGCAAGGGCTTGACGAAGCTCTTGCTCTGGCGCAGGAGGCCTGTGATGCACTGAAAGCCTTCCTCGATTCCTAGAGTCCTGCCTCTTCGATAATAGGTCTTGCCCTCTCTGTGGGAAGGGCTTTGGATAGCCTCATGTCAACACCCATGCTGATTCGCAAGGCCTTGCTGTCCCTTTGGGGGATCCGCATCCTCCTGCTTGCCTTTTGCCCTGTCTTGGCAGACGGACCAGCGGACAATCAAAGCCATCAGGTTCGCCCGATCCCCCCTGAGGGCACTCCCTGGAATGAAGATCAGGTCTCTCAAATACAAAAGCCCCTTCAAGCATTGCAGGCCAGGCTCAAGCAAAGCAGACGAAGCCTGAAGGGAGACTCAGAACGTTTGAGACTTCTGTGTGATATCGATGTCTTTGTGTCTGCCGTCGAAGTCGCCCTGACTCATCAGGAAATCTATGATCCAGAAAAAAGCATGGCTCAGGCACAAGAACAGCTCGATGTTGCCTCGGCCCGCCTGGAGGCCTTACTGGAAAGGGGACCGACCTGGCTCGACAAAGCCGGACTGGTTCCCAGAGGATATCGCTCGAAGATCGATGATTCCATTCAGCCCTATGGTCTGGTCTTGCCCGACACATGGCAGCCTCATTCTCCGAAGCCCTACCGCCTGGACCTATGGTTTCATGGTCGGGGAGAAAAGCTCACGGAGCTGGATTTTCTCCATCAGCGGCTGCATCAGAAAGGAGCCTTCACCCCACCGGATACCATCGTGCTGCATCTCTACGGACGTTATTGCAATGCCAATAAATTTGCCGGAGAAATGGACCTCTTTGAAGCCCTGGATCATGTCAAAAAAGATTTCTCCATCGATGAGAACCGTATCCTCGTCCGGGGTTTTTCCATGGGGGGAGCCGCCTGTTGGCAATTCGCCACTCATTACGCCGGGCTTTGGGCTGCAGCCGCACCCGGAGCCGGTTTCTCAGAAACCAAGGAATTCCTCGAATTCTTTCAAAAGGAGGAACTCAAACCTTACTGGTGGGAAACCCGCTTGTGGAATCTCTATGATGCCACGGTCTATGCTGAAAACCTCTTTCACTGCCCCACCGTCGCCTACAGTGGAGCGGTGGATCGACAAAAGCAGGCTGCGGATATCATGGCCCGCTACATGGAGCGTGAGGGCTTGAGCCTGACCCATCTGGTAGGCCCCGATACAGCGCATAGCTACCACCCCCAGACGAAGCGCGAACTCGAAGATCGCATCGATGCCTTAGCTCGGATCGGACGAGACCCCCTCCCTCGAAAAATACGTTTCACGACCCACACCTTGAGATATCACCGCATGCATTGGATCACACTCACCGGTCTTCAGGAGCATTGGCAAAAAGCACGTATCGTTGCAGAAATGGAGAATGATTCCATCGTCCGCATCCAGACGCAAAACGTCTCTGCCTTTCGGATCGACATGGCCTCAGGGACCTGTCCTCTGGACCCCACACGTGCCCCCACCCTTCAGGTCGATGGGCAAACCATTCAGGCACCCCGCCCCTTGAGTGATCGTTCCTGGTCCGTTCAACTGGTTCAAAGCAAAGACTCATGGGCTCTGGGCACGTTATCTCAGCCAAAGGTGCTGCGCAAGCGGCATGGCCTGCAGGGTCCGATTGACGATGCGTTCATGGGGCGCTTTCTCATGGTGGGACCCAGCGGTTGGCCCCTGAACCCCCAAGTGGGAGAGTGGGTAGCCTCTGAAATGGGACATGCCCTGACGCACTGGCGCCAGCAGTTTCGAGGGAATGCCCGATTCAAACTGGACCGCGAGGTCGATGCCTCGGACATTGCTGAAAACAATCTCATCCTCTGGGGGGACCCCGCCAGCAACTCCGTGATCCGGGATCTGATGGAAGCACTCCCCATTCAATGGGATGCCAGCGGAGTGCGGCTGCCCGATCAGAGGTGGGATGCCGGCCATCACCTTCCAGTCATGATCTATCCCAACCCACTCAACCCTGAAAAATACATTGTGTTCAACAGTGGCTTCACCTACCGGGAATACGATTATCTCAACAACGCGCGGCAGGTACCCAAACTGCCTGACTGGGCCATCATCGACATTCGTCAACCCGCTTCACCACGCTGGCCCGGTGGTATTGCTCAGGCAGGTTTTTTTGACGAAAAATGGCAGTGGAAGCCTCAACCCAAGATCGCTCTTTCCGAGGCAGCGACCGCACCCTGATTTCTATCACATGTCCTCAAGCTCCCAACCTTTCTACGAATCGGAAAAGGCCATCAGTGAATACCTGCTGTTTCACTATGGTTCATCACAGGAACAATGTCCCCACCCTGAGGGTCCTTCCGAAGCACTCCACTATCCCGAGCGCTGTGTCTCCCAATGTCTCCAGAAAGAGCTGCTGGGAGATCATCCAAGGGCATTGGACCTCGGATGCGCTGTCGGGCGCTCGACCTTTGAGCTGGCGCGCCATTGCCACGAAGTAGTCGGTATCGATTATTCGCACGGATTCATTGAACATGCCAACAAGCTTCGAATCGAAGGCTCCCTGCCTTACCGGTTCGCTGTCGAAGGCAACTTGACTCAAGATGCCGTTGCCAAAGTCCCCGATGAAATCGATCGAGATCGAGTCCGCTTTCTGCAAGGTGACGCCATGCACCTGCGCGAGGACCTGGGGGTGTTTGATGTCGTCTTGATGGCCAATCTCATTGATCGGTTGGACGATCCCGTTGCATGCTTGAGTCAATTGAGTGGCCTGTTGAAATCAGGAGGACAGCTCATCATCACATCTCCCTACACCTGGTTGGAGGCCTACACTCCTTCGACGCATTGGCTGGGTGGCTTGCAAAGGGACGGGGAAGACGTGCAAACCCTGGATGGCTTGCACCATCATCTAAACCCCGCTTTTCAATGGACCCAGACGCTCGAACTGCCCTTTCTTATTCGAGAGCACGCACGCAAATATCAATGGAGTGTGGCTCAAGGCTCGTGCTGGGTGCGACGGTAGGCAAGCTGGGATAGCACTGACAGGCCACTCAAGGCCGCTGTCTCCGAGCGTAGAACCAAATCACCCAAAGAGCAGGGGCGGGCACCCTTCTGACGCAGAAGGGTCCGTTCTTCTGGAGTAAAATCCCCCTCGGGCCCGACACACCAGCAACCCAATTCATAGGTTTGCTCGAATGCGGCTTCCAGCAAGGTAGGCTTCTCCATTCCCTCATCCAGATCGCCATAAAAAACCCGATGGGTCGATGGGAAGGCCTGAATCCAGGATGCCAGAGGTTCCGGAGCATGCAGACTGGGCTTCCATGCCTGGCCACACTGCTTCATGGCCTCCATGAGGTGGGTTTCCCATTTCTGCATCTTGGCTTTCACTTCACCAGAATGCCAGCGAGCAACGGATCGATCGCATTGAAGTAACCAAATCTGCTCCGCGCCAAGCTCAACAGCTTTCTGCATCGCCATGTCCAAAGCCTTGGGCTTGAGCAAGGCCAAAGCAAGCCCCAGGCGCTGCTGGGGTCGTTGCTGCACCCGACGCTGCGTCACTTGAATGGTGACCGATCGCCTCTGAATCTCCTCAGTACGACCTTCCAACACGCCTCCCTGACCATCGATGATCTGAACCGAATCTCCAGGTTTGAGACGTAGCACTTGTTGAGCGTGTCGCACATCCGGTTCGCTCAGCCGGCAGAATTCTTGAGCGCATGCCTCGGGTGGAAGAAAAAAACGATGCATGCCGCGCGATACAGTTTATTGCCCGGTAAAAAACTTCTTGGCCTTCTCAAAGAACCCATGGGAGATGGGATTGACGCTGGCATCGCAGCTCTGAGCGAAGGACTCCAACTTTTCCTTCTGTTCTGAGTTGAGTCGAGTGGGCACTTCGACCAGAACGCGCACATGGAGATCTCCCCAGCCATAGCCCTTGACGTTTTTGACTCCTTTGCCGCGCAATCGGAAGATCGTGCCGGGTTGGGTTCCGGCCGGGATGCGAATGGTGGCTTTGCCCGACAAGGTGGGCACTTCTATTTCAGCACCCAGCGTGGCATGGACAAAACTGACCGGGACCTCGCAAATCAGATCATCCCCTTCCCGCTCGAAGATCTCGTGATCCTTCACATGAATCACCACATAAAGATCCCCCGGAGTGCCGCCTCTGAGGCCCGTTTCTCCCTTTCCGGTCGAGCGTATCCTGGCGCCCGTGTCGACTCCAGGCGGGATTCTAAGACGAATTTTTGATGTCTTCTCCTTACGTCCCGCTCCGTTGCAACGCTTGCAGGGCTTTTCAATGGTTTTGCCCGACCCTTCGCATCGCGGACAGGTTTGAGTGAAGGTAAAGATTCCTCGGGATGTTGCCACCTGTCCTTTGCCTCGGCAGGTGGTGCAGCTCACGCTGCGTGAACCAGGGGCTGCCCCACTTCCCTGACACTCTTCACACCCATCGAGCTTGGTCACTGGGATTTCTTTTTCGCAGCCAAGGCTGGCTTCCTCAAAGGAAATTTCGAGGTCGTAGCGCAAGTCAGAGCCACGCTGAGGGCCATTGGGATCGCGTCCTCCGCCTCCAAATAAATCTTCAAAGATGCTACCGCCGCCTCCGCCGCCGCCTCCAAAGACTTCACGGAAGATGTCAAATGGATCATGAAACCCGCCCCCGCCTCCGCCACCAAAACCGCGCGAACGGCCATCAAAGGCAGCATGCCCGTATTGGTCATAGGCCGCTCTCTTTTGCGGATCACTTAAGGCTTCATAGGCCTGCCCCAGCTCCTTGAATTTGTCCTCGGCTTTCTTGTCGCCTGGATTCTTATCCGGATGAAATTTCACGGCCATTTTTCGATAGGCCTTTTTGATTTCCTCTGCTGAGGCGCTCTTGCTGACGCCTAAAATCTCGTAATAATCCCTTTGTGACATGATGTTTGAAAACGCTTTTTTTGAAAGTCACGCAGACTTCAGGAGGTCGACTCCTCAGAATTCACGGGTGCCTTGGCAACCACGACATTGGCCGGTCTGAGCAAACGGTCATTCAATTTGTATCCCTTTCGGGCTTGTTCGATGACCTGTCCCTCTGCCACTTCAGATGTCTCTTTCTGGGACACCGCTTCGTGCCAAGCCGGGTCGAAGCATTTGCCCAAGGCATCAATTTCCTCCAAGCCCGATTCCTTCAGGGTCGCCTTCAATTGGCTATGGACCATTTCAATGCCCATCTTGATCGAGTCCAGACTATTTTCTTTTGCATGTTCCACTGCCAACATGGCCATTTCGAAGTGATCGAGTGAAGGGATCAATCGCTCCATAAGAGCTTCATTGGCATACTTGATGGCCTCCAGACGTTCCCTGGCGGCTCGCTTCTTGAAATTGTCAAACTCGGCATTGAGGCGCACGTAGCGATCCCAATGGGCATCGGCCTTCTCCGATTTTTCCACCAACTCTTTGTAGGCAATGCTCTCGAGAGTGACTGGAGAGTCGTCCTCGGGCTCCCCTTCACTGCTGAGGTTGCCTTCAGACGAATCAACGGGTTCACCTTCTTCGCCCGAGGGTTGGTCTGTCACCGGCTCAGGGGACTCCTTGACCTCTTCGGCATGCTCATCGACAGGAGGTGTCTGGTTTTCTGGCACTTCCTGGTTTGCGGGCTGGGTTTCTTCAGATTCCTTGCTCATATCCTTGATTCATTTCCTTAACGACCGTTAAAGGAGGATAGAACATAGGCAATCAAAAGGGGGGATGCAACCCGTAGTCTAAGCAAAAAAGCGTCACATCTGACCGCTTTTCAAGCGGCTTCAAGGAGTCCCTGAGCGTGCCCGCTCCTTGGCCGCTCTCTTTCAGGGGTTCATTGCCGTCCAGGAGGCAGAAAACAGATACGATGGATCTCCCCGGTCCATAAGCGACTGAATCATGGTTTCCAGGCGCCGCTCGAGTTTGCCCGAAAAGAGCTTCTGCCCTTTTCTGAGAATGGTCACTTCTCTGTCCAAGTCCACCAGATGGTCATTGAGCCTCAGGGTCAAAGTGGAGCACTCCATGGTTTCAATGACCATTTTCTGAGCATCGATGGAAACCACGATCTCTCCCCTTTCCGAGAAGGATTCCTTTGGAGCATGCAACCAATAAAATCTCTCATGCATCACATCATCCTGCTTCCAGACCACTTTGCTGGGATACTTCTGGCGACGATACTGGCTCATCCAGGGCAATGCCTCGGCGTCTTTTTTCTGCATCCAATGCCCAAACTCAGGAAAAATGCGAACGCGATGCAGGTAGCCCTCCGGATCCGAACTCCTCAGGGCCTGGAGCTTCTTCTCCCAATCTGCAGCAATTTCATTGCGTTTGTAGGCTGCATCCTTGCCTCCCATGTAGATTGCAAAAGGCAGGTTGCGCAATCCCAGGGGTGAGGTTTCGTTAGGATGGCCCGCCATCATGGAAGCAGCAGCAAAAAAATCGGCCATGCGCGGTGCCAGCTGATAGACCCCATCCCCACCTGCGGAATATCCCATCAAATAAACCTTATCGGGATTCACCTGATGAAAAAGCACCATGTTCTGGATCAGACGCTGGAAAAAGTCATCGATATGATCCTGATGCCAAAGGTTCCAAGTATTGGTAGGAGCTCGGGGAGCCACATAAACCCCCTCGGCAGGTTCGTAAAGCCGCTTTTGATTTTCCCATTGCTGATCGTTGACTCTCGCGGGAGCCCCTCCTCCACCATGCATGGAAAGAAACATGGACCGCCCATCAGCGGGTGCTTCCCCATAGATGGCAACGAAGAACGGCATGGAAAGATCTCCGATACGAAGCACGTTCTCATCCATTTCCTGGGCTCGTTCGGAGCGCAAACGCGAAAGGTAGGCGTGGGCGAGAAGGTCCTCGGCCCGCTCGGCATCTTGGCGGGTCAATGCCGTCTTGGAGAAGGGAGTCTTGGCCAACACATCCCAAGAAGGCTGGGCCTGATCCAGAGCTCTTTCCAGCGCTTGAACAGCCCCCCTGGATGCCTCCGGGTTGACATCACCCGACAGAGGGAAAAAGGTCGAGCTTCCCAAACCCAAGAGGGCGATGCTTATCCATTTGAACCAGTCGCGCATGGGTCTCAGGGGATTTGGTCCAGGGTCACATCCACGAGTTGACCATCCCGCTGGACCTGGATGGTTTGTTTCATCACAGTTCCCTCATCGGAGGGAATGGTCAATTCGTAGGTTTTGCCTTTTTCCACCGCAACACTCAGATGATCGTTGGCATCGAAACGCTCATCCTTGGAAGCCCCCTCAAAGACAAGTTGTCCGGTGGACTCCCTCAGCTCAATAGGAGCCGAGCAGCGATCGCCGGATTGTTCGTCAAAGACTCGAAACATGAGCTGCACCATGCCCTCTGGCATAGCTGTTCCAAGTGCGGTGTAGCGATCCGTGACGTTGACAGCATGCACCTGGTCAGAACCACGCTTCCAGACCATGGGAAAGGGTTGTGGGGTGCGGCGAAAGGAAACCGCGTAAATTGCATGGCGGCGACTCTCGCGCTCGGCTTTCGAGGCTCGCCCAATGAACCACGCCTGATCCAGGGCATCACCCGCCGGTTCGGCAGCCCCGGTAAAGTGCCAGCCCTCATCCCACACCTCCACCCAGGAGTGATTGCCGCTCCCATCACTCCAAAGGGGAACTCCGACAAAACGGGCAGGAATACCCACCGCGCGACACGCATCGATCAAGAGGATGCTCAGCCCAGTGCAGGAGGCTAGACCATTTTCCATGGTCTCAAAGGGGCTCTGATCAGCTTTTTTGCGCTTGGTTGAATAACGCACGCCGAAAAGGGGGAAAATTTCCTGGTTCAACCGAGCAGCCGCAAGCCCCGGCGAATCCATGCCACGAACCAGCGGCTTCAACCGCTCATAAAAGGAGCGTCTCCATGCATCCCTTCGTTCATTGATGCTTGCGTAGGGAAGAATCTGGTTGAAAAAAAGTTGCTCTGAAACTTGGCTTTTCCATGGCGATTCCTTCCACGCGCGGTAGGCATAATCCACATTTTCAAGAAGAAAACCACTTGAAAGGCTCTGAAGATCGCTTTCGGGCATGTGTGTCAGCAAAAAGCGCAGTCCGGCACGCTGGGATGCAGGTATGCGATCCAGGGCCTGACTGATTTCGAAACGATTCTGACCGGCACGCTCCAGAACAGCGTCCGGGTCCCATGCCAGGTCCTTGCCCACTAAACCGAGGGAAAAAAAGCAGAAGCAGAGTCCGGCCATGTGCCAGACGTCACGCATTCGCCTCAAAAAGACGCTCATGCTGGATAACTTAAAAGGCCTTTGGAACGATCACAACCTTAAAGGATGCATGGTCCCTTCCGAGCGCCTATCCGCAAAGCAGGGGTTTTTGTTTCAAAACAAGCGGCGCCACCAAACACTTCAGGCCCATCCCGTGGACATCCAAATGCCATGGAAACCATGATCCTTGGATCTTGCAGAAAAAG
>MDTE01196083.1_pt1 | contig 13841 bp, 12 predicted proteins | sample 811231 | NCBI WGS metagenome assembly MDTE01 (sample SAMN05326651, study PRJNA326480) | marine metagenome | isolation source: seawater | place: Indian Ocean: Red Sea | collected 2010
CCCTGAAGGTCTGGGGCGTCATCGGTGTGCTGATTTCATTCCTCAGCTTTCTCTATGCCGCACTGATTGTTCTGCGCACTCTGATCTTCGGGGTCGACCTGCCGGGTTACGCCTCACTGATCGTGGCTGTTCTGTTTCTTGGGGGAATTCAGTTGATCGGTATCGGTGTGCTGGGGGAATACATCGGCCGGATTTATATCGATGTCAAACGCCGTCCCCACTACTTCATTCGCGCGGTGCACGAGAGCTGAGGGCACGCCATTCGTCTTGTCGCCGCGGTGAATTGAAGAATTCGGCTGAACGATGAAACCGTCGCTGCACCAGTTGGGTCGTGTTCACGGGGGCAGCAGGGTGAGCCAGCAGCAGGTCGCCTTCCCCCAAGGAACGCACTGCGCTTTCCAGGGCGGCACCCGTCATCTGCCCGGTGAACAGCACACCGGCAAAACGGTCATTCGTGCAGATGCCTGCGGCCTTGAGCCTGGGCTGCGCCAGCCAGGTGAGCGCTTGCAGCACCATCCACTTGAGTAATCCGCCATTGCGCAGTGCCTTGATCCACAGGCTCAGCGGCAGGCCCTGCGGCAACGGCTCCGCCGTGGTGCGCACCCAGATCACCTCCGGTTGTTCCAGGACAACGTCCAGCACCAGGGGAAGCAGGTGGATGTGCTGGTGACCGTCGAGCTGGATCTGCTGCTGACCGGTCAGCTGCTGGAACCGATGGATCTGCGCCTGAAGCGATGTGACGATCTGAGCCCGCAGCTCACGACGTTTCCCCGGGAGAAGAGAACTCAGCAGAAGTTCGCCAAACCCTGTCGGTAGATCAGGGCAGTCCGGGGGCTGGGGCCCTTCCGTAAGGCAGAGATGCAGCAACAACGGCTGGGCCCTGGGCAGGCATCGCCAGGCCGCTGCGGCGGATTCCGCCGTTGCTCCATCCACCAGAAGGCTGGCGCTGCTGAGCTGCCCTGTTGTGGCCAGCTCAAGAATGGCCGTGTCCACTCCCGGGGCGAGGCCCAGGTCATCGGCATGGATGGCGGGGCCTCCAATGCGTTGACGTTGATGCAGCGCGATGCGGGCAGCGCGGTTCCAGATCAGAGCGTTGAGCACGGTGGGCGTGAACACCAGCACCACGGTTGGCGCATCCAGCAGTGGAAGCAGTGAGCAGACGCTGATGTTCACGGCGTATTGCAGCAGTAACCAGCGCCGAGGGAAGCGTCGACCTCCGGTCTCCTCCCGGAAGGTCAACAGGGCATGACCCAGGTATCCCGCAATCGAGGCGGCGAGGAAGCCGATCGGGTTGGCCAGGCTGCGGGGGAGCCAGGACCCGAGGCCCAGCAGCACGCTTGCGTGAATGACGGCGGCGATCGTGCCGATGGCGCCGTAGCGCACCAGTCGGTTCAGGGCCGCCGGCAGCTTCATCGCGCTGACAGTCGCTTGAGCAGTGCTTCGATCAGGCTCCAGGCCCGGTGCTCGTAGACCTGCACGAAGTCGCTGAAGCTCTGGGCTGCCGCTTCGTCGGCACCATCGGAGATCACCCGCAGCACCAGCCAGGGCACCGCCTCCTGCTCCGCCACCTGCGCCACAGCACCCCCTTCCATCTCCACCGCCTGAAGATCCGGCAGGGCTGCCTTGAGCTCCTGCAGCACAGCGGCATCACCGATGAACTGATCACCCGTTGCGATCAACCCAGGCCGGATGGTTCCGAAGCCCTTCAGCTCGCCGGCCGTCTGGGCAGCATCCAGGGCGCGACTGGCCCAGGCCAGCCACTCAGGATCGGGCTGAAGACGATCACGGTTCAGCGGCGGCAGGGTGAAGCGGGGAAACAGGGGGCTGGCGTTCATGTCGTGCTGCATCACGGCATTCGCCAGCACCACATCCCACTGCTGCAGGGAACCATCGGCAGCGCCAGCCACCCCGGTGAAGAGCAGCAGATCCAGATCGGGGGCCGCCGCCAGCAGACGGGTCGCAGCCCGGGCCGCGCACACTTTCCCCCAGCCACTCCAGGCCAGGGTCAGGCGGACCCCGTCACCCCAGACGCCCTGGTGCAGCGTTAAGTCGCCATGGTGCTTGCTGCTGGGTTGCTTGAGATGACTCAGATCCGAGCCGATCTCCTCAGGCATGGCGCCAAGCAGGCCGATGTGCAGCGGGCGTGTCATGGCTTTGTGAACCTGGCGCAACCGTAACGGCGACATCGATAACTTCCCCCCAACATGTCGGCAGGGAATGGCAGTGCTTTGAACGCAGGTGAATCCGTGCGCAGTGTTGATCAGGCCCAGGCTCTGGCCTCGGTGATCACACTGGTGCGGCAGCGGTTTCCTGCGGCCAAGGCCAATCTCACCCCCTGGCGGGATGACCCGCAGACCCGGCAGTGGTCAGAACCCGAAAGTCTCGACCTCTCCTTTCATTTCCCAGGCTGGAGTCCACGCCTTCAATGCCGCAGCCTGTTGATGCAGCTGCGGTTCTGCACCGAGACCGTTGAGGGGCAGCCTTCATTGCTGGGGGTGCTGATGCGGGGGATGACCTACGACGGTGAACGCTGGCGGCTGGCCACTGTTGGGGACTGGCTCCCCGAGGGCCCCCACCTGCCGCAAGCCGATCAGGTGGTCCAGTTGCAGATGATCTGCAAAGACCTGTTCGAGTTATTCAGTGGTCCGACGGCCGTGGATGAAGCGGCGTAACCCTTCGCAACGGGTTGAGGCCGTTCTTCAGCATCTCCTTATAGGGTTTTTTCATTGGTTGACTGATCTCTCAGCATGTCTGTCGCTCTGGCTACCCAGCTCCGGGAAGGCACCAAGAAGTCCCACACGATGGCCGAAAACACCGGCTTCGTGAGTTGCTTCCTCAAAGGCGTGGTGGACAAGGCCAGCTATCGCAAGCTGGTGGCTGATCTCTACTTCGTTTACACCGCGATGGAAGAGGAGATCGCCAAGCTGGGCGATCACCCTGTGGTGGGTCCCGTGGGCATGCAGGAGCTCAACCGTCGTGAGGCCCTGGAGCAGGATCTCGCCTACTACTACGGAGCTGGCTGGAAGGATTCGATCCAACCGTCTCCCTCAGCGGCGGCCTATGTGGAGCGGATTCATGCCGTGGCTCAGGAGTCGCCCGAGCTGCTGGTGGGTCACCACTACACCCGCTACCTCGGCGACCTCTCCGGTGGTCAGATCCTGAAGAACATCGCCCAGAAGGCGATGAACATGGATGGAGACGACGGCCTTCACTTCTATGTCTTCAACGACATCGCCGACGAAAAGGCCTTCAAGACCACCTACCGGTCCACGATGGATGAACTGCCCATCGATCAAGCGATGGCGGATCGGATTGTGGAAGAGGCCAACCACGCGTTTCATCTGAACATGAACATGTTCAAGGAACTGGAGGGCAACCTGGTGGCTGCCATCGGCAAGGTGCTGTTCGGCTTCCTGACCCGTCGCCAGCGCGCCGGCAGCACGGAGGCGGCGGCGGCCTGATTCGTGCCCACCACGCTCATCCGCGTCCTGGTCCCCGGCACCAGTCAGCGTTTTCGTTGTGGTGGTCTGAGTGTGGAGCTGCAGACGGCTCGGCTGGTGTCGAGCCTTTGTGAAACGGAGTTGGTGACGTATCGCGAGCGGCATCAGGACCATCCATTCCTGGATGATCTGCTCAACGGAGAGTCTCCACAGAGACAGGTGCTCTGGATCGTCAGCTGGGGATTTGATGTTCCGGCACTGGTTCGTCGGTTGCGCGGCCATCGCGTTGCCTATCACGCCCACAGCAGTGGATACGGCTTCACGCTTCCCCCCGGTGTGCCGGTGCTGGCGGTGAGTCGCAACACCCTGGGCTATTGGGGTGATCGGTGTCCCCGCAATCCATTGTTGTTGGTGCCCAATGCCATTGAGCCGGCTTGGCTGGAGCGTGGTGCCCGTGGCAGTGCAGAGCGTCGCCCCATCGACGTGTTGGTGCAGGCCCGCAAGAGCAGCCGTTATGTGCTGGAGCAGCTGGTTCCCGCTCTGCGGCAGCGGGGGCTTCGGGTGGAGGTCCAGAGCGGCTGGGTGGATGATCTCGTCGATCTGTTCAATCGCTCCTGCGTTTACCTCTACGACTCCGCTGAGTACTGGCGAGGCCGCGGGGTGACTGAGGGGTTTGGCCTGCCGCCGCTGGAGGCCTTGGCCTGTGGTTGTGTGGTGTTCAGCAGCCTGAACCATGCTCTGGCTGATCACGGTGACCCGGGTCGGATGGTCCACCAGATCGGCTGTGGTCGCCTCACCTTTGATCTGCGACGGGTTGAGGATGCCGTCCGTGATCCCGCGGGGTGGAGACCGCCGGCGGCTGCACTGAACGCATTGCTGGATGGCAGCTCAGAAGCGTCTCTTCTGCAGCGTTGGACAGTGGCGTTGGATCAGTTGGATGCCCTGGATGACGCCGAAGGTCCGCTGCTCAGCAGTTCACCCACCTGGCAACTGAGGCTGCAGCAGTTATCGGCCAGGCTGCGTCGAGTGGTCGATCGGTTGCCCGGCTGGCCTTCCACCCGCTGAGGACAGTGGTGCGCACGCCTTAACGTCCTGAAAAGCAGGCTGGGGTTGCGTCTGCCCTATCGCTGCCATGCCCTTGCGAAGCCAGACCTGGAGAGATCTGCGGCGCCTGCTCAGGGAATTGCCCCCCAGCCGGCTCAGATTCCTGGTGGTGGTGCTGGTGGCCTCATTCCTGCAGGGCCTGATGGACATCCTGCTGGTGGGCCTGTTGGCGCGGCTGGTGGGCTTGATGGCTGGCGTGAAGCTGGCGGATCAGATCCCTGGAATTCATGTCTTTGGTGGAGGCCTGCTCGATCAGGCCGGCTGGTTGTTGGGGCTGCTGATCGTGGCGTTCTGGTTCACCTCCGGCCTGCGCTTCGGTGTGGCGTTTCTGCAGAGCATGCTCAGCGCCGAGATTTGGAACGACCTGGTCAACAAGGTTTACCGAAATCTGATGCTGCAGGACTACGAGTTCTTCACGCATCACCGCACCGCCAATCTCTCCGAAAGCTTCAACCGGATCCTCAACAAGGTCTCCACGACCGTGGTCAGTCCGATGATCACCATCGCCGGCAATGCTCTGTCGGTGCTGGTGCTGCTGAGCGGTGTGGTGCTGGTGCTGGGCACCCCGGCACTGCTGATGTTCGGACTGATGCTGGGCGCCTACGCCTTGGCGTCGAAGCTGATCATTCCCTACCTGCGTTTCTCCACCAAGCAGCGCGTTCGTTACTCGAGGCGGATTCATCTACTGCTGATGGAATCGTTGCGCTCGATGCGGGATGTTCAGCTGTATTCCGCTGAGCGTTTCTTCATCAGCCGCTTCGCCGCTGATGGCGTCGTGGCCAAGCGCTACGACCGGTTGACCAAATTGCTGCCGGATGTGCCCCGGTATGTGATCGAGCCGGCTGGCATCACGATTCTGTTTCTCGTCGGCCTCGGCCCCTCCGTGCTCAGTGGCGATGCCGCCAGTGTGCGGGACGCCATTCCCACCCTTGCAGCCGTGCTCGGCACCCTGCTGCGCATCTCCGGACCTCTGCAGAACACCTTCCGCAACATCAACAAACTTCGCGGCGGCTTGCCGGAAATTCAGGATGCACTGGAGTTGCTGGATCTTCGTCCCAGGCGCCTGAATGCCACAGCTCCCGGAGTGCCGACCCCCAGTGGTGTGATGCCACGCCAGTTCATTCAGCTGCGCGATGTGAGCTTCAGCTACTCCGGCAGTGATGAGTGTGTGCTGTCGAACGTTGATCTCACCATTCCGGTTGGATCACGCATCGCCCTGGTGGGTCGCACCGGTAGTGGCAAAACCACCCTGGCCCATCTGCTGCTTGGTCTGTTCCGCCCCAGCAGTGGTGCCCTCACCCTCGACGGGCTTCCCCTGAATGAGGAGGAGTTGCCGGCCTGGCAGGGCAACTGTGCCCTGGTGCCCCAGGACATCCGACTGCTGGACGCCAGCATCCGCGACAACGTTGCCTTCGGCTGCGACTCGGAGGAGATCGATGACGATCAGGTGTGGGCAGCGCTGGAGGCAGCGCAGTTCGACGACGTCGTCAGCGCCATGCCCTACGGACTCTTCACCATGATTGGAGAAAACGGGATCAAGCTGTCCGGCGGGCAACGTCAGCGGCTGTCGCTGGCCCGTGCTTTTTATCGCGATGCCAAGGTGCTGGTGCTGGATGAAGCCACCAGTGCTCTCGATAACAAGACCGAGCACGATGTGATGCAAGCCCTGGATCTGGTGGGGCGTCGCTGCACCACGATTGTGATTGCTCACCGTCTCTCCACTGTGCGCAAGTGCGATCGCATCTATGAGATCGATGACGGGCGGATCAAGGCCTCGGGCGATTTCGACACCCTCTGCCGTCTGTCGGAGAGTTTCCGCGAGATGACCCGGTTCGAAACCGCCTGAGCCGGTCATGGCCGATGTCATCGTCCTGGCCACTGCCGACTGGGACCATCCCCTCTGGACCAACAAGCAGCACACCGCCGTCAGCCTGGCGGCCCTTGGCCACCGGGTTCTTTACGTGGAATCACTTGGGTTGCGCCCGCCGCGCAAGGGGGCAGCGGATCTGCCCCGCATCCTCAAGCGGCTTCGACGTGTGCTCCGGCTCCCGCGGCGCGTCAAGGACGGTGTCTGGGTCTGGTCTCCTCTGGTGTTACCTGGGGCCTCCCATCCCCTGGCGCAGCGGCTCAACCGATTGCTGGTACGCAGAGGGCTTGATCTTGCCCGACGCTGGCTGGGGTTCCGTTCACCACTGCTGTGGACCTACAACCCGCTGACCCTTGAGGTTCTCTCGCTCTCGTCCTTCGCGGGTTCGATCTATCACTGCGTCGATCGCATCCAGGCTCAACCTGAAATGCCGGCGGACCGCATCGAACGGGCGGAGCAACGGCTCTGTCAGGCCGTCAATGTGGTGTTCACAACGGCACCGGAGTTGCAGGCGTCCCTGGCGTCGCTCAATCCCCACACCCATTTCTTCGGCAATGTGGCGGACTTTGATCATTTCTCCCGTGCCTGGAGCAACCCTGGCCCCTGCCCGGAACCCCTGAGGCAGCTGCCGTCGCCACGGTTGCTGTTCATTGGCGCGATCGACGCTTACAAGCTGGATCTCCCTGCCTTGACCCAGCTCGCCCAGCGACGCTGCGATTGGACGTTCGTGCTCGTCGGCCCGGTGGGGGAGGCGGATCCCAGCACCGATGTGAAGGCCCTGCAGGCCTGCCCCAACGTGCACCTGCCGGGCCCCCGCCCCTACGACGAACTACCGGAGTGGCTGGCCCACTGCGATGTAGCGCTGCTGCCGCTGCAACGGAACAGTTACACACAGAACATGTTTCCGATGAAATTTTTCGAATACCTGGGGGCGGGCCGGCCTGTGGTGGCCACAGCGATTCCGTCGTTGCAGTCCTTCGCTGGGGCTGCGCAGCTGGTGGAGCCCTCGGTGGAGGCGTTTGCAACCGCGATCGGTCAGTGCCTGAAGGGCCTCGGTCCATCCCTTGAGACACGCCTCTCCCTGGCGCAGCGTCACACCTATGTGTCCCGATCGGAGGGGATGCTTGCTGTGCTGGCGCAGCTGGGGTTGATCGACCCCTCCTGGTCTGGAGGATCTGTCTCGCGGGCTGTTCGTAGGGCGTTGAAGCGGGGGGATGTGGACGCCGCCACCGCGTGGATGCGTGACCAGTGGCAGCAGAACGGCGATGTGTCTTCTCTGCATCAGCTGCTGTTCCGTCGTGGTGCCCGACCGGGCTCTGCTTCGCTGCAGGTCGCTCTGTTTGAGGCCCTGGCTGAGGACGCATCCCTGCCGCTGCCGGAGCGGTCCTACAGCTGGATCGCGTTGACCTATCGAGCCCTCAAGGATCGTCGGATCAACCTGTTGCAGCGCTGTCGGCTTGAGTTGGAGCCGTTGCTTGATCGGCTGGAACAGGACCCCGGAACGTGGGTGTGTCAGCGCCCCAACCGCCGTAACCGCGCCAAGTTGCTGATCTCGACGTCAACCGCTCTCATGCTCGTTCTGGCCACCCAGGCGGACCGTCGTGCCCTGCTGCAGTGCAGCCAGCGGATCGGTGTTTGGTTTGATCGCCTCGACATCCAGGCCATTGAGGCGGATGCCGCTTTCCGGATGACTCGGAATCTCTGCCGCTGCCTCTTGGTGGAGGCGGTGGCGCAGCCAACGCAGCAGGTGCGGTTGCGCTTGCAGCGCCTTGTTGCGTTCAGCCATGAGGATCGCTTCGCGGATCATCCGGCGCAGGAGGACCACCGGAGCATCGTGAGCCTCGCCCTGGACGATCTCGAGCAGGCATCGGCCGCTGGCCTTGAGCGTCTCTGTGCCTTGATCAGTGATGAGCCCCGTGATCTTGGGGTGACCGCGGCTGATCTGCTGACGTTGCTGCGGGACGATGGCCATTCCGCCTGAGCCGTTGATGCGTCGCGTCGTTCTCTACGTCGATTCCCTCAAGATCGGCGGAGCTGAGCGGGTCACCCTGACCTTTGCCCGCTGGCTGCGGCAGAACGGCTGGACGCCCATCGTGCTGACCCGTCAGTCCCGCAGTCTCGATTTTTATCCGATTCCTGCCGGGGTCGAACGGTCGGTGGAGCCGCCTGATCCCCGTTGGCTGCGCCTGCTCGGAAGTTGGGGATTCCCCTGGCGGGTGCGCCGCCTGCGTCATTGGTTGCGCCAGCAGCAGGTGAGTCTGGCCATCGGCATGACCACCAAGCCCGCCGTGAAGCTGCTGTTGGCAGCCCATCCTCTGCGGATTCCCTGTGCCGTCTCTGAACGGAATTTTCCGCCGTTGAAGCCGATGGCATTCCCCTGGGGGGTCTTGCGGCGGTTCAGTTACCGCTGGGCTTCGCTGCACATCGTGCAGACCCGGGCGACCGGAGAGTGGCTCAAACAGCAGTTGGCCGCTGAACCGCAGTTGCTGTTACCCAATCCCGTCCAGTGGCCGCTGCCCCGGTTTGAGCCCGAGCTGGATCCGGACCATTGGCTGGCTGAGGTCGGCGTCGCCCCTGAGGCACCGCTGTTGCTGGCCGCCGGTACCAAAGCGCATCAGAAGGGCTTCGACCTGCTGGTGCAGGCCTTTGCCGATTTGCTTCCCCGCCATCCTGATCTTCAATTGGTCATTCTTGGACTGACCCAGGAGCCATATCACAGTTCGGATCAGCAAAAAGCCCTGCTTCGACTGCTGCGGCGTCATCCCGATGCACAGGCTCAGCTGCATTTTCCGGGTCGGGTCGGAAACATGGCGGATTGGTACCGACGCTGCACCTTGTTCGTGCTGCCTTCCCGATATGAAGGATTCCCGAACGTGCTGCTCGAGGCCATGGCCGAGGGTTGTTGCTGTCTGGCAGCCGACTGCCCCCACGGGCCTGCCGATCTTCTGCGCCACAACACCGATGGTTTGCTGCTCACCAAGCAGGCCACGGCGACAAGTTGGTCGGAAGCCATCGATCGGCTGCTGCGGGATCCCCTTCAGCGTCAACGCCTCGAGGCCGAAGCAGCAACCGTGCGTCAGCGGTTTTCCGACCGTGCCCTGGAAGCTCAGTTGATGCAGGCGCTGGGGCAGCTGAACGGATGACGCTGCACGTGTTGGTGCTGGCCCCGTCCCGGCGGGCGGCCTCCGAAACCTTCATCCGCGCCAACATTGCCGGCCTGCCGTTTCGAAAGACCGTTGTCTTCGGGGATGAACGCCCCCTGGATCGACCGCTTGCCTGCCTGCATGGTTTTGCTGTTCTGCTCAGTAAGGCGTTGACGCGATTGGGGCTGTTGCGGCTGGCATCACTGCCGGCGGCCTGCACCACCAGGTTGTTGCTGTGGCGCCATCAACCTGATGTGGTTCTGGTGGACTTCGGATTTCATGCGGTGCGGGTGATGGAGGCCGCGGCTTGGTCCGCGACGCCGCTGGTGGTGCATTTCCGGGGATCGGATGCGTCATCCGACAGCAAGTTCCAGCGGTTGAGCCGCCGCTATCGGCGTCTGTTCCAGCTCACGGCCGGGGTGATCGTCAAGAGTCGCCCGATGCAGGCGGTGCTGGAGCAGCTGGGGGCTGATCCCGCCACGCTGCTGATCAGTCCCTCAGGAGCGGATCCCGATCTGTTCCATGGAGCGCGGCCGGAGGAAGCCCCGCCGCGGTTCCTGGCGGTGGGGCGGTTGGTGGCCAAAAAAGGTCCACTGCAGACCCTGGAAGCGTTCGCCCGGATGCGGAATTCCCTGCCGGACTCCCTTCGCGATGCGGTGCGTCTGGAGGTCGTCGGGGACGGTCCCCTCCGCGCCGATCTGGAGCGGGCCATCAGGGGGTGGAAGCTCGAGAAACAGGTCCTGTTGCTGGGAGTGCAATCACAGCCTGCTATCGCTGAGCGGATGCGTCAGGTGCGGGGGTTCGTGCAGCATTCAATCGTGGCGCCGGATGGCGACAGTGAAGGGAATCCTGTGGCGGTGATGGAAGCGCAGCTCAGTGGTTTACCCGTCGTGGCGACGCGCCACGCCGGAATCCCGGAGGTGGTGCGCGATGGCGAAACCGGTCTGCTGCTGTCCGAAGGCGACGTGGATGGCATGGCTGCGGCCATGCGACGGCTTGTTCTTGAGCCCGCTCTGGCGGCCCGTCTCGGTGCCGCGGGGCAGCAGCGGGTGTCTGCGCAGTTCACTGTTCAGCACCACTGGGCGGCGATCGCCGACCTGCTCGAGCGGATCGTGGCCTCTTCCTCCCCTCGCCTGTGATGACGCTGAACAGCCTGAGCATCGTCACCGTCTGCATGAACCGACGGGAGCATCTGTTGGAGACGGCCCGGAAGGTGGCGGATTGGCCCCACCATCACGAGCATCTGATCCTCGACTGGTCCAGCGCGAAACCGCTGCTGCGTGACGAGTTGCCGGATGACCCTCGCCTGCGTCTCATCCGTGTGGATGGTGAACGGGACTGGCATCTCTGCCGTGCTTACAACCTGGCCCTTCAGCTGGCTCGCGGCTCCGTGTTGTTCAAGCTCGATGCCGATTGCTGGCCTGAGCCCGACCTGGATCCGTTGCAGCTGCTGCGGGATGACGCTCTCTGCAGCTTCGGCAGCGGACCGGATGGTCGCCTGGGGCAGTGGATCCTCGATCGCGCCCTGGTCGAGGCCGTGGGTGGATTCAATGAATTCCTGATCGGTTATGGCTTCGATGACAAGGATCTGAGGGCTCGGGTGATGGCTGTTCGCGGTGGCGAGGGTCCCCCCCTTCAGCCGCTCCAGCTCGGGGTGATCCGCCATTCCGCCCTGGAGCGCATCGGTGCCGGTCCCGCCGCGACGGTGTCTCCTTTCCTCGAGGCCAGAGCCAAGGCCCAGAAGCGGGCCAGCGCCATGGCCAATCGTGTGCTGGCAGCGTCCTGTCCCTGGACGGCCCAGCGCCGGGGCAGTCGCTACGTCTGGGATGCAACCAGCAGCAGCTGGCGGGTGGATGTGGAGTCGGTGCTGCGGGCCCCGATCGAGGTGGATGACGAGGTGCGACGTCTGCGCAGAACGCTGTTTTGGGGAGATCTGCTGATGTTGCCCGCGTCGCTGGTGCGCCTGCTGCCGCCGCGGTTGCTGCCCGGGGATCAGAGGGGTCGCATCCCTGCGACGGGTCTGCATCGGCTGGTTTGGTTTGCCCTGCGGCCAGTCTGGTGCTGGCCGGTCTGGTTGCTGCAGTTGGTGCAGCAGCTGCGGGGGCGGCGGCCCCGTGGGGATGGCAGCAAGGAACAATTCCGCACGGCCTACCGCAGCGGTGATGTGGAAACGATGGTGAGCCTGCTGAAAGGCATGGCGCCCCCTCAGCGACAGGAACTGGTGGACCGGTTGTTGTTTCAGCGTGCCCACCGGCCGGCGGAGGTGACGGTTCAGGTTGCGTTGCTGGAACGACTTCAGCATCTGCTCGAGCTGCCGGAGCATCAGCGGGCCTATGCCCTGATCGCTTTGGGTTGGACCCATCTGCGGCTCGGCCTTGGGGCTGAGGCTGATCGCTGCATGCCTTTGCTGGAGGCGGAGATTGCGCGTCTGCAGGCGGACCCTGACACGCCGCGGTGTGGCCGCCGCAATCGGGAGAACAGGCTCAAACGTCTGGTGTCCTGTTGGAATCTGCTGGGCCATCTGCAGCTGCGTCGTGGCGACTGGGCGGCACTCCCTCCATTGAGTGATGCCTCCAGGGATCTGCTGCTGCAGGTGAATGTTGAGGCTGTGCCTGGGGATGTGCTGCTCCGGGTGAGCAGCAACTGGGCCCGGACCCTGCTCTGGCAGGCCCCAGGGAATCCCGGCCGTCTTGTGGATGACCTCACTCAGCTGCTTGAGCTGATCGAATCCAAGCGTTGTGCTGGCTCAAGACCGGAGGAGGATCACCGCGCTTTCGTGCGTCGGTGGAAGCAGCAGGCGTTGGCCTGGCGTGATGATCCAGCGGTGAATGCACTGGAAGCTGCCCAAACACTGTCCATAGCGCTCACCCTGCAAACTCCCGCTTTGCAGCAGGGCTGTCGTCTGTTCTGGGACAGCGGCTCTCAGCCGGCCTAGCTGAAGCGCCAGAGCAGAGGCGTTTCCGGCGCTTTGGACTGGGGGCGAAGGTCCTGCAGCAGGTAGTGGTGCAGGTCCTCGAGCGGTGGTGCATTGCTGCAGAAGAGCACATTGGCGAGGCGCTCCACCCGATGGATGACATCGGGATTGATGTCGTTCAGTTGAACGCGGGGAATCGTCGTGCGATTCCTGGACACGCGTTCGGAATGAGACGGGCAAGGAACCGGAATGGACAGCGAGCGAGCGAGCGTTGGTGCGATCTCCTGCGCCAGCGGCAGCAGCTGCTGCGTCACCGATGAGAACGGCACCACCAGGTACGGAATGCCCACAGCAGAGGCGGTGTGAATCCAGCCATCGATGAGGGTTTGGATGAGGGGGAGGTATCGGGTCGAGAGCAGCTCGAAACGATCGGAGAGCGTGAGATTGCTGTAGTGGGCGAGTCCCTCGGTCCAGTTCAGAAGTTTTGGGTCCACGGGGCCATGCCCGCGTTCACAGTGGCTGATCAGGGAACAGATCAGCTCACCGAGGGGCCTGACGGGGATGCAGCAGACCGCTGGGATGTAGCGGCGGGCGATGCGTTTGAGATTGAGCGGTGTGGCCAGGTAGTGCCCTTAGATCAGTGCAGCGGTGGGGCGCTGCTGGAGTCCGCTGCGGAAACGCCATCGCTCCAACCGACCCACCGGTTCGATCCGCAGGCCCTGGTGATGGCCACCGTCCATGGCTGGTCGATCGATCCGCGATGGCAGCAGGCCGGCGACCAGGGCTGTGAGGGTTTGGCTGGCGGTTTTCGGGGGGGCCGGCAGCAGCACGGCCGGAGCGTTCCAGGGTTGCGACCGAGACAAGGCGGCCTGGACGCCATCGCTGAGCCTGTGAATGCTGTGTTGATCGTGCATCACCAGCGCACCTGCCAGGGCCAGCGATCGGGGATGCAGAGGAACTGGTCGCCCTTGATGCAGTCCTCCAGCACCAGAATCCGGTCACCGATAAGTGACTCTCCCACCACCAGCAACGCTGGAATCAGGGTCCAGGCACATCCCTGACGCGTCGTCCAGACCATCAGGGACAACAGCCAGAACAGGCCGATCGGGTCCAGGCAACGACTGAGGATCGGCCCCATCACGCCGGTGGCCATCGACAGCTGCACCGAGCCCAGCAGCACGGAGTAGGCGAAGAGGGTGCGGGCATCGTGATCACGGGCCATCGCTCTGAGGCTGAGCCGGGCGCGCCAGAGGGTCAGCAGCACGGCGATCAAGGCCGCGAGCTCCACGCCGAAGACCGCTTTCCGCAGGCCATAGGTGTTGAAGTACTGCGCTTCAAAGACGTAGTTGTTGAGCTTCTCCAGCACGGCCGGC
>MDTE01007821.1_pt1 | contig 13839 bp, 8 predicted proteins | sample 811231 | NCBI WGS metagenome assembly MDTE01 (sample SAMN05326651, study PRJNA326480) | marine metagenome | isolation source: seawater | place: Indian Ocean: Red Sea | collected 2010
CCTTTCGGACAACGGCAAAGACGGTTGTTACCCGGCACGCCAGCGGCAAAAGCAATCGAAAATCTCCGCCGCCGCTGAGACCGCAGCCAGCCGAAATGGACCGTACCATTCCTTTCCGCTCGCGCCCGTTGCTTGGCTTCGTGACAGCGCAAAGAAAGGGCCCTCGAATCGCATGCGGGCAACAAGTCTGTTACGAACGAGTTTGTCTCGCGTCGGAGGACTCTGAATGGCAGCAATTTGGGTCAGGCTGCCGTCAGGGGACTCACCCTGTCGTAATCTTGACTTGCCGTTTTCTCCCAGTGCTACTCGAGGGCCCTGGCTGGGCTAATTAATACGGTTCGCTTATATGCAAACCAACTCAACATTTTGCAATTCCCGTGCCAATGACCCGGAACACGATGAGAGCATTCAACAAGAGCACACTGTTTCACACAACTCATTACACGACAACATGTTACAAAACAAACCCACAGTAAGTTTTTTGAGCGCCGATAAAACGAATTGTGACGACACCCCCGTTTCGGCGCCGATTCTTGCGGTTTCGGCGCCGAAACGACAGTATGGAGAGAGTTGAAGAAGTTTGAGAATCCGCACGTGTCAGGAAATCAGGCGTGAATTGGCGAGGGCTACAAGCCCGCCAGGTCCTAGCCACGACGGGCACACTGGCGGTTCTGTACTGTATCGTGGTCTTGTCCTATGTGGCCACGAGTCCCGACCTTCGGTTTCGTTGCCTGTTGTTCGATTCGACACGCCCCTCGGGCCTACCCGAGGAGGTTCACGGCGTTGTCATGCGGCGCGTGGAATTGGGTCGTGAATCGGTTCCTCCCAACTGCAAACTCCCGCGAGAAGGCGACGTTCTGACCCGGGTTGCGGGTGGGCGAGTGTTGTCGTTTTTCGACTTTTCACTCCAAGTCAGTGGGTTGCGCCATGCGCAACTTAAAGACAACGGCCAATTGGCCCAGGGCGCCGACATTTCCGAGCACATGGATACGGCCCCCGATTTGCTTCAGGACACGTCGATGCGGAGATGGGTTCGTATCGCTTTTTATTCGCCGCGCTCTCCGACGGATTCCTCCGGCGAAGCGATCTGGGCACAACACGAGACCTACGTCCTGGTCCAGGACATCCCCACGGCCGAAATTGTTTTGAGCCTCGTGTGGTTTTTGCTCCAACTGGCAATTTTCGCCGTCGGTGCTCTTGCCGTCTGGCGGCGCCCCGATGACGGACCGGCGGTCCTGTTCTTTGCGATGTGTATCGTCACAATCGTCGCGTTTGTCGGCGGCTTTCATTGGGGGCTGGTCGCGGGCAGTTCGTGGCTCAACTTCCCCTTCATCGTCTGTGGAGTCCTGCTACCGGTCGTGTCGCTTCATTTCTTTCTTGCCTATCCCCGCCCCCGATTTCCTCTGTCGACTCACAAACGGAGGACGTTGTTGATCGGCTACGCGACTCCGCTGGTCGCTGGTCTCGTGCTGTTGGGAGTGCTTGAAACGGCCCGTTGGGTCAGCCAGTCGGATCTGGATGATGCCACGAAACTGGCATCGATGAAAACGTGGCTGAGCGTGATTCGTGTTCTCATCGACGTCTTCCTGGTATTTGCGGGGGTATGCTTCGTGGCCTTGTTGGTCGTATTGTTCCACAGCGGCCGCACGACGCGTCACCCGATCGAAAAAAACCAGCTCGAGTGGCTCTTCTGGGCCGGGCTTTTGGCGGCAGTCCCGGTGGGTTACACGCTGTTGTTGGCCTTGTCCAACGACAATGACCATCGGGTGGAGTTTGCGTTGGGATGGACCGCACGACTGTCAATGTTCCTGGCCAGCCTGACCTTCTTGTGCGCCTACACCGTAGGGATCATCCGTTACAAGTTGATGTTGATTGACGAATTGGTCAGCCGGGGAGTCATGTACTACCTGGCAAGAGTGCTCCTGGCCGTGGGATTCGGCGTGGCGGTCTCGACCGTACTGCTGGTCCTCGACCGATTGACTCACCAACAGAATGCACCACCCGGCGCCCAGCGTGTCCTGGTACTGGGCACCATCCTGGTCGTTGTCGCGTTGATCCTGCTGTGGGTCCGAGGCCGTGTCCAGCAGGCAATCGACAGAAAGTTTTTCCGCGAGAAGTACCGTTTGCACACGGCGATGGAGAGGATCAACCAGGCCGTGGTCCGGGTCGGAGATCCCCAATCACTGGCCGACAGGATGCTCGGTTCTTGTCACGACGTGTTCCAGGTGCGATCCGCGGCCATTTATCTCATTGACGAAGCCCCGCAACACTTCCGACTCATGGCCGTCCGTGGCACGCCCGACCACGAATTGCCACTCAGGGTGGAACTGGAGCCAGAATCGATCGAGCAATTGCAGACCCACAGCCACATCCTCGGTCCCCGCCAGGGAGGTTCGCAGTCGGAGTCGGGAATAGCCTGGCCATTGATGCAGGACCTTTCGGCTGAACTCCTTTACGGCCTGGAACTCGATGGGCGAATCGGTGTCCTGGTCGCCTTGGGCAGCAAACCAGACGAGACCATTTACTCGGCCGAGGACCTGACTTTCCTGGGCGCTCTCGGCCAGATCACCAGCGTAGCGCTGCACAGCGTCCGAGTGCACCGCGATGTGACACGACTCAACGATGAACTGCAGGACAAAGTTGAAACAATTGCCGAACAGGAGCGTCGGATCGCGGTGATGCAGGCCCGGCTTTCGGAGGGTGGAACCACCACCCCAATTTCCTCCGAACAACCACACGCCGAACGGGCTTTTCACCGGGAACCGATCATCGGCAGTTCCCCGGCTCTCAAAAACGTCCTGCAGACTGTCCAGAAGGTGGCCGGAAGTGAAGCGAGCGTGCTGATTCACGGGCCCAGTGGAACCGGCAAGGAACTGCTCGCCCAGGCAATCCACGACAACAGCCCGCGGCGTGATGGTCCATTGATTCGTGTCCATTCGGCCGCTCTGAGCCCAAGTCTTCTCGAAAGTGAACTTTTCGGACACGTCAAAGGAGCATTCACCGGCGCGCATCGTGATCGGGTGGGACGTTTCGAAATGGCCAACGGCGGCACCTTGTTCCTGGACGAGATCGGCGACATTTCCCTCGAGACACAGGTCAAGTTGCTGCGGGTCCTGCAAACCCGTGCATTCGAGCCGGTCGGTGGAACACGAACCATCGACGTGGACGTGCGGTTGATCACCGCGACTCACCAGGATCTCAAGTCCTTGATCCGTGCCGAACGTTTCCGCGAGGACCTCTACTATCGACTCAACGTGATCTCGATTGAAATCCCCGGACTGGCCCAGCGCCGCGAGGACATCGTTGAATTGGCCATACATTTCCTGCAACGCAGCAGCAGCCGTATCGGAAAGGCCATCACCGACATCGATGAACCGGCCGTGGCGGCTCTACTGGAATATGACTGGCCGGGGAACATCCGCGAGTTGGAGAACGCCATCGAACGGGCCACCGTTCTGACCGACGGTGACGTGATCATGTTGGAGGATCTTCCCGAAGAGGTTCGACTGGGGAACAATCCAGCAGGTGCCACCATGGCATCCCATGCGGTGACGTTGCCACACGCCGAGTTGGACGAACCGCCCCGACCGCTCAACACGGGAAATGAACGCGACCGATTGCTCGAGGCGTTGCAAGAATCCGGTGGAAACAAGGCACGAGCCGCTCGCGCACTGGGAATTCCCCGCAGCACCTTTTTCAGTCAACTCAAAAAACACGGCCTCGACTGAACCGTCCTGTCGACGCCGCGCCCATTTCAGAACGCTGGACCATCACTGCCGCCGGTGGGCGCACCTTGCTGGATTTTCACACCGCCGCCCGCCGCTCCAGATGGCCCGCCGGGCAAGATCCCACTGGCCAATTGCTGGCGTCGACTGGCGTAGCGAATGATGAACGATGGCCAGATTGTATTCTTGCGAGGACCGATCCCCTCGCGACCGAGGCCCCGGTAGGTCTGTGGCCCGTCAAACACTTTTCCGTCTCCCGGCCATTTGAGCGATTCTTCAGACACCCATTGCGTGAAGCCCAGCCACTGCCGGTCGGGTGCCACCGCTCCCATCAAGTTGCGGCGTTCGGGACGGAATCCCCAAAAACTGTGGGGAAACGGTCCCGTGTGAATGGCAGTCAACAGAAACGCCATGGTGACGTAACCGGCCAACAACCCGCCGCTCCAGCGGCCCAGTTGGAACACGAATCGATCGGCAGTGATGTAGCGGGGCGAAATGTGATCGGTGCAAAGGCGCAAGACGGTCACCGAACCGGCAAACAACCCCAGGATTGCAAAAATGTCGCAGTGGCTGCGCCACCACAAGCTGCCACTGATTCCCTCGAGCAGTGCCGCGGTGGGTTCGAAAAAGTTCATCGCCAAGAGCCCACTGATCACAACGATCAGGCTCGTCAACGCGGCACCCCAGATCCCCTCGCTGGCAACACTCCACGTGACCAGTCCCAACACAATCAGCAGGATGATATCTATTCCACCCATTGTTGCGTCGCCTGTCCCTGTTACCCCGAGGGGCGTTGCCGTTTTGTTACTTGACCACTCTCAACAATTCATCAACCGATGTGACCCCTCGGACCACCAGCCTCAATCCCTCTTCCTTCATGTACAGCATGCCATTCTTGCGAGCCTCGGCGCGGATCGCCGTCATCGCCGACTGATCACGGATCATTTCACGCATCCGCTCATTGACCGGCAGCAATTCGAAGACACCGATCCGGCCCCGGTACCCCAGGCCGCCACACGCCGGACAATCTGTCTCGGGATTCTTTGGCGGTCGGTAGAACTTGCTGATCCGTTCTGCCGGCAAATTTGCCTTCCGCAGGAATTCCGGCTTCGGCTTGTACGGCTCCTTGCAGTGGGAACACAGCCGGCGAACCAGCCGCTGGGCAAGGATTCCCGAGAGCGAACTGGCGAGCATGAACGGTTCAACCTCGAGATCAATGATCCGGTACAAGGCCGTGATCGTGTCGTTGGCGTGCACCGTCGAAAACACCATGTGCCCGGTGTTGGCTGCCTGGCAAGCAATATTGGCCGTTTCAGCGTCCCGAATCTCGCCGATCATCACGACATCCGGATCCTGTCGTAAGACGCTGCGCAAACTCGTCGCAAAAGAGTTTCCGGCCCTGGAATTGATCTCGATCTGGTTGACGTTGTCGATGCGGTATTCCACCGGATCCTCGATCGTGATCACGTTCCTCTGGAAAGTGTCGATCTCGTTGAGCGCGGCGTAGAGTGTGGTTGACTTGCCAGCCCCGGTCGGTCCGCACACCAGCAACAAACCATGAGGCTGGTGAATCACGTCGTTCAGGCCATCAGTCATCTGGTTCCGCAACCCGAGATCGGCCAGTGTGCTGACCGAATTGGACTGGTCGAGAATTCGCAGGCTCAATTTTTCGCCGTAATTGGTGCCCTGGGTCGCCACACGAAAGTCGACCCGTCGTCCCTCCGTCAGCGCCTGAAAACTGCCGTCCAGCGACCGTCGCTTCTCGGTGATGTCCATTGCACCGAGCACCTTACAGACATTCACCACGGCGTTGCCCACCGCGATATCAAAGGGCTCCATGGCATAAAGCACCCCGTCAATCCGCATCCGGACCGCGATCTCGTTGGACTTGGGTTCCAGGTGAATGTCGGTCGACCGGCGGACAATGGCATCATAGACCAGTTCCTTGGTCGCCATGTATCCCCGGGAATTCTCAACCTGCCGACTGCGACCATCGTCGCCGCCTCGACCATCGGACTTCCCGATAAACTGGATTTCCGGCCCGGATGTCACTTCGGCGGTACGTCCGCCACCAACCGGAAAACCAAGCCGCCTCAAGATCCGCCGCAGGTGGGCTGGCGTCATCACCTTGGCCGAATCGGGGACCTTGGCATTGCGTTCAATGACATAAAGCCACGCCGGTACCGCGTAGGCCAACAACAGCACCGGGTAACCCAGCAACTTTGGCACACACAGGGCCGAGAGAAACCCAATCCAGCCACTGGGAATGATCACGGATGTCCAGAACTCGTTACGGACCTGAAGTGCCTGACTGTCGTCGTCCACCCAGTAGCAGGTCCATGTCCACAGGAAAAACAGGCCCAGCAGCGGCACATACAGGAACACGTTGAAATAATTGCCGCCTCGCTGGCGAATAACCGATCGGGGGTGAGGCAGGTGGTTGCCACGCGAGAAGACCCCGGGAAACGACGGCAGGCTCCGACCACCAATCGGAGTTGTTGCCATCGGCACAGCCTGGGGCTCTCCCGCATTCGACGGTTCGTCAACCACCGTGGACACAGGCGGAGACTGGGCCCGGGTGAACTCCGTCGACACCAGCATGATCCACGCCAGTACCAATACGAAACCAACCCGTGAACCGCTCACGCCTGTCACCCCAAAGACTCCCGGTTCCCGCATCACCCGGCGGCCCGTCCGGTGAGAACACTCTCCCGAACTACAGGATCGCCGCCGACTTCACGTCGATCCCCTTGAGCATCATTTTCAGTTCCTCGACGGACCCTGACACCTCAAAGGCTGTCGCCCTGCTGATGAACTCGTCTTCGATAAACCGGTAAAGACTGTCATTGAACAACTGCATTCCATCGTCTTTACCAATCCGGATCGCGTCGACGAGTTTGCCGTCCTCTTCGTCGAGAAGCAATTTCCGGACTGTCGGTGTGAATTTCATGATTTCAACAATCGGCACCCGCTTGGGATCCTCGCGAACCGTCGGCACCAGTTTCTGAGCAATAATCCCCCGCATATTGAACGCCATGCTGCTTCTCAAAGCCCGGTGCATGTCCTGCGGAAAGAGGTCCAGGATTCGACCAATGCAACTGGGAGCGGTCGAGGCGTGGATCGTTCCAAAAACCAGGTGGCCGGTTTCGGCAGCATGCATCGCCGTTTCAAACGTTTCTGCGTCACGCATCTCGCCCACCAGCATCACGTCAGGATCCTGTCGGACAGCATGTTTCAGAGCAATCTCGAAGTCCTTGACGTCCAGCCCCACCTCGCGCTGGTTGATCAGGCACTTGTCGGGCGTGTAGACGAATTCGATCGGATCTTCGATCGTCAGCACGTGCTTGCGGTAGTTGGCATTGATCCAGTTGAGCATCGAAGCAATCGTCGTACTCTTGCCGCTACCGGTCACTCCGGCCAGCAGAATCATTCCCTGGTGATACTTGCACAGGTCTTCCATCACCGGCGGCAGGAACAGGCCTTCAAAGTCCGGGATCCATCGCTCGACTTTCCGAGCCACCATTCCCCAGTTGCCCAGTTGAATGAACAGGTTGACCCGGAAACGCCACTTCTCGCCCTCGTACTCGACAACATGGGCAAAGTCGGCTCCGCCATTTTCATCAAAGATCTCACGGCTCCGTTTGTCCATCATCGGACCAAAGAGTCGCTGCATGTGTTGTCGATCGATCGGCTCCATCTGGAGTTCACGCAGCGATCCCTTCACCCGCAGGATCGGGGCCTTACCGACCTGCAAGTGGAGGTCCGATCCCTCGTGCTTGATCAACTGCCGGAAGATCTTATCGACTTCCAGCTCAGTGCCCTCGGCTTCGTCCTTGGGGGGAATGTCGAGTTCGGTAGCCATTGGTCGTATTTCTCCACTTTTGCCAGCAACCAGGAATGCCCCGGCGTGTCAGACTGCTATCCCATCGGTTCTCACCGGAACTCCTCGTTCGGCAAGAAACTTCTTGGTTTCAGCAATCGTATAAGTCCCGTAATGAAAAATGCTCGCCGCCAACGCAGCACTGGCACCACCCGTTGTGACCACTTCGCGAAGATGCTCGGGAGATCCCGCCCCTCCGCTGGCAACAACCGGAATTGAAACCGCCTCGGCAACCGCTCGTGTCATGGGGATATCATACCCGTTCTGGGTACCGTCGGCATCCATCGACGTCAGCACAATCTCGCCCGCCCCCAGCCCTTGAGCCTCCCTGGCCCATTCAACCGCCTCGAGCCCGGTCGGCACTCGGCCCCCGTTGACATGCACCTCCCAGAATTCCTCTCCGTCCCGATCCACTCGCTTGGGATCAATGTTGACCACGATGCATTGGCTTCCAAATCGCAACGCCGCTTCGCGGACCAGGTCGGGATCGCGAACAGCTGAGGAATTGATAGAGACCTTGTCGCATCCGGCCTCGAGCAGGCTGCGGATGTCGTCGAGAGTACGAATGCCACCGCCGACTGTCAGCGGCATGAAAACCACTTCACTGGTTCTTCGAACCACGTCGAGCATGATGTCACGCTCCTCGTGGCTCGCCGTGATGTCCAGAAACACCAACTCATCGGCCCCTGCACGCTCATACCCCTCGGCAATATCCACCGGATCGCCGGCATCACGGAGATTGACAAAGTTCACGCCCTTGACCACCCGGCCAGCATGCACGTCCAGGCACGGGATGATTCGCTTGGCCAACATCACCGGTCACCTCGACAACCCTGGGAGCACCTCAACTCTATGCCTCGCCTCTTCCATCGTCAATGTGTCACAATGACTCTTCCCAGGACTGTCCATGTGACCCGGAACCCCTCGCTATGATTCCTGCCACCCAACTCGAAGATCTCCCCATTCGCGTCGGTCTCGGCCAGTTCCAGGTCCCCACCGATTCCCTGCTGGCCTACATCAAGCAGTGCGGAGTCGACGACATCCAGATGAACACCGCGACGTTGCCCGGCGACAGTCGCTGGGAGTACGAGGATCTGGCAGCCCTGCGAGAACGGGTGAATGCCGCCGGACTCAGGCTGATGTCACTCGAAAACGTGCCGGTCACGTTCTACGACCAGATCATGCTCGGCCTGCCCGGTCGCGACAAACAAATCGACCACATGGTCGCCACCGTCACCAACATGGGGCGGGCAGGGATTCCCATCCTCGGCTACCACTTCATGCCGACGGGGGTCTGGAGAACCAGCCGGACCCAGCCAGTCCGTGGTGGTGCGCTCGCCACTCGTTACGAGCACCAATTGGCACTCGATGCCCCCGACGACCGCTACCAACACAAGAATTCGACGGCACACCCCGATCGGGACTACACCGTTGACGACATGTGGGAAAACTACTGCTGGTACCTGGAGAGAATCCTTCCGGCCTGCGAGGCGGCCGGAGTCCGCCTGGCCCTGCACCCGGATGATCCACCCGTCGATGCGTCACTGGGACGTGTCCCGCGGCTGTTCCACGGGTTCGACTGCTTCCGCAAGGCGATGGACACCTTCGACTCACCCATGCACGGACTCAACTTCTGCCACGGATGCTGGTCGGAAATGAAAGCCGGGCAGGGAGTGCTGGACGCCATCCGTCATTTCGGCAGCCAGGACCGGATCTTCTACGTCCACTTCCGGGACGTGCAGGGCGGGATCGACGATTTCACCGAGTGTTTCCTGGGCGATGGAAACTGTGACCCGGTCGAGACCATTCGCACGCTCAAGGAAGTCGGTTTCCGTGGGTTCCTGATTCCCGACCACGTGCCACAAATGGACGGGGACGAGGGCTGGAACCACCGGGGCCGGGCCTGGACAGCCGGCTACATCAAGGGACTGCTCGACGCGCTCGCCGATTGACGCGAGAACGCCTCGACCACGACCTAGACCAACTCGTGCAACGGCCCAAGGTTCTGGTTGAGCAGTTTGACGGGCAGGTTAGCGTCGTCGCGGATGAAGCCCTTGGGGTTGATTCCCATGGCGTGGTAAACCGTCGCCAGGATCTCCTGGTACTTCACCGGACGCTTGTCCGGATGCCCGGCGTCCTTGGTGGTCGAACCGATCACCTGTCCGGTCCGCAGGCCACCACCGGCCAACAACGCACAACTGGCCGGGGGCCAGTGATCGCGGCCGGCGTTCTTGTTGATCTTGGGCGTGCGACCGAATTCGCTGCAAACCAGCACGGTCACGTCCTTGTCCATGCCCCGCTCGTGCAGGTCGGTCACCAGGGCACTGAGCACCTGGTCAACCAGCGGCAGGCGTTCTTTCATCTGGCCAAAGTTGTTGCCGTGGTAGTCCCAACGACCAAAGCCCAGCGTCACGCACCGCACGCCCGCCTCGATCAAGCGCCGGCAAATCAGAACCTGCTCGTTCCAGACCGGGGGACCGTCGCTGACGTTCTTTGATGATCCCTTCCCGTAACGCTCGCGAATCTTGGGATCTTCCTTGGACACGTCCAGGGCATTGAGCAACTTGCTGGAAGTCAGCACCTCGAAGGCTTGCTCGTAAATCGCATCCGATCCTCGCAGGATCGCGTTGTCACTGGTTCGACGGAACCCGTCGAAAGCGGCCAGCAACTTCTTGCGGTTGTTGAGTTGATCCAGCGTGATGCCCTTGAGCGTCATCGCCTTGATGTCGTCGCCATCGGGCTTGACCGGAGCGTAGGCACGGCCGAGCTTTCCGGGAAAACCAACATCGCACCACGGTTTGTGGCCGCAGGTTTTGGTCAGGCCCATGAAAGCTGGCACGGTCGAGTCACGGCTGCCCAGTTCCTTGGCCAGGAACGAACCAATCGACGGCTGCTGCATCCGGGCCTGGTCGGCACGACGGACACCACTCCAGCATTGGGTGGCGGCGTGCGCGCCATCCGAATCAGCGATCGATCGGATGATGGCAAACTTGTCGGCCATCTTGGCCATCCGCGGGTTCAGTTCGCAGATGTCGATACCCGGCACGTTGGTCGGAATCGGATTGAACTCGCCCCGGACTTCCTTCGGGGAGTTCGGCTTCAAGTCGACAAAATCCTGGTGCGACACGCCGCCCGCCAGGAAGATCATAATGACCGCCTTGTTCTTCGTGTCCCCCTGGACCCCGTTGGTCGCCTGGGACTGGGCCCGCATCATCTCGGCCATCGACAGGCCACCCAGGCCCAAGCCACCGATCTGCAGAAAAGAACGTCGCGACACACCGTCACAAAAACGATGTCCAGAACCACCATGAATTGAGAGCATTCCGGGTCTCTCCTGATTTGTGTTGTCAGCCCAATTGGGACGGTGAACTGCCGTCCAAACAATTATAAACCGAAAACCTGACCTATCAACAGATATCGATCGATTCGCCCCTTCCGCCTGAGCCAATCATGGCCGGAAAGCCCAGTCCTACACGGGCGGTGGCAACCACCCGTTCTTCAGCGCCAGGGCATATAACACGACCAGAGGTGAAATCACGGCCAGTGCCAGCCCGCAAATCCAAAGGAAAACCGTTGTCGGCGTCGAGGGCCGGATCCGCGGATCCACCCCCTTGTGCCGCAACCAGATCGTCCCCAGGGCCAGCGACGGGTAAAACACGACCGACACGAGGCTGGAAATCATCAACATGAATGGCGGATTGGTGAACAACGAATACATGACCGTTCCCGTCAACAGGGCCACGCACATCAGCACACGAATCGCACGTTGTCGTGCCGGATAATCCGACGGGTCGATGATTCGCATCACGCACAGGGCATCTGTCAACAACCGTGCTCCGCCGGCCGCTCCGGCCAGTACGGTCGAGAACAACACGAAAAAGGCACCAACGATGAAACCCGTCGCTGCCCAACTGGCCAACGGCCCGGTCGTGAATTCATTGATGACCGACGTATACATCTCCTGGAGAATCGAGAGCGTTTGCTTGGAATCCGGATCAATCTGCTTCTGGTTGAGAATGGCCGCTCCCAGGAAGTAGAAGCAAAGCGTGCTGAGCGTGTAGACGATCATCGTCAGAAACACGTCGGTGTACATCACCCGGACCCAGCCGCGAGCGCGTCGAGGCCAGTCGTCCCCGGGCACACACTCCCCCGCATTCCGGGCGTATCCCTTCTCCACGCACCAGTAGGTGTAGGTGATCATCTCGTAGTGGCCGATACCGGTCCCGGCATACGCGGCCAGTCCGGTCATCACGATCGTCGAGGCGGCCAATCCCGCCATCAGCGTGCCCGGAAAGACCCGGAACTCCAGGCCGCTCTGGATGTCGTCCCAGGTCACCGCGTACCCGGTCCACTGCAGCAAGACCGTGCAGGCGATCGTGATCAACGTGAACGTGAACACCAGCCCGATGGAAACGCGTTCAAGCACCTTGTAGCCACCCGACAGCAAGATGGCGGCGGCGGCAACCGCCACGATGATCGTCCAGATCACCGAACCATTCTCGCCCAGTTGTCCCGGCAGGGCCAGTTCGACCGCCTGCCCCGCACCGCCGACAATTGCTCCACCGTTGATGTACATCAACAGAACGCTGACCAGGTACACCCACATGAACCAGTTGATCCGGGGACGCTCGGCCGATTCGCCCCTGCGGAGTTGTCTCCTGCGGATTTCCACCGCCGCGGCAACCAGTGCGCCGAAAATCAGCAGTGCGACCCAGACCCCCTCGGGAATCCCCAGTAGGCCCGCTTGGCCCCCTTCAATTGTCCTGTTGCTGTAATACGCCACGCCGGCGATGAACCCGATCAGCACCAGTGCCAGCCACCTGCGAGTCAGCCAGAGCGGACGCCGGTGTCCCGGTCCCGGCAACGCGTTGTAGACCTGCAGAAACGTCTTCCCACTGGAGATCGTGTAGCGAACCAACTCGGCCTGGACCACGACCTTCAAAAAACACGACGCGAGAATGAACCACAACAGCAGGAAACCAACCTCAGCTCCCAGCTTGGTCGTCATGATCAACTCGCCCGAACCGACGATCGAACCGACCAGGATCATGCCGGGGCCAAGATGCTTCATCGTGGCCAGGATCCCCTTGGGAGGGTCCTGGAACGAATCGACAGACCTCGCGTAGGGATTCTCCGCCGGTGCCCCACTACCGTTCTCAGCCGGGGGTCTGTCACCCATTTCACTCATCCGGTTTTCCTCACGCGGCCCGATTAATCCCGCTAGGCTCGAGCATAGTAACAGAAACCGCCCTTGATGCTGCACGATCGGTCCATTGAGACCAAGAAGTCGCCAGGGGAAGCAAATAACCGCCCTGCACGGCGCATCTTCAGAGAGTACAATTTGGGGATTGAATCCCTGCGCCGCTGGAATGTTTTGATGCCACGTTTCCTCGCATTGTCAATCGCCTGTCTCATCGCGCTGGCCCCTGCCGTTTCGGCCAGGGCTGCCGATCAACCAGCAGGCAAAGCGAAGGTCAAGAAACCCACCGCCCAGCAACTGGCGTTCTTCGAGAAGAAGATCCGGCCGTTGCTGGTGGCCAGGTGCTACAGCTGCCACTCGGCCAAGGCCAAGGCGGTCAAGGGGAGCTTGCTGCTGGACAGCCGGGCCGGTTGGACCAGGGGAGGCGAGAGCGGTACGGCCGTGGTGCCCGGAAAACCCGGAGAGAGCCTGCTGATCGAAGCGGTCCGGTACCAGGGTCTCGAGATGCCTCCCAAGGAAAAACTCTCGGAGCAGGAAATTGCCGACCTGGTCCGCTGGGTCGAAATGGGGGCTCCCGATCCCCGGCAGGGCAACACCGCCTCGTTGATCCGTCGCGAGATCGACATCGAGAAGGGACGCAATTTCTGGGCCTTCCAGCCACCAAAGGCCGCCCCACTGCCAGGCGTCAAAAACAACAAGTGGCCAATCTCCCCGATCGACCACTTCATCCTGGCCCGTATCGAGGCGGCTGACCTGGTGCCCGTCGATGATGCCGACAAGATCACGCTCGCACGCCGACTGCACTTCGACCTCATCGGCCTTCCGCCCACGCCCGCTCAACTCGAGACCTTCCTCAACGACAAGCGACCCGATGCCCTGGAACATCTCGTCGACGGGCTGCTCAAATCGCCTCACTTTGGCGAACGCTGGGGCCGACACTGGCTCGACGTGGCGAGGTTCGCCGAATCGACCGGCATGGAACGCAACTACACGTTCCCCCACGCCTGGCGATACCGCCGGTACGTGATCGACGC
>MDTE01149655.1_pt1 | contig 13839 bp, 10 predicted proteins | sample 811231 | NCBI WGS metagenome assembly MDTE01 (sample SAMN05326651, study PRJNA326480) | marine metagenome | isolation source: seawater | place: Indian Ocean: Red Sea | collected 2010
TATGTGAAAATTTAAACATGTTATAATCACTTATTTAGAATAAGTTTCGATCCTTATTATAATGTTTAAATGAGTAAAGTATAAATAATTCACGTTAATAATTGTATTAAGGATATTTTACTAAATATAATTTGATTGCAAAAATTTAAGAGTGCCATAAGGATTAAATAGAAATGAGTTTAATTGATAAGATTAATGATAAATCAGCAAAAGTTGGTGTGATTGGATTAGGTTATGTTGGATTGCCATTAGCAGTTGAATTTTCACATGCCGGATATGAAACGCTTGGCGTTGACATAGATAAAAATAAAGTTAATGCTATAAATAATGGTAAGAATTACATAAAAGATGTTGATAATGGACATCTAAATGATATGGTGAAGAAAAAATTTTTGAGTGCCACGTCTGATTTTAGTAAAGTAACAGATCTAGATTGCATTTCAATATGTGTGCCAACTCCATTAAATAAGGAAAAAAACCCTGATATATCATACATAGTTTCAGTTATGGAAGCGATTAAAGATTACATTCATTCAAATATGTTAATTGTTTTGGAGAGTACCACTTATCCAGGAAGCACAAAAGAGCTAATACTGCCTTATATTGCTAACAATAAAAATTTGATTCCAGGAGAAAATATTTGTTTATGTTTTAGCCCCGAAAGAATTGACCCAGGAAATAAAACCTATAATACTAGCAATACTCCAAAGGTAATTGGAGGTATTACTGAAAAGTGTTCTGGAGTGGGACAACTTTTATATTCAAAAATTATAAATGAAATAGTTTTAGTTAGTTCAACTGAGACTGCTGAGATGGTTAAACTGCTAGAAAATACCTTTAGAGCTATAAATATTGGATTAGCAAATGAAATCGCGATAATGTGCGAAAAATTAGGAGTCAATGCCTGGGAGGTCATTGATGCTGCCGCGACAAAGCCTTTTGGCTTTATGAAATTTACACCTGGTCCTGGTCTGGGCGGGCATTGTATACCTATTGATCCATATTATTTATCCTGGAAATTAAAAACCTTAGATTATGATGCCAGGTTTATAAAGCTAGCAGGAGAAATTAATACTTATATGCCTAGACATTTAGTGGAACTTATTATTTCGTCTTTAAACGAACATAAAAAGCCTATAAAAGGAAGTAAAATCCTTATTATAGGAGTAGCATATAAAAAAGATATTAATGATTATAGAGAATCTCCTGCCCTTGATATCATTCAAATACTTAATGATTTAGGATCAAAAATTTCTTATTATGACCCATTCATATCATCTCTGAATTTTGGAATATTAAATTATAAAAGTCTAAAATATCTGAATGAAAATAGTTTATGCGGTTTTGATGCTACGGTAATTGTAACAAATCACACTGACATTGATTACGATTTAATAGCAAAACATAGTAAACTAATTATTGATTCTAGAAATGTATTTAAAAACCATTTAAAGGATAATATTTTTAGATTAGGCGAGGGTAATAATAGTTTTTCGGAATAATTCTAATGAGCTATTCTCTCATCATCCCAATATTTAATGAAGAAAAAACATTAACAAACTTAATATCTCAGATTGAAACCTTAAATGATAAAATAGAGGTAATAATTATTAACGATGGTAGTGACGATAGAACAAAAGAAATCCTAAAAAATTATCATAGCCTAAAAATAATAAATCACTCAAAAAACTTGGGAAAAGGCTCATCTTTGGTTTCCGGAGTTAAATGCGCTAAAAATAAAAATATAATTTTTATGGATGGTGATTTAGAGATAAAGATTGATTGCATCGTTAATGCAATTGAACTTCATAAAAAAAATCAAGATTCTATTATCATTGGGAATAGATGGAATGATAAAAATAAAAAAGAGGTTAATTTTCATACTATTGGAAACTTAATAATAAATTTCTTTTTTAATACCTTATTTAAAACCAATTATAAAGATATACTTTGTTGTTTAAAATTAATTGATAAAAATTTATTTGAGTCTCTAAATGTCGTAAGCACTAGATTTAGTGTAGAGGCTGAATTAATGGCTAAAATAGCAAAGAAAAGATTGAAGGTTGAAGAGGTTGATGTTGACTATGTAAGGCGTACTATAAAGGAAGGCAAAAAATTAAAAATAGTAGATGGATTCAGTATCATAAAATGTTTAATGAAGATAAAATACCTTTGATATATTTTATTATTTTAGTACAGATTATATTAGTTTTTTAGACGTGTTTTTTTTGACGAATCTAGGTTGTCTTTATATTTTGAATATGGAATATATTCTGGTAAAAGTAATGAGAGTTCTGTTCTGGCTTGATCAGAATCAATCAAATGTAATTTTTTTTCCAGGTTATTTACTTTTTCAAAAAATGAAACAGAATCATCATTGTTATATTTTTCGACATCGTTTAAAACAAAAATTTTCTCATGCTTTGTTTTATCAAGTACCTCGTCAGGGTGTGCAAGCTCTTCGATTTTCTTCTCACCTGGTCTTTTTCCAATGATTTTTATATTTATTTCATCTAAATCATACCCAGATAATTTTATGAGCTCTTTAGCTACATTGATTATTTTGACAGGATTACCCATATCAAGAATGAAAATTTCACCTCCTGCACCTAATGAGCATGTCTGAAGTATTAATTGACTTGCTTCAGGAATTGACATGAAGAATCTTTCCATATCCGGATCTGTAACAGTAACCGGGCCACCTTTTCTAATTTGTTCTTGAAAAATTGGAATTACACTACCTGAGCTTCCAAGCACATTACCAAAACGTACTGCGACAAATTCTGTTTTGGAACTATCTTTACTTTTTTTCTGCACAATTAATTCAGAAATCCTTTTCGTTGCTCCCATAACATTGGTGGGTCTTACAGCTTTATCTGTGCTAACCAATACAAATTTCTCTACATTATATTTAATAGATAAATCAGATAAATTAGCAGTACCCAAGATATTAGTTTTTATGGCTTCTAATGGAAAATTTTCTTGCATAGGAACATGTTTGTACGCAGCTGCATGAAAAACTATTTGTGGTTTAAATTCAGAAAAAACTTTTTCAAGATTTTGAGAATCTCTTATATCATATAATAATGGCTTAAATAAAACCTCAGAATTACCATTATTGACTTCTCTATCAATTTCGAATAGATTTAATTCACTAATATCAAGTATTAATAAAATAGCTGGATTAAATTTTAAACATTGTCGAACTAGCTCAGACCCAATACTGCCACCACCTCCAGTAACTAAAACTCTTTTACCTGATATAAATTTTTTGATACTTTTCTTATCTAAAGAAATTTCATCTCTACCTAATATATCAAAAATTGAGACCTCCCTCATTTGATTTACTGAAACTTTTCCTAAAACTATCTCTGACATTGATGGCAATGTTTTAAAAGGTTTACCTGTTTTCTTACAACACTCAATGATTTTTCTCATTTCTTCATCGTTAGCACTTGGACAACATATAAATATTTCATCGTAATCATTTATAAGCGATTTAGACAAATCATTGGTTTTTCCAATTACTGAAATACCATGAACTTGTAATTTATATTTATCAGGATTATCATCAATAAATCCGATTATATTATATTTTTTTGAATGCTTATTTAGGACCTGTCTTGCAACCTCCTGCCCTGCAAAACCTGCTCCTATTAAAACTATTCTTTTTAATTTATTATAAACAATTTTGTTTGAAACCAAACTAAAAACATCACCTAAAAATATCCTAATCCCTACTCTAGAGGCTCCAATAAATGCAGTACATATCAAAAAGTCTACTATGAACATTGAACGTGAAATTGTATAAAAGCCCGAAGTAAAGTATATAAATGAAATAATTAATACACTACCAATGACATTAGCTTTGATTATATTTATGACATCCCATATACTGGTATATCTCCACATACCCCGATATAAAGAAGATAATTTGAAACAAGTAAATTTTACAAAATTTATTAGCAATAACAACTGAAGACTAAATATATCACTAATTGTTAATAATGAGATGGTTTCGTACCTAATAAAAGCACTTAAAAACAAAGACAGATTTACTGTAGAAACATCATAAATAAATAAAATCAAAAAATTTCTATTTAAATGTCTCTTTATGTAGTTTTTCATGAAATCATTATGTGACGGTTATAAATGTTTACAAACCAATATTTTAAACATACTAAATTAATTATTATTTAATCCACTTTGAATATTTTATATTTATAAAATACTTGCCATTGTTATTTATAGATAAGGAATTATGACCATTAGCTAGCTCTAATGGGAAAGGCTTATTGTGCCATCCAATACGGATCAAAAAATCCTTAATTTTTTTTGAAACATATATGTTACTGAAAATATATTTTTTTTGCTCAGTAACCTTTTCATGTTCATCAAATATTTTTTGTGAGTCAAAAAAGAATGAATTTCCTTTTTTTAAAAAATTAAATTCCAAAAAAAAGTTGAAATTCGATTTTGACTTTGTTTTAAAGATAAAGTTACTTCCTGAATTATCTGGACCAAATTGATAACCTAAACTATGACCAAAATTATTCCACTCAGTATATTTAGACCTATGTAAATATGCTTTATTTTTTATGTAATTATTTTCAAATATTACTTCTGTGGGAATATTAAAAATTTTAAAATTTTTATTGAATCCTAGTTTTAATCCAAATGAATTTGGTTCTTTAGTATCATCTAACTGATAATCATCAATTAATAACTCAAAAAAAAGATTGTATAATTCTCTAATACGCATCTCTCCATATAAGAATATTATTGAATTGGTGTTATCTTTAAAACGACTTCTCTGCTCACCCTCAAGCCCAGAAAAAAAATAAGGGATAAAAGGGTTTAAATATATTAATTCTAATCCTCTATTCTCACCCGCATAAATTACAAGTTCACCTAAGCTTATATATGAAGACAAATTTGGCTTCCATCCGAACTTATGTCCAGAAATATTACGCATAATTCTGTTACCATCTAGTTCGTAAGCAGAACTTAATTGGCCATGTAGAATTTGTATATCAATATTTTTAACTTTTATTGAAGCCAAAAAGTGATCAAGACCCAAGTTATTATTTGATAATATAATTGATTGTACTTTTTTTATTCCCCAAACAGGACTTGATCGACCAAAAAAAAAAGAAAATCTTGGTTTTTCGTAAGCAATTAGTGCTCTATTAATTCTACCCACGACACCATTTCTAGCATAATAGGATCCCAGTTCATACATGCTAATATCACCATACCCTATTTGAGTTAAAATATAAGCTGATAAATCATCAGATCTATTTAAAAAACCTAAATTTATAATGTTATTGGGCAGCTTATTCGATAAGACGGAATTAATAGATGTTTTAAGATAAAAATCGTTCTTAAAATTATTTTTAAATGAAAGATTATAAGGGTTAAAATTATCTTCATCAACGTGATTTTGATAACTAAATAAAAAAGGTTCGTTTGTTATACTAAATGAACTCCCGAACAGAAGTGATTGAGTTTGATATGAAAATACAATTAAACAAATTAATTTATACATATTAATGATTTAAGCTATACATTTATAAAATCATTTATTACTTTAACTATTCTGGAGGCAGCTTTTCCATCCCACAAATCAGGAATTTCACTTTTCTTAATTTTACCATTTATAATATCTCTAATATCTTTGGATATATTATCAAAATTTATACCTGCTAAAATATTTGTTCCTTTTTCAACTGTAATTGGCCGCTCAGTATTCTCTCTTAATGTAATACATGGAATCTTTAAAAAGGTGGTCTCCTCTTGAACTCCCCCGCTATCTGTTAATACGAAAGCTGACTCTGATAAAAGTCCTAAAAACTCTAAATATGGAAGTGGTTCCGTCAATTTGATGGAGTCTTTTAATGAAAAGTCAAACTCCATTATTTTATTTAAAGTTCTTGGATGACTTGGAAATATAACAGTATGAGATTTGCTGATTTCTTTGAGAAAATTAATAATATTAGCCAAATCAGACTTTCTATCAACGTTTGATGGCCTGTGCAAAGTTACTAATACATACTTATCATTCGAAGAGACATATTTTTCCCAGGGCTTCAATTTTCTAGCTCGACTAATGTAGTATACTAGAGAATCAATCATACAATTACCAACAAAATGTATTTTAGATTTATCTATCCCTTCATTTTTTAAATTAAAGTCAGCAGATCTTTCAGTTGTGAATAATAAATCAGAAATATGATCAGTTAATATCCTATTAATTTCCTCAGGCATGCGTTTATCAAAAGATCTTAATCCAGATTCAACGTGTGCAACTTTAATATGTAATTTAGATGCCACAATAGCACATGCTACTGTAGAATTTACATCGCCTGCAACAATTACTAGCTTAGGAACTAATTGAATGCAAATTTTTTCAAACTCAATCATTATTTTAGCTGTCTGTTCTGCATGAGTTCCGCTCATTACTCCCAATCGATAATCAGGATCTTTCAATTCGAGATCCTTTAAAATATTACCCGACATACTACTATCGTAATGTTGTTCAGTATGAACTACACAAATAGAATTTCCATATTTCTCTAATTCTTTGATTATTGGAGCCATCTTCATAAAATTAGGCCTAGCACCATAAACGCATATTATATTCTTATTAATGTTTAACTCCTATTTTAAACAATACTTTCGAAAATGTCTTAAACAAGATTTTAATATTTAATATAAGGCTTCTGTTTTCAAAATAAAACTTATCATACAATACCTTTTCCTCTATAGTAAGCTCATCTCTGCCATTTACTTGTGCCCACCCTGTTATACCAGGGTATAGTAGATGAATATTATGTTTTGTTCTAATATCTATTAAATCATCTTGGTTGTGCAACGCTGGTCTAGGCCCTATGAAAGACATCTCAGATTTAATTATATTTATTAATTGTGGAATTTCATCCAAGCTATATTTTCTTAAAAAATTTCCAAAACGAATTAAATATTTTTCAGGATTATCTAATCTATGGGTAGGTATATCTGGAGTATTTTTTCTCATTGTTCTAAATTTATATAGATGAAAATAAGAATTATTTAATCCAATTCTTTTTTGTTTGAAAAAGACAGGGAAGCCGTCGCTTAAAATTATAGCTAAGCCAATCAAAATTAAAATTGGCATTAATATAAATAATATTATTAATGCAATGGTCCTCCTTAACATAAAAGATCAATCAAAAAGGTTAAAGCTCAGTTTCATATACTTTTGAATTTTTTTAGAGGGATAGGTATTGTTGGTTAATAACTTTATAGAATTTTCTATTAAAAAGTTAATATTAAATATTTTACCTATTAAGTAAACTAAATAAATAAATATTTTTGGAATTATAATAATACTTTTTGCTTTTGATATTTTAATTAAATCGTTGTAACTATAAACTTGAGCATCGCTTATATTATATATTCCTGGTGGTACTTTACCTTCTAATATAGCATCTAATACCAAACTAATGTTTTGCATATTGCATAAAGATAATTTATTCTCGCCATTTCCTACTCTATAATAAAAATTTTTAATTTTTGATCTACGTTTTATATTTAAAATAAACTCATCGCTATAAACTGGAGCCAGTCTCATAATCCATGATTTGTATTTATATTCTTTAATTAAAAAATCTTCTGCAATAGATTTTGAAATAGCATAAGGACTTTTTGGGTTTAAACTGTCTTCCTCATCATATATCTCTTTTTTAAAATTCTCACCGTAAACAGATATTGTGCTTGCAAAAATAATTTTACAAGGTATTTTTTCATATTTGCACATAGAATCTAGACAGTTTTTTAATGTGTTGTAATTAATCTTTATATGATCTTCTTTTGTCGCACTACTTCCTTTTGAGTGTGCTAAACCAACTAAAAAAATAAGAATTTCATAGTACTGACTATGTTTAAAATATTCATCAACTTCTTGAATTGAACTTAAATTAATTTTAGCTGAATTATTATCAACTTTATGTTTTCGATTAATATTAAATAAATTGCCAAACTTACTTGTGTTCGCTGCAACTCCTTCTCCAATAATTCCGCTTGATCCTGCTATTAAAATATTGATTGCTCACCTACCTATAGATTACTTATCAAATTGTCAATCATTTTCTTCATTATAACAGATCTTTCGAAATTTTGAATAAATTTAGAATTATCAATTTTTATAACCTTATAATTGTTTATTATTTCTTTCATCAATATTTTAGCTTTTCTCACATCATTAGGATTAAATAAATAAAATCCATTTAAATTTTCTTTTATGAATTTTTTTGAGGTACCACTAACTCCAGCTAAAACAGGTTTTTCAAATGTAGCATACTCAAATATTTTTGATGGTATCACCCGTTTGAATGCTGGGATATCATTTAAGTGTAAAAATAGACAATCTGCAGAGTTGTAGTAACTGATTAGCTCATTTCTATTTAGTGGTTTAAGGATTTTTATATTTGTTAAATTAAATTTTTTAATTTTGTTAACAATCTCATGCTTTGAACTTCCATCGCCAATAATTAAAAAATTAATTTCTTTGTTCATGGAAATAGCCAATGGAATAATAATTTTTTCCAGACCTTGCCCATAACCAATGTTACCAGCATAAACTACACGTACAGATTTTGAATAAGTTTTTACACTACTTACATGACTAAGTTTGTTTTTTATAAATATTTCGTCAATTCCATTTGTAAATAAATTAATATTTTCTTTTTTACTATTAATATCAGGATAATAATCTAAAAACCCAGGAGAGACAAAATTTTTCCATTTAGCATGCTCTAGAATAATTAACTCAATTTTCTTAATTACTTTACTAAAAAAATTTATAATAATAGATTTTTCTGAGCCTAATGATTTTAGACTATCTGAAAAGATATCTCTTATATCTACAGCTAGCGGTTTGTTTAAAAAAATGCTCAAAAAGTACCCCAGCATAGCAGTGCCAAACCTAGACGAAGTAATGAAGATTTTATCAAAACTATTCTTATTTTTAAAAGATACAAAAATAATTTTAATAGCAAAAATCAAAAAACTTAATATTTGATATATAAATCTACCATTGTGTTGAGGTATTTTGACCTTTAAAATATTGCTTTTAAAACACTGCTTCCTGTTTTTTATGTCAGAAATCTTTCCGTACCTATGTGGAAACGTAGTATATACATAAAATTTGCTGATTCTATTATCATCTTTTAGAGCATTAAAAACAGACTCAGCCCTAAAAGATCCTGCACAAAAGTCAGGAGGGTAATAAAAACTTATAAATAATACTTTAATTTTTTCCAAAAAAACCTAATAATAAAATATTTTGAATATAACTTTATGAATGAAGGCATAATACCTATTAAAATTTTTATTTTTATAGCTTAACCACTTATTTGCAGTTTTTAAGAATGATTTTTCTTGAGCTATCTCGCTTAATATTTTTAATTGTGCAATATGTAAATCATGATAAAAGGCGCTGGCAAACATATCTAACCCTAGTCCAGATTTTTCATATAACGACCAAATGTTATTATCATATGTATGAAGATTGTTCTTGAGTGTATGAATACATTTTTTGAATAGTCTATATGCATTTTTGTCACCTATTAATTTCCAATAGTCATATACCCCAAATAAGGCCCAAATAAAACCATTGAGAATGTGTGTTGGAGGGTGTACAATATATTCTTCAATCCAAAAATCTTTTTTATTATCCTCAAAAATTACGCCACCATCCTTAGTTTTCAGTTCCATACTTACCCATGCTCTTTTGGCCGCTTTTATGTATTTATCATTTTTTGTTTCAATGTAAGCCCTTGATAATAATGATAAACCCATCCCTTGAGCTAGTCCTGAATACCACGGAGATTCTAGCTTATCTCTGTATTCAAAATCGAAATAATGCATCCACACCTCAACTCCAAATTCATTCTCCACTAAATTTGAAACATGCCAGTCTGCAGATTTTAAAAATGCTGTCTTAAATTTTATCTTGCCAGTGTTCAAGAACAGATTATAATTCCCTAATCCATATTGCGAAATTGCTATAGGGTTATATTGCTTGCCTATAGAGCCATGGTAATCAAGCAATGGGATTCCATTTTTATCAAAAGCCCCATTGTAAAAAGCTTTATAATGAAATTTCATAAAATAAGATTTTGGGAAATTTTTATCGAACCCGTCATTTATCTCTGGAGTTCCATGCCAAAAACTTAATTGACTATTTTTTTTTAACAAATATGCAGATATTATTCTATTCCAATATTTTAACCTGCTAAATATAATGTCCATATGCTCGTTTAATATTATAATGTTGTAAAATAAATTAAAACTAACAATTAAACTGATTAAAATTATCGATAAATTCTGATATGATTAGATTACTTGTAATTGTATAAAAAATCTATTTAATGCTGAACACAATTGATTATCAAGATACATTTAAAGTACCATCAGCTGATTCATCTATTTTTATACTTAGTTTACTAACATGAACCAAATCCTCAAAACTTATTGGCATATTTCGATTATTCAATGATTTTAAAAAGGATTGTACACTTTGGCTATGCCCTTTATCTTGGCGCCATAAATTGAGTTTTTTAAAATCTTTCCAACCATATCCCTTCATTGATTTAAAATTGTTCAAATAAAGTACAGAACCACTACAAAATATTTCAAGTTTTTCTTTGGGAAAAGATTTTGACCCATTTGTAAAGTAATTAATCGTACCAATTGAGCCATCTTCAAAGTTCAGGATGATAGACACATTATCTTGATTGTCTCTTATAGAATTTCGAGTCCATTTAATAACTGGCATTCCCATAATGTGTAGAATTAAATCAATAAAATGACAAGCCTCACCTATGATTCTTCCACCGCCTACTTTTTTATCATTTATCCAATGATCCTCGGGTACATAACCTGCATTAATTGTCATTACTAAGAATTTAGGCCCATTAATATTTTTAAGTAGCTCTTTAATTTTTAAAACATGCGGGGAAAAACGACGATTGAACCCTACCATTAGTATGGGATTTTTTCCTTTGTTCTTTAAATTATAATAACAATCCTCAATTTCTTTTAATTCATCAAGAGTGATACACATTGGTTTTTCAACGTAAACATCTTTACCATTATTTAGACAATTAATTATTAATTTTGAGTGAGAATTATGCCTTGTTGATATTACAACTGCATTAGATTTAGTATCGGTTAAAATATTATCTATATCAGTTGTAGATTTTTTAAAACCATACTTTTCACCTGAGTAAGTTGAACTTAAACCATTTAAAGAGGCAATATAATTCAATGTAGCCTTATTTTTTTTGAAAGCAGGAATTAGCGTCTGCCTAGCATAATTTCCTGATCCTATAAAGCTAATTTCAGGCATTATATCATTGTCTTCTTTCTTTGAGGGTACTTGGTTTTCTAATTTTTGAGTCTTGTCCAACTTTATTTTAGGCTCAGAATAATACTTTAACAAAACCCCCAAACAGGATTGATCATTAATTATAGTTTCATAAGCACTCTTAGCTTTATCAAAGTCATATGAATGAGAAATTAAATTCGAGAAATTAATTTTTTTATCATTAATTAAATCTAATATTGCTTCAAAATTTCTATTTTGGGTCCACCTGACATAGCCAATAGGATAATCAAGACCTTTTTCCTCATAATTAACATCATATCGGCCTGGACCATATGAGCATGAAACTTGAAAAGTTAACTCTTTCTTATAGAATTCCTCTCTAGCCATATTTAATCCAGTTGTGCCAACTAGGACTATTCTACCTCTCTTTCTGCACATTTTTGCAGCATTGTTAATTATACTATTATCTTTGGACGAGGCTGTGATTATAACAGAATCTACACCATGACCTCTTGAAAAAATTCCGGCATAATTAATTATATCTAAATCATCTGATAGACATAACGTATCAGCACCATAATCTTTGGCTAGACTAATTTTATCTTCATCAAAGTCTATCCCTAACACTTTACATCCATTTGCTTTAAGTAATTGAACCGTAATTAACCCTATTATTCCTAAACCATAAACTACAAAATACTCACCTAATGTTGGTTTAGCCAAACGAATGCCTTGTAAAGAAATTGAAGCTAAAATAGTAAAAACTGCTTGTTTTTGGTCAATATCACTAGGAATCTTTGCACATAATTGTTTTGGCACAGAGACTACTTCAGCATGATTTCCATTACTTATCACCAAGTCTCCTAATTCATAATTTTTGACACCATCACCCTTACCTATTACTTCACCAAGATTACAATACCCCATTGGTATGGGATATTGGAGTTTGCTATAAACTGCTTCAATTGTTGGAATAATTCCATCTGTTTTTAATTTATCCAATACAACTTTAAGCTTATCAGGTTGCTGTTTTACTTTATTAATTGAGCTTGATTTTCCAAACTCAACAAGCATTTTCTCAGTGCCTTTTGATATGAGTGAGTATTTGGTTTTGATTAATAATTCTCCCTCTTTAACCATAGGAACTGGTGTATGTGCAATAGTTGTCTTGCCTGTATCAAGAGACTGTATAATTCTTTTCATTCGATAATGGTATTACTCAATATTAATAGATGATTTTACAGAAAATGTATTATGAAACTTACAAAGTTTAGAATTCTAATTATATAAAACTTATTTTAAAGTTAAAGTTTTAAGATAATAAAATTCGAAATTCCAAATGATTAAAAAATATGTATTTTTTAAATCATTTCTTTTAAAGATATATAGATTTAAAAGTTTTTCTTAACAAAATAAATAGCTGAATCTTTTTACGTACATTATGCTTTTTTGTACATTGTTAATGAAATTATTTTATTGCATTTGATTTTAAATTTATAACCGCTGTGTACATAAAATAAGGATAAAAAATATAAGCACCACCAGGCAGAGAATTTTCTGTAAATGCAATGATATTTAAAGGAATGAATAAAAGGAAAAAAGTATTTTTATTATACCAAATAAGTTTTAAAGGTTTAAATATGAAAATAATTGAAAAAATAAAAAATAAAAAAATTCCACCTCCAAAAAATATATCAGCATAAGAGTTATGATATCCGTAAACACTTCTGATTTCTCCACGATGATTAACAAATGTTCTTTCTAAGTCTGTCAAAACGATATCATTAAATAAGCCATTTCCTACAAAGTATCTCATTGGGTTTTTTTCTAGAGTCATAAATCCCGTTTCTAAAAAAATTATCCGAGCAAAATTTTCTTGTAAATATATGTGCCTCTTAGTCCGACCAATTAAAAAATCAATTGAATCTAGCTTTGTAATATTAAAAGAATTAAAAAATAAAGTAATAAAAAATAAAATCATCATAAGTTTTAAAATTCTAAACCTGACTCCAGATGTTTTTTTCCAAATTACAAAAATAAAATAGATAATGGTTCCAGCTAGAATCGTTCTACTTCCACTATTCAAAATAGACATAATGCAAAAAATCATTAAAAATAATAAAATTACTTTTTTGTATCTATTTGACGAAAAATTATCTATATATGCAATAGTTGAAGCCAAAACAATAGATGCCGCCCAAGCTAAATTATTACTTCGAATTCCAGATGTGTCCATATAAATATTTTTACCAAAATAATAGTTATCATTCGAAAAAATAGATATAATTAATGGAATTGAGTACGAGGTTATGAAAATTTTTAAAATCAACTTCTTAGTATCTCTTAAACCAAGAACCTCGAAAGAAACATTTATAAATACTAATACAAAAAATGCCGAGGGTATAAAATTTAAAATTTTTGAAAAAACATAAAATGGATTACTTGAAAAAATTGTGCTCAATAAAATA
>MDTE01066513.1_pt1 | contig 13833 bp, 9 predicted proteins | sample 811231 | NCBI WGS metagenome assembly MDTE01 (sample SAMN05326651, study PRJNA326480) | marine metagenome | isolation source: seawater | place: Indian Ocean: Red Sea | collected 2010
AGCTGGGGAGCAGCACACTGAACGAGATCGAGGACTTCGTCGCGCGCACGCGCAATCCACGCTGGATGAATGTGGCCCTGCTGAGCGTGATCGCGGCGGCAATGTTCGCCACGCTCCTGCTCGTCTATCAAACCGTGGAAGCCGAACGCGCCCAGCGCGAACAGGTTGCGAAAACCACCGAGATTCTGGAGGAACTGCGCTTGATCAATCATGCGGCTCTGAACGGCGAGACAGGGCAGCGCGGCTATCTCATCACACTAGACCGGCGCTATCTCTCGCCATACCAGATCGGACGTGAACAGATCGATCCGGCTCTCGATCGGATCCGGGCGCTCATCGGCGACGAAGCGACTCCGCGCCAGACCGAGCTGATCGACCAGATCGACGCCCTGGCCCGCGCGAAATTCGACGAGATGGCAGCCAGTGTCGAGCTGCTCGAGAACGGGCAGTTGCTCGATGCGCGCCGCGCGGTGCTTACCGACGAGGGTGTGGAGACCATGGAACGGCTCAGCCGCGCGATCGCCGAAATGGAGCAGATTGAGAACGCGATACTGGCCGATCGCAACACTCAGGCGGCGCGAACCGAGGCTCGTTTGTTGCCACTGCTGGGTGCCCTGTTGGTATTGTTGATCTTGGCCATGATCGCAGGTGCCCGGCTGGTCGGCCGCGCAGCCAGGGCGGAGGCCGAAGCGGCGCAGGCGGCGGTCGTCAGCGAAGCACGGGACCGCGCCGACCTGCTTGCCCGCGAGCTCAACCACCGGGTCAAGAATCTCTTCGCGGTCATCCTTGCAATCGTGCAAATGAGCGGCCGGGACAAACCGGAAGCCAAGGAAGTCACCGAGAGCATCGCCCAGAGAATCCGCGCCCTGCTCACCGCGCACGAAGTGAGTCAGGGCGAATTGGAACGGCCCGTTGCTTCGCTCCGCGCGCTGGTGGAAACCTCGCTCGCACCGTATCGCTCGCGCAAGCACACTGCCGAAATCGATGGCCCGGAAATCATGCTGCCGGCCAAACGAGTGACCCCGCTCGGTCTCGTCCTCCATGAGCTGACGACCAATGCGGTGAAGTACGGCGCCTGGCAATCCGAAGGCACGGTGAGTGTGACCTGGACGGAAAAAGACGGAAGGGTGGCTCTCGAATGGCGCGAGAGCGGGGCGGATATCGAAGAGGTTCCCGAACGCAAGGGGTTCGGCAGCCTGCTGATGACCAGTGCCGCACGGCAGTTCGGCGGCACTCTCGAACGGAAATTCACGAAGGATGGCCTGCGGGTCTCGATCGAGCTTCCGGTTGATGACTAGGCTTGCCTTGCCGCTGCCCTGCTCATAGCAGGTCGCCCGATGTTAGAGCGTTACGATCCGCGCAATTGGCCGATTTCCATCGAGGGCGTGATCCATACCCTGATCGTGCTGAGCGGTGCTATTCTGGCCGCATTCATCGTCCATTGGCTGGCCTTCGCGATTCTGCGGCGGCTGGCCAAGGCTTCGGAAAGCACGCTCGACGATGTCGTCGTGGAAGGGGTGCGCAGGCCACTTCGCTGGGCCGCCATCGCATTTTCGATAACCGTCGCGGCAGAGAACGATGCCCTGGTCGGCCAAGGCTGGGACCTCCTGGCCAAATTCCTGACACCCGCAGTGGTCGGCTGGGTGGCCTACGCCGTCGTGCGCGGCCTCGCCAAAGGATATGAAGCGCAAATCGAGGGAGCGGAAGATCCCGTCGCGCAGCGTGGCCGCCTCACGCGGATCGCAATCCTTTCCCGCACGGTGAAGGGTGCGATCATCATCATCACCGTATCGCTTATCATGCTCAACGTTCCCGGCGTGCGCGATATCGGCACGACTATGCTGGCCTCGGCCGGCCTTGCCGCGCTGGCAGTGGGCGCCGCGGCACAACCGGCGCTGAAATCCCTGATCGCGGGCCTGCAAATGGCGCTCACCCAGCCGCTACGTATCGGCGATCTGGTCAAAGTCGACGGACAGGCGGGCCGGGTGGAGGAAATCCGGATGAGCTTCGTGACTGTGCGCACTTGGGACGAGCGCGTTCTGGTTGTGCCGACAAGCCGGTTTCTGGACGAGAGTTTCGAAAACTGGTCGCGGGTCGATGAACGCCTGACCGGTCCAGTGATGTTGCATCTCGACCCAATCGCCGAAGTGGAGCCCATTCGCGAGGAATTCGAGCGTTTCGTGCAAGCACAGGATCTGTGGGACGGGCGCAATCTGCAACTGCTGATGACCGAAGCCCATCCCGAAAGCATCGAACTGCGCCTATCGATGAGCGCCGATACGATTGGCGATTTGTGGACCTTGCGCTGCACCGTGCGCGAACACATGCTGGGCTGGCTCAAGGAAAACCAGCCCGAAGCGCTGATCCGCCACCGGCTCGAGGTCGAGGCGGCAAATCAGCGCGCTGAGGAGGCCTAGGCGCTGGTATCCGGCCCGTGCTTTTCGTCGCGGGTGCTTTCGACCATCCCTTCATAAAGAAAGCCGATCGGCCGGACTTCGGCGGCGCGTTTTTTCAGCTCGCCGCGCATCTTCTTGTATTCGGTTTCCATTTTGACAGTAACGGTCGCCCGGCTGTCCTCGAGTGCCTCTGCAAAATCGGCAGCGGTCACGTTTTGCACATCTCCACCGGCGCGATGGAGCGCGCTGAGACCGGCACGGCGGACCACATCCTCGAGATCCGCGCCGGTGAAGCGAGCGGTTTTGGCCGCCACTTCACCCAGGTCGACGTCATCCGCCAGGGGCATGTGCTGCGTGTGTATGCCCAATATCTGCTCGCGCCCCGCTTTGTCCGGTGTGCCGACATAGACCAACTCGTCGAAACGGCCCGGACGCAGCAGCGCGGGATCGACAAGGGTCGGGCGGTTGGTCGCGCCGACCACCACGACCGACTGCAATTCCTCCAACCCATCCATTTCGGCAAGGATGGTATTGACCACGCGCCCGGTCACCTGAGGCTCGCCCTGCCCACTGCCGCGCGCCGGCACGAGACTGTCGATCTCGTCGATGAACAGGACGCATGGTGCAACGGCGCGGGCACGCTTGAACATGCGCGCGATCTGCTGCTCGCTCTCGCCATACCATTTCGACAACAGGTCCGAACTCTTCATCGAGATGAAATTGGCCTTGGCTTCCTTCGCCACCGCCTTGGCGAGCAGCGTCTTGCCGGTACCCGGGGGGCCGTAAAGCAGAAAGCCCTTGGCCGGTCTGATCCCGAGACGATGAAAAGCCTCCGGATTCTTCATCGGCAATTCGATGCCTTCTTTCAGCTTCTCGATCGCGTCGCCGATTCCGCCGATATCGGACCAGCCGACATTGGGCATCTGAACCATGACCTCGCGCATGGCGCTGGGCTGGATGCGCTTGAGAGCGGACAGGAAATCTTCGCGGGTCACGCACAGCTCGTCGAGCACTTCGGGCGGAATGGTCCGTTCGTCCAGATCGATCTTATGCATGATCCGGCGGACGGCATCGATCGCCGCCTCCCGTGCCAGCGCGGCGATATCGGCGCCGACGAAGCCATAGGTAGCCTTGGCCAGCTCGCCAAGGTCCACCTTGTCTCCGAGCGGCATGCCCCGGGTATGGATACCAAGGATCTCGCGCCGCCCGCTTTCATCGGGCACACCGATCACAATCTCGCGGTCGAAACGTCCGGGACGCCGCAAAGCCTCGTCGATGGCCTCGGGGCGGTTGGTCGCGGCGATGACGACCAGGTTGGAACGCGCCTCGAGCCCGTCCATCAGGGTAAGTAGCTGGGCGACCAGCCGCTTCTCGGCCTCGCCCGGCACCCGATCGCGCTTGGGTGCGATCGAATCGATCTCGTCGATGAAAATGATGGCCGGCGCCGACTTGGTCGCCTGTTCGAACACTTCGCGCAGGGCCTTTTCGCTTTCCCCATAGCCCGAGCCCATGATTTCAGGCCCGTTGATGGTGAAGAAATTGGCGTCGCTCTCATTGGCAACCGCCTGCGCAAGCCGCGTCTTGCCGGTGCCCGGCGGGCCGTGCAGCAGCACGCCCTTGGGCGGATCGACCCCCAGGCGGGTGAAGAGTTCGGGATAGCGCAGCGGCAGTTCGACCATTTCGCGCAATTGCTGGATGGTCTCGCCCATGCCGCCGACATCGTCATAATTGACGACGGCCCGGGCGTCGCGCGGCGCTTCGAATTCCGCGCGCAATTCGACCTCTGTGTCCTCGTCGATATGAACGATGCCCTTGGGGGCCGTGGACACCACGCTCAGGCGGATCTGGGTCAGGGCATAGGCCGGTGCATTGAACATGCGGCGAACCTCTGGCGGCATGTTCTGGACCGGCTGCTGACCGGTGGTCGCCACCAGATCGCCCGCGACAAGCGGTTTTCGGAAGAAATTGCGCTTGAGTGCCTGGGCCGGTCCTTGGAGCCGCATTTCCCGCTGGGCGGGCGCGAAGACCACGCGCGTCGCTGGCCGCGACTGAGCCACGGCAACCTTTACATGCTCGCCCGAGCCAACCTCCGCATTACCGCGCTGGAGCCCGTCGAGGCGCACCACATCTAGGCTTTGGTCTTCGTCATAGGCCGGCATGGCCACGGCTGCGGTCGCCCGTTTCCCCGTTATTTCGACTACGTCTCCCTCGGTGATGCCGAGTGCCTGGAAGGCCGATCGCGGCATGCGGGCTATGCCCTGCCCGCTTTCTTCCTGCCGTGCCGCCGCCACCGCCAGCCTTATGGTCTTTTCCTCTGTCGCTGCTGCAGCATCCGCATCGGCCATGTGGACTCGGCTCCCGTTACCTAAACTTGTCTCCGCCCCACTTGGGAACGGGTCCCTGCCGATGCAATGAGCGAGGTCGATGCGTGGGTCCGCGAAACACAAGAAAAAAGCCCGGCTGGCGAACCAACCGGGCTTGGAAGTCTTGGGAGAGGATGCCTGAAAGGCAGGTAGACATATGCTGGCCGGGACGATTTTGTGCAAGTGCGAAAAGGACAATTTTTGTTGCATGACTTGCAACAAAGCTCGTCGCTTCAATTCTAAGGCGTTGAATTTGATTGTTCGTGACAGGCAGGGTTGCACCGACTGATGTTGCATCGCACAATCGCATGCCTTCATTGGGGTATCGGTTCAGAAGCGCTCGGGTAGGGAAGCGCCGACAGGCTTGCGGGTATGAGCCTGCTCCGTGCTAAGCGGGGCTCCGAACCGCCCTCAAGCCGAAATGGAGCCGATTCGATGAAACGAATTCTTGCCTTTGCAGCAAGCGCGGTTGCGCTGAGCGGATGCACGACGGCCCAAGCCCCGCCCGTTATCGCCACCCAGACGGTCATCGCAAGCGATGATCGCGCTGCGCCCGATACCATGCGCTGGCTCTACGGATCGGGAGAGGCCGCCGGCGCATCGATCCAAACCTGGCGGCAGATCGCCGACTACGCCATCGCCGTATCGCGCCAGCGGCGGGTACCGCAATCGGTTCCGCTGGGCCTGCCCGATGCACCGGGCGGAGTGGGAACGCCTTCCTGCATGGCCGACGACGGGACGACGAAGCCCTTTGCCGCGGTGTTCGATGTCGACGAAACCGTGCTGCTCAATACCGGGTACGAATATTGGCAAGCGCTTTCCGGCAAGCCCTTCGATATCGACGAGTGGACCGAGTGGGCCAATGAGGGCGCGGGTATTGCCAAGCCCGTTCCGGGCGCCGTCACCGGTCTCAAGCGCCTGCGCGAAGCGGGCATAACCGTGATTTTCAACACCAATCGCAATTCGGATACAGCCGCGGGCACCATCGCGGCGATCGAGGGGGCCGGCACCGGCCCCGCTGTTCACCTCGAAAACCTGTTCCTGCGGGGCGACGATACGATGGGTAGCCGCAAGGACGGGCGCCGTGCGCGGATCGCCGCACAGTATTGTGTCATCGCCATGGCTGGAGACAATCTTGGCGACTTTGCCGATGTCTTCAACGCCGATGAGGGAGCCATTGCAGCACGGCGCGCGGCTGTAGCGCGCGGGCAATATGCACAGCTATGGGGCAATGGTTGGTTCCTCATGCCCAACCCGGTCTACGGAGCCTGGCAGGAAGGCACCATTGGCGAGGTCTTCCCGCCGGAAACACGCTGGAAGCCTTCGCCCAGCGATGCGCCCGTGATCATGGACGGCCAATAGACACCGCTTGCACTCCGACACGCCGGGGATAGGGTAGGTTGCAAGGGAGAGACCTACATGCCGATGAACCGCGTTTGCGAATTGACGGGAGCGGACTTTCCGCTCTTCGCTTTCAGCCACTGCCGCGACGTGGTCGCCGCGGTCAGCAAGGCGGGCGGCTTTGGCGTATTGGGGGCAACACGCTTCAGCCCCGACCAGCTAGAGGAAGAGCTGGCCTGGATCGATGCCCACGTAGAGGGCGCCCCCTATGGCGTGGATGTCCTCGTGCCGGAAGTAATCGACCCGCGGGTTCGAGAGCTGTCGGACAATAAGAGCCGCGCCGCCGCGATCGATCCCTCCTATCAAGGCTTCGTTAATCGGGTGCTCGGGGAATTCGGGATAGCACCCGAACCGGAAATGCCGATCCTGCGCGAACGCATGGGTATAACGCCCGAAAACGGCCTCGCGCTGATGGAGGTCGCCTTCAGCCATCCGATCAGGCTCATCGCGAACGCGCTGGGCATCGCCCCGCCCGCGATGATCGAGGAAGGTAAGCGACGCGGTGTACCCGTGGCGGCGCTGGTCGGAGCGAAAGAACATGCAATCCGACAGGCAGAGGCAGGCGTCGATATCATCGTCGCGCAAGGCACCGAGGCGGGCGGGCATTGCGGCGAGGTGTCCACGCTGGTGCTGATACCCGAAGTGGTGCGCGAACTGGCGCGCGCGGGCCATGACATGCCCGTGCTGGCGGCGGGCGGGATCATGACCGGCGGACAAATGGCGGGCATGATGGCCGCGGGGGCACAAGGCGCCTGGACCGGATCGATCTGGCTTGCCACGCCCGAGGCCGAAACCAGCGAGACCTTCCGTGATAAAATGGTTGCCGCCCGCAGCCGCGACACGGTGCGTTCGCGCAGCCGGACCGGCAAACCGGCGCGGCAATTGAGAACCGCATGGCACGATGCATGGGATTCCTCGGGCGGCCCAGGCACCCTTCCCATGCCGCTGATGGGGATGGTGTCCGAACCGGCCTTCGCACGGATCGAGCGCGAAGCCGCCGCGGGCAATGACGGCGCACGGGAACTGGTCAGCTATTTCGTCGGCCAGGGCGTCGGCTTGGTGGAGCAGGTTCGTTCGAGCCGACAGGTCGTGCAGGACTTCCGGGAGGAATTTGTCGAAGCCGTGGGTCGCCTCACCGATTCTGTCGGCATGGGGTGACTTGACCGGCGTCTGCCGCGAGCCCAAGGCGCTCGCCATGTGGCTCGATTCTCCGCGCAATCCGAAGGCCCCGCTCGCCGGGCTCAAAGTCCTTGAACTCGCCCGCGTGCTCGCAGGGCCTTGGGCCGGGCAAATCCTGGCCGATCTTGGTGCCGATGTCATCAAGATCGAAAGCCCCGAGGGCGACGGTACCCGTCAGTGGGGGCCGCCATGGATAGAGCGCGAGAATGGCGAGCGCGAAGCCGCCTATTACCACGCGGCCAATCGCGGGAAGCGGTCGATCGTCGCGGATTTCAGAAACGAAGAAGATCTCGCGCGTGTGCGCGAATTGGCGGCATCGGCGGATGTCGCGCTCGAAAATTTCAAAACCGGGAAGCTCGCGAAATTCGGGCTCGATTATGACAGCCTTGCCAAAGCCAATCCCGCCCTCGTCTATTGTTCGATCACCGGTTTTGGCCAGACCGGCCCGCGTGCGCGTGAAGCTGGCTACGATTTCGTCATTCAGGCGATGAGCGGTTTCATGGCGCTGACCGGCGAGCCGCAGGGGCAGCCGATGAAGATGGGCATCTCCATCTCGGACCTCGTATGCGGCCTCTATGCGGTCATCGGCATTCAGGCGGCCCTCGCCATGCGCGAGCGCACCGGGCGCGGTCAGCATGTCGACATGTCGCTGCTCGATTGCTCGGTCGGCCTGCTCGCCAGTCAGGCCATGCATCTTCTCACGACAGGCGAGAACCCGCCGCGCATGGGTAACGAGCATGCGCAGGTCAGCGCTTATGGGGTCTTTCCCGTCGCCGATGGCGAGGTCGTGCTGGCCCCGGCCAATGACGGGCTGTTCCGCAAATTGCTGTCGCTGCTCGGGCGTGAAGACCTGCTGGGCGAAGAGAAGTTCGCCACCAATGAGGGCCGCCTCGCCAATCGCGAGGAACTCGACGCGATCATCGCGGCCGAAACGCGCAAATGGCAATTGGACGAACTGCTCGCCGATTGCGTGGAAGACGGGATTCCGGCCGGAAGGGTCAATCCCATCGACGCCGTCTTCGAAGAGGCTCAGGTACAGTCGCGCGCCATGCGCATCCATCTCGAAGGCATTCCGGGGGTGCGCAGCCCGTTCACCTTTTCCGAGGCGGAACTGGCGCTCGACCACCCCAGCCCGCGCAAGGGCGAGCACGGCTAGACCTTACGTCGGCACCAAGGAAAAGGGCGGCCCGCGAGGCCGCCCTTGTCGTATCAGTCGAGAGCCGCCTTGAGATCCTCGACCAGATCGGTGCGCTCCCATGGGAAGGCTTCCCCTTCCGCCTGGCGGCCGAAATGTCCATAGGCCGCACTCTTGCGGTAGATCGGCCGGTTGAGGCCGAGATGCGTGCGGATGGCCCGCGGCGTCAGACCGCCCAGCTTTTCCATTCCGCGGATCGCGTTTTCCAGGGCTTCGTCGGTAACGCCCTCGGCTGCGGTGCCGTGCGTGTCGATATACAGCGATAGCGGCTTCGATACGCCGATCGCGTAGCTCAACTGGATCGTGCAGCGCCTGGCAAGGCCTGCTGCCACGATGTTCTTGGCCAGATAGCGCCCGATATAAGCGGCCGAGCGATCGACCTTGGTCGGATCTTTCCCGCTGAACGCGCCGCCGCCATGCGGCGCTGCGCCGCCATACGTATCGACAATGATCTTGCGACCCGTGAGACCGGCATCGCCATCGGGACCGCCGATCTCGAAGGCCCCGGTCGGGTTGATGTGCCATTGGGTGTCCCCGGAAATCCAGCCTTCGGGCAGGATTTCGGTGACGACCTTCTTCACATAGGCTTTGAGTTCGGCTTCCTTGTCGCCCTCGTGATAGCCCTTGGCGTGCTGGGTCGATACGACGACTGCCGTACATTCCACGGGCCTGCCATTCTCGTACCGCAAGGTTACCTGGCTTTTGGCGTCCGGTTCGAGGAAGGGCGCCGCGCCGCTCTTGCGGTCTGCGGCAAGCCGTTCGAGGATCTTGTGGCTGTAGTCGAGCGTGGCCGGCATGAAATCGGGCGTCTCATCGCAGGCAAAACCGAACATGATCCCCTGATCGCCCGCGCCTTCATCCTTGTTGCCGCTGGCATCGACGCCCTGCGCGATTTCAGACGACTGACCGTGAAGATGGTTCTCGAAGGTCAGCGACTGCCAGTGGAACCCGTCCTGCTCGTAACCGATCTCTCGCACGGTTCGGCGAACGGCCTTTTCGATCTCTTCCTTTGCGCCCGGTGCCCAGCCGCCGTTTTCGGCCCAGTCGGGATTCTTGGCATCGTACATCGGCGCACAGCGAATTTCGCCGGAAAGGATCACCCGCTGAGTCGTCGTCATCGTTTCACAAGCGACCCGCGCCTCGGGATCCTTGCGCAGCATAAGATCGACAATGGCGTCGGAAATCTGGTCGGAAACCTTGTCGGGGTGGCCTTCCGAGACACTCTCGGAAGTGAACAGGTAACTGGTGCGCATGAAAGTCGAAATCCCGATATAAAGAAATCTTTATGTGTTGCGGGTGGGGTAGCCACCTGCGAAGCGCATGGCAACCAGCGATAGTGCCAGAAAAACAATGCCCCATATCAGAGTGAGCCAGTGGCCCATTCGTGCGAACCACGTTGGCGCCTGCGGCGGCGGGACCAGCGTATCGATCCGCGCCGCGACCTTGCGGCCGATATGTTCGCGCACCACGCCGCGCGCATCGATCACCGCGCTGATGCCGGTCGTGGTCGATCGCAGAACGGGGAGCCCTTCTTCCGCAGCGCGCATGCGCGCCTGGGCCAGATGCTGCGGCGGCCCCCAGGTGCCGAACCAGCCATCGTTGGACGGATTGAAGATATAGTCCGGGCGATTGCCGCGATCGACCACTTCGCCGGAAAAGACGATTTCGTAGCAGATCTGCATGCCCGCCATGCCGTACTGCCCGAGATCCTGGGTCCGCGGTCCCGGTCCGGGAATGAAATCGATCGTACCCGCCACCAGACGCGAAAGCCCCAGCGGCTCGAGCAGAGCCCGCAAGGGAAGATATTCGCCATAGGGAACGAGATGCGCCTTCGCATAACGCTCGCCCAGCTTACCGTCGGGATCGATCGACGTGACCGCATTGTAGGCGCCGATCGCTTTCCTTCGCCCGTCCACTGTGCCGATCTCGAGATCGACCAGACCGGTCAGCAGCAGGCTGCCCGGTCCGATGACATCGCCAATCCGCGCGCGCGCGAAAGCGGGGTCGCCGCCTGCGGTCATCTGGATGTAGTAGCGCTGCGGATAACCATCGCGAAGGTAGTCGGGAACGCCGCTTTCCGGCCATAGTACCAATCGGCGAGCGCCAGGTTTCAGCGGCCTGCTCAGGCCCGCAATGGTCTGGAACTGGTCCTCGAACTTCGACGCATCGTCGATGTCTTCCTGCTTGAGGTTGGGCTGCACCAGGGTGAGAGCCAGATCGCCTGTCCCGCCCCGACCGGCAGGCCAGTAGATCAGAGCCGTTACCGCCAGCACGGATGCGCCGAGCGCGGCCCAGCGGCGCGCGGCGGCGAGCGCGGCTCCGCCAACCGCCGCTGCGACCACCGCGCCGGACAACGCATAGCTGCCGGCGAATGGCAGCAGCCGCGCCAGGCCGGGGCGATCCCAAGGCCCGAGCAGCATCATCGAAAACGGCCCCCAGCTGTAGCCGGTGAAGACCCAGCTTCGCAGCCATTCGGCGGCGATCCAGCACGCTCCGAATGCCAGGGCAAAAGCGAACAGCCCTTTCCCCCGCGCGATCAGCCAGGCTGCGGCAGTCGCAAGTCCGGGCCAGATCGCGAGATAGAGCGAAAGCAGGGGCACCGCAGCCCATCCGAGCGCTGCGGGCATTTCCGCCTGATAGGTAAAGGCGGTCGCGATCCAGTTATTGGTCGCCGTGAAATGAGCGACGCCGAACAACCAGCCAACCAGCAGAGCCCGCTTCCAGCCTGCCTGTTGCCATGCGAGCCAGCCGAAAGCCGCCATCGCGGCAAGCCCCAGCGGCCAGAGGTGAAATGGCTGAAAGCCGAACGCCGAGATAGCGCCCAGCAACAGCGCGGAAATCTTCGGGTGGGAACGGGCCAGGCCGGGGATTGTCTCCATCGGCCTGCCCCTTAACCGGTGAGGTCCGGCGCGCAAGCGCGATCAGCCGACCGCGCTTACCTCGCCGTCATCGTCCTGCTTGCGCTTGCGGCGGCGAGGGGCGGGTTTTTCTTCGCCATCGCCTTCGTTCGCGCTGAGCGAAGGCGGCAATACCGCCGCATCGATTGCGCCCCCATTGCCCGGAGCGCTTTCCTCGCTCTTCTTCGTCTTGCGCGGAGCACGACGCTTCTTCGGCGCCTCATCCTCGTCGTCGCGGCGGGTGAACGGGTTTTCCGAGGGTTCGAATTCGCGGCCTTCACCATCGTCATCGCCCTTGGGCTTACGGCCCCGCGGCTTGCGTCCGGTGTCGTCCTGATCGTCGCGCCGGCTGCGCTGACGACGGTTGTTGCGGCGATCGTCACCGTCGCCGTCATCATCGTCTTCATCGTCCGACTGGTTCTGGCCCGGTCCATCCTGACGTTTGGCCTTGGCCTCTTCCTGGCGGGCCTTGTTGTCGGCGATCACCCGAAAATAATGGTCGGCGAATTGCAGGTAATATTCGGCCTGCACGCGGTCGCCATTATGCTGGGCGTCCTGCGCGAGCTTCTTATACTTGTCGAGCAACTGCGGGGCATTGCCACGCGCGCGGCTATCGATCCGATTGGCCGAATTGGCACCGCCCTGATTGCGGTTACCGCGTCCGCGACGACGGTTATTGCGATTGTTGTTCAAGGGTAGCTGGTCCTCATTCAATTCGCGGCACGGACCTTTTTACCGGTCCGCATATGGCCGCGTGACCCCTTGCGCGGTTGCGCCTGTCGCAACTCGCGTGCCCCGACTTGTGCATGGTATGCGTAGCCACTGGCTGCGCACCGGAACTGCAATGTCGGAGCTGGAACCGGTGGGGAAGCGTTAGCCGCGCACCACTGGCCTAGGGCCAGAGGTAAAGGGTCGAATCGGCTTTGCCAACCCCTAAGTGAGAATCAGTGCACGAGGGCGGCCTGCAAGGTCGCATTCCAGCTTCACCGAAAAGCCCGATTCGCGCGCGATGGCGGAAACCGCTTCCTCCTGACGCGCGCCGATTTCGAGGACAGCGACGCTGTCCGGCAGAAGAAGCTTGCCAAGCTGCGGGACGATCTCGCGATAGGCGTCAAGCCCTTCAGGCCCGGCGAAAAGGGCGCTGGCCGGCTCATAAGCGCGCACGTCCGGTTCAAGCTCCGCGTCCGCCTCGACATAAGGCGGATTGCACAGGACCAGATCGAACCGGCCCAGATCGTTCGACCATCCATCCTCGAGCCAGCTCGCCTCGAGAAAACGTGCGCGCCCGGCAAGACCCAAACGCTCGCAATTGTTTGCCGCCACATCCAGCGCGGCTGCACACGCATCGATACCGATACCGCTCGATCCCGGCCTCCGGTCGAGAAATGCGAGCAGCAACGCGCCGGAGCCGGTCCCCATGTCGAGCACCCGTGCATCGGGCCTCGCCGTATCGAGCGCCGCTTGCACGATCGTCTCGCTGTCACCGCGCGGGATCAGCGTATCGGGCGTGACCGTGAAATCGAGCCCGAAGAACTCCTGGTGCCCGACGATATGCGCGACCGGTTCACGCGCTGCGCGGCGCGCGACCAAACCTTCGAAACCTGCGGGCTCGAGTTCGCGCATATGCCGGAGCAGCATATCCGAGCGCGACACGCCCAGCGTGTGCGCCATCAGCAATTCCGCATCGAGACGGGCGGTGTCGCTGGTGGCGGCGAGACGCTCCGCAGCGGCGCGCACCGCATCGGCAACGCTCATTCGGTCATCGCGGCAAGGCGCTTGGCCTCGTCCTCGGCGATCAGCGCGTCGACCAGCTCGCCCAGCCCCGGCCCGGCGATGATCTGCGGAAGCTTCTGCAAGGTCAGCCCGATGCGATGGTCGGTCACGCGGCCCTGCGGGTAGTTGTAGGTGCGGATGCGCTCGGACCGGTCGCCGCTGCCGACCATGGCCTTGCGCGCCTCGGCCTCGGCGCCCTGCGCTTCCTCGCGCGATTTTTCGTAAAGGCGTGCGCGCAGTACCTGCATCGCCTTCTCGCGGTTCTTGTGCTGGCTGCGCCCGTCCTGGCAGGTCACCACGAGGCCCGTGGGCAAGTGCGTGATGCGGATCGCGCTGTCGGTGGTGTTGACGTGCTGGCCGCCCGCCCCGCTCGCGCGGTAGGTATCGATCTTGAGATCGGTCGCATCGATCTGGACGTCGACCTCATCGGGTTCGGGCAGCACCGCGACCGTCGCCGCCGAGGTATGGATGCGGCCGCCGCTTTCGGTTTCCGGCACGCGCTGCACCCGGTGGACGCCGCTTTCGAACTTCAGCTTGGCGAAGACGCCATTGCCCGTCACGTTTGCGACGATCTCCTTGAAACCGCCGACTTCCGATGCGCTCATGCTCACCGGCTCGACCTTCCAACC
>MDTE01025656.1_pt1 | contig 13832 bp, 12 predicted proteins | sample 811231 | NCBI WGS metagenome assembly MDTE01 (sample SAMN05326651, study PRJNA326480) | marine metagenome | isolation source: seawater | place: Indian Ocean: Red Sea | collected 2010
AAAAATTTAAATAATATAAAAAAGCGGGGTGGAGCAGTCTGGTAGCTCGTTGGGCTCATAACCCAAAGGTCGGGGGTTCAAATCCCTCCTCCGCAACCATCTTAAACACAGCCTTATCTTTACATACACAATTAGACTCTGAATAAATATATCAAGTAAATATTATGATAAAAAAGTGCTACTGTATTTGCTATACTCTTTTTATGAAGGGCTTCTTGTTAGATTTATTAAATCGTTTTTTTATTAATATTAAGACTAAATATTATCCTTTTTTAAAACCATCAATTAATGATATTAAGAGTAACGATTGGATAAAATATTTAAAAAAAAAAGATAATCTCATTATATCTATATTTTTAGGCCTCATCATATATAACTATTTCCCATCATGTAATTACCATATAATGGGTGTAAAGAATTCTCTTTTTTATAATGATTCATGTTACGATTTCATGGCCGCTATAGATAAAATGCAAGCTTCAGATGAGGTTTTGTTTGGCTCTTATATGTTTTTTCTTCCAACAGCTTTCTCAACATTATTTGCTCTTGCTGTTTTTTTCATAGCTAAGTATTTGATTGAAATTAGAATTGAAAATAATAGAAAAAGACTCAAATAGAAAAAATTATCAAAATTATATTTATTGACAAATTCACCTAAATGCAAGTAAAATCAACGCGTTAAATAATATTCTTAAGGAGACTGCTTACATGGATTTTTTAGAAACTGTTCAAACTTACTTCGATTCTGCTTCTACTGGATTGGGTTTCCCCGAGGGTCTTTTGGATCAAATAAAAGCCCCTGATTGTGTTTATCATTTTAAATTTCCTGTAAAGATGGACAATGGGGATATTAAAGTAATTGATGCATGGCATTGCGAACACAGCCATCATAAAAGTCCACTTAAAGGTGGTATAAGATTTAGCAAGCTTGTTAATGAAAATGAAGTAATTGCTTTAGCAACATTAATGACATTTAAATGCGCACTAGTCGATGTTCCATTTGGCGGAGGGAAGGGCGGAGTAAAAATTAAAATTAAAGATTTTTCCCAGAGTGAAATAGAGAGGATAACAAGAAGATATTCTTTTGAGTTGTACAACAGAAATTCTTTGGGTCCTAATTCATACGTTCCATCAACAGACTATGGTACTTCTTCAAATGAAATGAGCTGGATTTTTGATACATACAAAGCTTTATCAAATTCCGAACTAGAATCTGCAGGTAGCGTAACTTCTAAGCATATATCTCAAGGTGGAATAAGAGGTAGAACTGAGGCTACAGGTAGAGGAGTTTATATTGGAGTTAGAGAGCTCATGGAAAATAAAGAAGAGATGAAGTCGATTGGTCTTCAACCAGGAATTAAAGGTAAAAAAGTTATTGTTCAAGGATTTGGTAATGTTGGATACCATGCGGCATTGTTTTTAGAACAAGCAGGTGCAAAGATAATAGGCGTATGTGAGTACAATGGCTCTATCTATAATGAGAATGGTCTAGATCCAAAAAAAGTTAAACAACACATAAGGAGTGGAAAAAGCATTTTGGAATTTGAAGATTGTGAAAAATACGATGATCCTAATCATGTTTTCTATTTAGATTGTGATGTACTAGTTCCTGCTGCCCTAGAAGAAGTTATACATAAAGATAATGTAGATAAAATTAATGCAAAAATAATTGCTGAAGCAGCTAATGGTCCCATAACTTATGAAGCAGATCAATTCTTATTGAAGAATTCTGTAATTATTTTGCCTGACCTATTTTTAAACTCTGGTGGCGTTATTGTATCTTATTTTGAATGGTTAAAGAATTTAAACCATGTAAGATTCGGTAGAATTGCCTCTGCTAATATGGCAACAGGAAAAAATAAAAGTGTTGAAGAAATTGATTTGGTGAATGCCGCATTAGATGATTCAATGACAAGCGCATATAGAGATATTGATGATAAAAGAAAAGAGCTAGATAAAAAGATTTCTTTTAGGGAAGCTGCCTACAGAGTAGCAATTAAAAAGATTGCGATAATATATGAAGAAATGGGAATATTTCCTTAACAAGATTCAATTTTTATATTTAAATAAATTTGTTAAATATATCTGTTGATATTGTTTCTAATTCTGGTGCTTTCTCTTTTCCTTGTTGTCTTAAATATTTAATGTCTATTTTTTCTTCTTCTAATTCATGCTTGTGTCCTTTGTACCAACTCTCAAGACCTTTTGATGTAACTTCAATGTGAAATTGAAGACCTAATGCTATATCTTTATATTGAAATGCTTGATTTTCATAATTGTTATTAGAAGCTAATCTTGTACATTCTTTTGGCAAATTAAATGTTTCACCATGCCAATGCAGTATGTCCACATCTTTTAATTCGGATATAGAATCGAAAATATCTTCATTATGTAAATTCAATTTCCCCCAGCCAATTTCTTTTTTATCTCCTTTGTAGATTCTAGAACCAAGTACTTTGGCTATAAGTTGTGCACCAAGGCATATACCTATAATTTTCCCATTATTTTTTATGTGATTTTCTATTATTTGTAATTCTTTTCTTATAAATAAATACTTTTTCTCATCATTCGCACTCATTGGTCCACCCATAATTATTAGCAAATCATCTTTAGATGGTTGGATTAAATCTTCTGTAGAGAATGCACTATGTTCATTTAGAGAAATACCTTTTTCCGATAGGATAGTTTTCAAATAACCTAAATCTTCAAATTCTATATTATAGATTGCATGAACTGCTTTAGACATAAAATAATTTTACCAGGGTAAGAATTATACTTAAAAATTATGTTGCAATCCAAGAACTAATGAGTATTCGGTATCTAGCTGGACTTGGTTTACATTATTGTAAAGAGGACGCATATACTCTATAGCTAATCTTGTACCATTTGAAAATACATGATTCATTCCAAGTAAGTAGCTTATTCTTTTGTACCCAGTTGATTCTGCATCTTGTGCAAAGCTCATAACAGACTGAATTTCTTTATGTTTACCATCTATCTTTCCCAATGATTCTCCTCTTAAACCTAAAGAGAAAGAAGATCTTATTTCAGAGATAGGCTTTGCTAGCCATATATTTGTAAAGTATTTGTCACCGACTGTATAATTCTTGCTATTTTCACCAGTCCTAATTTCAGCCCCACTTTGTAAACCAAAAGAAAAATCTTTTCTTGTATGCAAATATGTAAAAGATGGAAGAATGTCATATGTTCCAGTTCCAAGTTGCATGCCATATCCTAATGTCCCTTTTGAACCATTAATCATTGTATCCTCTTTGGAGATTGAACCTGTAGGAATGCTTAGACCCAGTGTCGCATGAAGTTTAACTATACTCGATTCGTAAATTCTTCTCATAACATTTAATCTTGTATCTCCCCAACCTTTAGAGCTTAATGTTTTTGTTTGTCCAGTTGAGTGTTTTTTTATTTTCATTTCGTTGTCATGATAATTGATCATTGTCATTAGAGTGTAATCATCATTTACTGCATACATTCCACCAAACATATGCATAGTCATCTGCATATCGATAGGTACATTCATGTATACAGAATTCATTGCTGTGGTTCCACCTGATGGCTTAGTTCTTGCTCTAGTGTAACTAGCAGAAGATGAATTTTGCTGATATCCATCCATATCCATCAGCATATATCTATAAGACCACATAATTTCACCCTTTTTATGGTAATGATCACACATTACACTAATAGGGGCGTGGGAATCAGCTCTAACTGTACTAGTTGATATTTCCTTTGCAATTGTTGAAAAGGAAGCAATAAAAATTAAGAAAAAATATAAAAATATTTTAAATAGGTACATAAGATTGAAATATATAATAGATCAAATAAGAATTAATTCAACAAAAAGGAATAAAAAACCTGTATATAATTAAGGTGATGATTAATTTTCTTACTTCATTTTTTAAATCAGATGAAAGATTAAATCTCTTAATATTAATTGTTTCATCATTAAGTCTTATTTCTTCATTTTATATTGAATACGTAATTGGGATAGAGCCATGCACCTTATGTGTAGCGCAAAGAATATTTCTTCTATTAATAACTATTCTAACTTTATTTAAATATCTAATTCCTACAAAAATCCAATTATCTATACCAATATTATTGTTTTCACTCTTTGGCTCAATCTTTGCATTTCGACAGATATATTTGCAAGGAGAAATGTCAGTTGAAACATTATCCTGCGGACCCAAATTTTTCGATTTACTATCTTCACTGCCTTTTCATGAATTTGTAGTACGTGTTTTTCAAGGAGATGGTAATTGTACACAAACTTACTATGAAATCTTAGGCTTGAAAGTCTCTGAATGGTCTGCAATTGTTTTTGTTTTTATTGCTCTTATTTTATTTGTAAAATTATTTCTTAAAAACAAGAATTGATTATTTTGTTTGAATAATCATTTGAGTACATCTGAAATGAGCTATAGTTCTTGAAGTCTCATCTTCAGTGACTTTAGCATCCCAGACTTGTGTAGTTCTTCCTTTGTGAATTAAATCAGCTTTGCAACTTATTCTTGCTTTTGTAGGTGTTGCAATAAAATTAATTTTAAATTCTATGGTTGTAAAGCTTTGATTCTTTTCCAGATGATAGATAGAGCCCATACCACAAGCTGTATCAGCTAAGCTAGAAATAACTCCTCCATGTACAAATCCATTTGGTGCCATCATATTTTCTGGAACAATTTTCATCCCAACTACACATGTATCATCATCAATATGTATTAGGTTGATACCTAAATGTTCTACAAAAGTATTTTTAAGCAGTTCTTCTAGTTGTTCTTTTGTGTTAGCAGCTGAAAAAGCATTTTTTTCCATAATTTATCTTAACTTAAAAGTATAAAATTCAAAGAATTTCTAAGAGCTTCTCTCTATTAAGTGAAAGATCATTCTTTTGAAAATATGCTTATTAGAACCAAAAATATTATTTTTATTTGTACATTCATTGGCTAGACTTTCGCAAAGCTCCAATGACTTTTTCTTTCCTATTTTTTCCACTAATGTTTTCTTGTTTGATTTTATATCTTTCTTTGGTGTTTTTCCTATTTTGTTAAGATCTCCCTCGAAATCTAAAATATCATCAGTTATTTGATATATTAATCCAAAATTTCTTCCATAATGCAAAGCATCTTTAATATCATTTTTATTTGATTTGCTCATTATATAGGGAGCAATAAGACAATACTCAAACAACTTAGATGTCTTCATATTGTACATATTTATTATTTTTTCTTTATTTGGGTTTTGATTTTCAAATTTCAAATCGTAACTTTGCCCCTGGGTTAAACCACTAATTCCAGAATAACTGGCTAGAATTTCTATAAGATTGATTCTAACCTTCTCATCTAAATGAGTTTTTTTATCAGCTATTAGCTCTATTGCTAAAGAAAACAAACTGTTTCCTGCCAATATAGCAGTTGCTTCATCAAATTTAATATGAGTAGTTAGCTTGCCTCTTCTGTAACGATCATTGTCCATTGATGGTAAATCATCATGAATTAGTGAATAACAATGGACTAGCTCTATTGCAATTGCTAATCTTAGATAATTTTTTTGTTTTATTTTTAAATATTTCGATAATGAGCATATTATAAATGGCCTGATTCTTTTGCCACCATTCATAACACTGTAAATCATCGCTTTTTGCAGATCAGATTTGTACCCTTTCTTTGAAAAGAACTTTCTTATCCACTTGTCTATAATTAATTTGTTTGCGTCTATTTTTTTTTTCTAGATTCATTATCTTATATAAACTTATAAGGTTTATTGATAAAAACAAGATTTTGTATGATTATTGTCAATATAATATAAACTTTGAAAGTTGGTAGAATTAAAAATAAGAGCCAAATTATTTAAAAAATGAGTATTAACAAGGAAAAAATCTACACAAATTTAATTATTTTTTTCTTTTCATTGTTCTCATTCTTTTATTTTACAGGTGGGACGATTCTCTTTGTGGAGAATACAGAATGGTTGTTAGCTGATGATTCTAAATATCATTATTTAAATTGGTTGTTCTTTCAAAATACTCCTTTTTTTCAATTTCCAATTTTTGCAAATCCTGCATTTGGTATGGAATTTGCTTCCTCATTATCTCTTAATGATTCAATACCTATAATGGCACTTATTTTTAAAGTATTTAAGTCTCTTTTGCCTTTAGAATCACAGTATTTTGGTTTATGGATTTTTGCTTGTTTTTTATTGCAAATGTTTTTAGCTTTTAATTTGCTTAGGAAATTTTCAACAAAAATAAATTTGTGTTTAATTTTTAGCATATTCTTTTTGATTGCACCAGTATTTTTGTGGAGACTGTGGGGACATTATGCATTGCTTGCACAATGGTTAATACTTTTATCTTTTATCCTCTACTTTGATAAAGAATTCAGAATTATTAAATGGGTTATGCTTATTATTTTAGGTTTTTTGATTAATCCATATCTTTCAGCAATGCTATACCCGATCTTCTTTGCAGATATTTACAATAGATATAAATCGAAAGAAATAAATAGTATAGGGATTTACAAGTCGGTCTTTCTTTTATTAATTTTTACAGCTATATCACTTTCTTTGTTTGGTTATTTAACAATAGGTTCTTCTGTAGGTACCGGAGGATATTCTAATTATAGATTCAATTTAAATAGATTCTTTGATTCCGATACTCTTTGGTCAAACATAATGCCAGATCTTAATTCAATTGCAATGGACTATGAAGGATTTGCATTTCTTGGAGTAGGCATAATATTTCTTTTATCTATTGTAATAATCGATCTAATAACTACTAAAAATATTTTTCAAAGGGATTTTAAAAAAAAGCTCACCATATTATTTATACCTTGTTTGATCATGTTGCTTTTTGCTCTTACAAATCAAATTAGTTTTAACCAACATGTTATTTTTGAATATGAAATACCTTTAATTCTAAAACCATTTACGAAAATCTTCAGATCAGCAGGAAGATTTTCATGGCCTATGTATTACTTTCTACTTTTACTAATATTTCTAATTGTTTCTAGTTCTAAAAGAAGCAAATCGTATCTTTATATCTTGCCTTTGCTTTTAGGTCTCCAAATCTATGATACTTCTGATGCTGCAAATATGTTTAGAATCAAAATGTCTAATCCTAGATTTTATTGGAGAAACATTGGAGGTGATGAAAAAGTTTACAAAGATTTGCTTATATATTGGGAAACCCCTTTAAAATCAAATGAATGGAAAGTTTTTAATATTAAATATAAAAATTTTATATATGTTTATCCTAAAAGAAGAACTGATAAGGCATTTCCTATTGCTCTGCATGCAGCTAAAAATTCGATGTCGATTAATTTTGGTTATTTCTCAAGATATAGTAAGCAAAAAGCCTCAGATTCCAAAAACAAAATCAGTTATGAGCTTCTAGAAGGTAATTTTAATAAAAAATCAGTTTACATTGTGGCCGATGATAAAGTCTGGAGATTTTTGCTTAAACAAGACAATAGTAAACATTTAATAAAAGAATTGGATGGATACAGAATATTTGCCCCCGATTATTTCAACTGATATGGACCAATTAGCTTGATTTTATAAATCTTTTCTTTGAAGTTATTGTAAACCATTGGTAATTCTTTAATTTCTCCTAAAGAGATTTCATTAGTATCTTTTGTACTAACGATTTTTGCTTTTAGACATTGATTTATATAATTTGGCAGCTCTCCGTGTAGAAGCAAATAAATTTTTCTTTTTTCAACTCTTTCTTCTAGTTTAATATATGCACAGATTTTGTTTTCAATATTCTTGAGCTCTCTAAATTGTTCTGATGTTTCTTGATTCCATGCTTCTCCAAAAGCTTTAGCTTTTGTGCTCGATATTAGACCAGGAAGATTTGGATAAGCAAAAATTCTATCTTCCTTATAACTAAAACCATTCTTCTCCAAATTAAAAATCAAATTATCAATTACCAGCGAACTGTTAGTATCTAATTTTACAAGCTTAAGATGAGGACTTTTCTTTGAATATTCTATCTGTTCAGTATGTAAAGTGTTTCTACGAAATTGATATATTTGTTCTCTATAAACTATTTCATTAATACTAAGAGATAGAATTAGAATTGAAAATAAAAAATAGATTGAATTCTTTTTAAATCCATCAGTAGCAATGATTAGTAAAACTGCAAATGGAATAGATATTGATCCAAGTGCAAAGCTCCACCAAAGAACAATGTTGCTACCAGTACCAAAACCACTTAGCAATGACGGGATTACACATAATAAATATAGTAGATAAAAATCATTTTTTATTAATTTTTCTTTTACATCAAAAAGTTTTTTATTTATTAAACTAAATGAAGATAAAATTATTGGTGAAAGTAGCATTATAGCAAAAATGTATCTTCCTATCCTATGGGAAGCGTCGGATGGTGTACCATTTATATCAAAAAGTTTTAGAAAGAACTTAAAACTGTCTTTCAATATTAACAATCCAATTATCAAAATTATATGGTTAATATTAATTGATCGGAGTATAGGTAAACTTTTCGATAGAATCTTCGCTAAGATATAAAGAAGAAGCAAGCAGATAGTGTAATAGAATATGGCAAAGTCTTTATTTGTTACAAATTCAATTATTTGATTTACGTAAAGGGTAAATAAACCTTCATGAGAACCAGAATAAAGTATTTCTACTATAGGTAGTATCGAATAAATAAATTCCTTATGTAATAGTAGGAAAACTAATCCAAGAAAAAATAAAGATAATGATAATCTTTTTATTGTAGTTCCAGATTGATAACCACTTCTTTTGCTTATTATATATATGGCTATAGGAGTTAGGAAAAACAAAGGTAAGAAGAATTGAATTCTTGATATTAATGCAAAATATAATGCAATTATAATCAATGTAATTGCTGACACCTCTTTTCTATTTAAGTTATTAAAATAGAACAATAATGATCCTATCCATAAATTAGTAGAAATTATTGCTGCAGAAGTATAAGAAAAGGTTGGTACAAATGAAAAAAAAGCTAATGATGAGATATTTGTAAAAACAAGAAACAATTTTAAATTCGAATTACTGTTAAAGGATGAATCGTTCTTACGAAAATAAAATAAAAATGAGTTGTAAGCAGCTATATTGAGAGATGTCAATATCAGTAAGAGGTTTAATATCCGATAACCAAGTAAATTATGATTAAATAATGTTCCTATAAAATGTATTCCTGTATGAAAGAATGTAAATGAAGTTTCTGATATTCCATGAATTAAGAAATATAAATAAAAACCTTCGTCATCAGTTATGCCAAAGTTTGAAAAGAAACCATATAGAGTTAAGCTGACACTGAAAATGAGCAAAATATATGAGATTATAGCTAAATAAGAACTAGCACTCTTATCCTGATTATTGTTTGAGCTCATTATGTATCTGATTATAGTCAATTTTTTCTTTGTTTGACAATAGATATAAAAAATTTAGATTAAAATCATGATATTTAATCATAGTAGATTTAGTGAAATTAACGAGGAAGAACTTCTATCCAATATCGACAAGGTGGTTATCAATAAAGATAAATTGAATATTATGGATTTTGGATGTGGACTAGCCTCATTATATAAGAAGCTTAATTATAAAAAATTTATACTTTATGATCAAAACGAACAAGCATTAGAATTTCATAGGAACGAAAAAAGTTCAGATGTAATTATTATTTCATCTTTGGATGAATTAAAAAAACAAGGATTAAATATTGATATTGTTTTATTTAATAGCGTCATACAATACATCAGAAAGGATGATTTAGCCGAAATAATATATTTTTTTATTAAACAATTTCCTTCTATTAAAATAATAATCTCTGATATTCCTAAACATAATAGATTTTTAGAATTCTTATATCTTCTTTTTACTAATACTAAAGATATTATTACTATATATAAAGATATAATAGAAAATATTTTGAAAAAAGATTACAAAGAATTAGATTTCTTTATTCATAAGCCTGATTTTTTTGAATCAATAAAAGATTTAGATATAAAAATTATGAGAAATTTTTATTTGTTCAAAACTAGATATTCTATAATTATTGCAAAGTCGGAGACAGAATAGTGAAAAGTTATACTTATATAATAGGAGCAAACTCCGAGATAGCGAGAGAATTAATAAAGCAATATTTTGAAACAGGAGATACCAGCCTCTGTCTATTAAGTACAAACTCTTCTAGATTAAATCTTTTTCTTGATGAATTACAAGTTAACAAGGAATCTAATCAAATCAATGTTGTTGATTACGATTTATCTAATACAGAGGAAACTGTAGAAAAGCTTTTAGATTTGAGAGACAATTTCCCACCACAAAGAATGTTTGTCATGGTTGGATATCTTGGTAATAGAGAAGGTCTTAATTCAGAAGAAGATATTAAAAAGATTTTTAATGTTAATGTGAATTATCTATCAAATCTTTTTGATTCTCTATATCAAAAGAATTACTTAGAAAATATAGAGTCAATTCATTTTAGTTCATCCGTAGGTGCAGACTTATTCTATAAAAGACTTTTTGATTATTATGAATCAAAACGGCTTTTGAATGAATATTTAGAGTCTTTTAGAACCAAAGTATCCAAATTAGAAATTAAGATTATTAATATGAAAATAGGTCCAGTTTATGATACAAAAATGGGACCAAGTAGTGGAATTTTTAGATTAGTAGCATCTAGTAAATCTGAAATAACAAAAAATATTATTCAAGGAATCAATGGTGATGATGAACAATATATTCCATCAATATGGAAATTAATTATTAATATTTATAAAATGATTCCAACCACTATTCAAGAGAAGTTAAAGAAGATAATCTAGATTAATTGTTGAAAAAGATTTTTTATAAACCACTTTGGATTCAAATAGTATGAATCAAATGCAAATGTTAATAATTTTCGTATCTCTTTCTTTGTTAAATTCTTATGTTCGAATACTGGATTCCACTGATTATAATCTTCGTATTTCTTAGCAGTAATTTTATCTTTGAAAGAGATATAAACCGGAGTACCAGGATAAGGGGTAAAAATACTAAATACAGCAATATTGGTATTTAATTCTTTCGCATAATTAATTGTAGCTAGACACGATTCCTTTGTGTCAGACTCATAACCCAAGATATACATGCCCATAACTTTCACACCAGCTGCACGCAACATATTAACTTTTTCTATCTCGGCACCCTTTTTAAGAGAGAATCTTTTTGCGTCTTTCATAACTTCTTCATCAACTGACTCAACACCACATTGGATGAAAAACATTCCAGCTTGTTTTAGTTTTTTCACAAGTTCATAATCTAAGTTGTTCAAATGAGTTTCAATTGTAAACTTAACATCTATCTTGGCCTCTATAATCATTTCTGCTAATTCGAGAGTTTTTTCTCTGTTAATTGAAAATACAGGATCTCTAAAAATAAATTCATTTATATTTAATTTCTCAATCCAGTAAGTCATTTCTTCTACTATGTTCTTGTTTGACCTTGATCTAGGCTTTCTTCCTTGTTCTAATGGGTAGGTGCAATAATTAAAGCAAGAATAAGGACAACCCCTTTCAGCTAAAATTGGTATACATTTTCTTTTTTTTATTGATCCACTAAATGCTAAGTAATCTATTACTAAGTCCCAGCAAGGGAAGGGTAAGGAATCTAAATCATCTATATAGTTACTAATAGTGTTGAATTCTTTTTCTTCTGAATTCATCAACTCCTCTAAGTTATTTTCAGCAAAATAAAACTCGGATTCTCCTTTGACTATTTTTACACCTTCATCTAAATACTTTTTTGGGTTATTTGTTGCAAAAGAACCAATAACAACAATCTTCTTTTTGTCCTCAATATTCCTAATGGTTTCTATTTCTGTTTCGTGACAAACTATGGAGCTTGACATTATAATCACATCATAATCATTAATTTGCTGAAAACTATTACTGTATTCTACATGATGACCTTTATCTCTTAGGACTGATCCAGCATACATTAAATATAAGGGTGGCCAGAAATTAGTTCTTTTTGAAATCTTTTTAAGAAATTTTGCAAGCAGACTGTCACCATAATCATTACCGGTACCATATGACCCATTAGTATCCTTAGATATTCTGTAGTCAACATCTTGTCTGTAAACATCTAACAGTAATACTCTCATAATTTTAAATTTACTTTAAAAAGAAATTTGGTGCAAATATTCTAAAACCATCTATTTCGCCAGAAAAATCATTAACCCCCTTGTTCTGATTTATAATCTTCCATATATTTTCTGCTCTTAAATCAAGATTCTGATTGTCATATTTAACAAAGAAATATATATCTGTATCTGATAGCAAATTCTTTTTTAGTCTTTCTTCAATTAAAGATTGATATTCTTCCATTTTGTTAACATTAAAACGGGCATGATAACCCGAATCAATTTTCATAGAATTTTTTGCTGCAAATAAAGAAATTGGAAAATACTGTTTCGAAGGAAAACCGTTGGGCATTACAATTCTAACATTCTTGTATTTTTTTGAGATTTCTATCCAAGCAGGATCCTTCATGAAATGCTTCCATTCTGGCTTAACAACTTCAGAAGAAGAGATAAAAGTATTTCTAATTGTTTTAATTGCATTAGAAGAATCATACAATTGAATCAAAAGGAGTACTGGTAATAGAATTCTTAAAATTTTATTATTTATAAATTTGTAAGAGATTATAAAGATTAAAAAATATAGTAAATAATATGTAGGCCATATAAACCTGCCTGATGCTCTAAGTGAATGAGTATAGCTATCGATTATGTTTGGTACGTTGTACTCAAATAAATTATGCTCAGCAAAGATTATGCTATTAGAAAGAGAGTAGATAAAGCAGATTATAGCTATAAGTATTAATGGTAGATATTCCAAATTAATTTTTTTGCTGTAATTCTTAAGACCATAAATTATACAGAAAGGTAGCAAAGTTATAACTGCAATACCTAAAAAGGCAAAGCCCTCATAGTCACCAGATAGTGGACTTATTTCTCCTTCTAAATCGGGCAAAAGAATTGACCAAGAATTAATATGATACCAATTGGTTGCAACAGGATCGAAGAAAGATACAAGGTTGAATCTATAATTACCAAACCCTCCTTTATAATAATCTGATACGTTTATATCAAGTCCAATTAGCGGCAAAGAACCGAAGAACACAAATATAGTTAGAAGGAAAACCAAATATTGACGTATCCGAATTTTGTCTCTCTTTTTTAAAATTATTTTGTAAAAATTAGCAATAAAAATAAGTAAAACCATGGAAGCAATATAAGAATTAACTAAAAGTGATACGAATATGATTATTAGCCAAAAATATATTTTCTTTGATTCTAGAAAGTAAAGATAGAATCCAGCAAGTATTAACCAGTGTGCAAACATTGCAGTGTGCCCCAAAGATAATCTATGAAGAAGAATAGGAGAAATTATAAAAAATATACTAAAAATAACTGTTAAATAATTATCTTTAATAAATATTTTTAATATCTTAAAAGAAAAAAAGAACTGAAGACATATTGAGATAAATATCCAAAGACCAAAGTACTGACTAGGTAGATTAAAAATAGGCTTTATCAACTTAAATATTAATGCCATTATTGGTATAGAATCATTTACTGATAATGTTGTTGAGTTTGTCATTCCGTAATTAAAGTTGTCAGTTATAGGTATTTGCATGAGAGGCGCATCTTGAAAAAATAGCCATGTAATCCAATGTTGTTTATAATCTATCGAGTAAGTATCTAAAATCCAATTTGTATTTTCGGTAAATAAAACAAAACCCCCAGTAACATAAATAAATATTATGATTGGAATTAT
>MDTE01079452.1_pt1 | contig 13832 bp, 8 predicted proteins | sample 811231 | NCBI WGS metagenome assembly MDTE01 (sample SAMN05326651, study PRJNA326480) | marine metagenome | isolation source: seawater | place: Indian Ocean: Red Sea | collected 2010
AGGTTTTGGTTGGTGCTGATGATCCCGCCCCAGGCGAACGAGGGTTGAAAGAGATACTCGACCTGCATCTGGCCTTCATGATCATCCACGTAGAGCAAGGTCGAGAGGCCCACTTGTTTCAAGTTTCCCACACACTGGGTCTGCTTCGCTTTCGCCTTGGCCTTTGATAAGGCCGGCAAGAGCATGCCCGCCAAGATCGCAATGATCGCGATGACCACCAGAAGCTCAATCAGAGTAAACCCGCCTGACACAGCCGCCGCTCGAGCCGGCCTTTCCTCCGGATCAATCATTCGAAACCAATTGTGCACAGCCCGCATCCTAGGCACTGGAGTAGCCTTGTCAAACTTCGGAGCAGGCTAAGCCTCGCCCCCCGTTTACCCCATCTCGCCTCTCCAGGAAGCGAAAGAACCCAGGCCTGATGCGGACGGCCTTTTTTTCGAATCGCCGCCCCAGCCCAATTCGGCCCCCTTTTTTGTTGCAGTCCCCTCAGAAATATTCTTTTTAGGTCTCAACCAAAGGGAATGTATTTCAATTCGACAGTCTTTCTGGGCTTTCTCATCGCCTTTCTTCTGGTCTATAGCCTTTGCCGCCACTCCCTTGTCCTCCGCAATCGAATGATTGTTCTGGCTAGCTATTTCTTTTACGGCTGGTGGGATTGGCGGTTTACCGGCCTTCTCCTCCTATCCAGTCTCGTCGACTTCTACGCCGGTTCGGCGATGGGCAACGCCTCCCCCAAAGGCAAACGCCGACTCCTGGGCGTGAGTTTGGCTGTTAATCTCGGAGCTCTTGGATGCTTCAAGTACTACAACTTCTTCATCGAGAACGTCCACCAAGGTCTTCGCATACTGGAGTTCGAACCCAACCTGCCAGTGCTCCAGGTGATTCTCCCTGTCGGGATCTCCTTCTATACCTTCCAAAGCCTGAGTTACACCATCGATGTTTATCGCGACCGCCTTCGCCCCCAGCGTGACCTCACGGCCTTTCTCGCCTACGTCTCTTTCTTCCCCCAACTGGTCGCCGGTCCGATCGAACGCGCCCCCCATCTCCTTCCGCAATTCCTCTCCCTTCGACGGATCACGAGTCGAGCGCTCCAACAGGGAACATGGCTCATCCTGTGGGGCCTGTTCAAGAAAGTGGTGGTTGCGGACAATCTGGCTCCCTTGGTCGATATGGTATACGCCGACCCAAGAATCGAGGGCCCCATCATCGTGGCAGCGACGATTGCCTTCGGATTTCAAATCTATTGCGACTTCTCGGGTTATAGCGACATTGCTCGGGGCGTCGCGTTCCTTCTTGGCTTTGAATTAATGCTCAATTTTAATCTCCCCTATTTCGCCCGAACCCCGAGCGAGTTCTGGCGTCGCTGGCATATCAGTCTCTCGACCTGGTTTCGAGACTATCTCTATATCCCTCTGGGAGGCAATCGAGGGCCGACCTGGGTCACGAAGCGAAATCTCCTGATCACGATGCTGGTGGCCGGCCTGTGGCATGGAGCCGGGTGGAATTTCATCCTTTGGGGGGCCTGGCACGGCATCATCCTGATCGGGTTCGCCCGATACACCCCCCAGACAAGAGCTACCTCGATCGTCTCATGGGGGATGACGATGAGTTTTGTTTTTTTTGGCTGGCTCCTCTTCCGGGCACAATCGCTCGACCAAATCCAGAACTACACCATGAGTTTCTGGTATCCTGTTTTTCCCGAGTGGACGAGGAGCTACCTTGCTAACCTGGGCTTGTTCACCTTACCGATCATCACGATGCAGTGCTGGCAGTATTGGTCGGCAAATCTGACCCCCTCACTCCGGTGGCATTGGTTCCCTCGCACGATGTTTCACGGTATCATCCTCTATGGAATTGTTCTGTTTTGGGACACCCGCGGCACCCCCTTCATTTACTTTCAGTTTTAGCGGAAACGATGAAACCCCATCGAAGCCATCAATATGAAACAACGGCCCAACAGTGGGGCGTTCACTGGTTGGGCCCCGTCGTGGTGGCAACACTGCTGGGGGCCATGATGCATCTCGCTGCCCGAAACTCAGCCCTTCCCGCCCCGCGACCCACGCTCGACGTCGATCGGGGTGTGATGGTGCACCAGATCGAGGCCAGCCGGTCCCCACATAACACGAAAGTCATTCTGATTGGAGATTCCTCGTGTCTCATGAATGTCGACGCCAACGTCATGAAGCAACGGACCGGGAATTCGACTCTGAACCTTGGCACTTTGAGTTTTCTCAACCTCGAATGCTTCAGCCAGTTGCTCCGGCAATCCCTTGAATCGGCCGCCACGCCACCGAGCGTCATCGTCCTTCTCGTCCACCCTGAATTCGTCCGGAGAAAATCGCCCTCAACCCACCACGTCGGCGCATTCAAGGCCGTGCAAAACGGATTCGACTACTACTACGGGACAAGCCCCCGCACCGATCCTCGCTGGTGGTTGGGGGCCCACATCGTCGAAAACCGCCTTCTGGCTCGGTTGCCCATCCCCCTCACCGGTGCCTTTCGGGAGTATTATGGATTCTCGACGGAATTGCTCTCGTTCATGACCCAACACAAGGGGTCCGCGGTCGACCCCCGAGAGCTGAACGCCACCGACCTCCGAGGCAGTAGCGACTACCGGGTTGCCGAGCGTCATCAACGAGAGGCCAAGTTCTTCAACCAGATAATTCCCCCGTCAACACAACTTTTCATCGGCTTGAGCCCGATTCCATCGTCCTTTCCCGAGGCTCCCTTCCAAGGTCATTACGATCGCCTTCTGGAGGAATGGTCGACCCTGTTCCCAAAGGGCATCCCCTTAAAACAATTGCCGGCGACACTTGACGACTCCGAATTCGCCACCAAGACTCACCTCCGACCGTCAGCCGTGCCCCCCTATACGGATACCTTGGGCCGATTGCTGAGCGTGGAGTAGGATCGGCTTTCGGACCTGACCTACGGACCTGAAAATGAAGTTGAGATCAATGTGAATTCCCTCGGGCAATACTGGACTTGGATGTTCCTGGGACTCGGGTTGGTGCCCCAGGCCCTCCACGCTCAACCCCTGGCTGCCGAAATCAGCGCAACCCGACCGGGTCAAATCGAGATTCGACTTCCCCCGAGCCCCGGGCAATGGCTCCATATCGAGTCCAGCCACGATCTCCATGCCTGGAAGATCACAGAAGGTCCGGTTCCGAATCTCCCGAAAGTTACCCTCACCACGGCATCCAAACCATTCGGGTTTTTCCGGATCCGGACCCGCTCTGAATTGCGCCCCCCCTATACGGTCGCCGTCATTGGAGATTCCACCGCCTCCGGTGTCATTCGTGAGGGGACCGTGGTTTCCGGCGGTTGGGCGGAAGGACTCAAGGCATTCACCGGGCCCGACACACGCATACTTAACGCGGCGGAACCCGGGCTCAGCACCAAAAATGCCCTCGGAGAGCGCCGAGCCCGTCTGGCCATCATCGAGCGGACTCGGCCCGCCTTTGTCTTGATTCAGTTCGGTCAGATCGACCAGTTTTCGAAACCTGAGGAGAACAAGAGCACCACGCTCTCCGAATTCCAAGATAATCTCGAGACCATGGTCTCAATCATTCGATCGTGGAACGGCACCCCAATTCTCGTGACGCCCCTCCCTTGGCGAGTCTTCAGACCAGACGGAAGCATTTCAACAACCCTTCGCGACCGTAGCGATGCCATGCTGGAACTGAGCGACCGGCTTGGCATTTACGCGATCGACTTCCATGCCATTCTCTCGGCGTTCTACCTTTCGATCCTCCCCAGTGAACGTCACACGCTCTCCGCCGTCGATCAATACCACTTTTCGGAGAAGGGGGCTGTCGTGGGGGCTGAACGGTTGATCCAGGCGTTCCCCCCGCACCTCCGCTCGCTTCTATTCGAGACAGAGCAATAGAAGGCAAATCGACTCAGGGGCGACGCAAATCTCCCACGAGATAGCGCATCCTTCTCTGCACGTTCAAGTCCTTCGCCACTCCCTCCTGCAGATCCAATTCTCCGAGCTCGAAGCGATAGCCCGGCGAACCGTCCTGCAGCAGGACAACGGTATTCAGCATCAGGCAGGCTTCAATGCCCGAAGTCGTGCTCCGAAGCACCTCCAGCATGACAGGACGGGGATCCTCCACTCCGATCAGGCCCAAAAACTCAGCCGCCCGCATTCGGACCAGGCGGTTGGCATCCCTGGCCGCCAATTTCCGGGCCCGTTGCGCCATGGGCACCGCCCGAGTCCCGTGCGAGGAACAGACGATCAGGCCCCAATACCGCACCAGCCATTCTTCGGATTCCAAGGCAACTCCGATTTCCCGTTCCGCCTCGGCGTAGGGCTTCAGACTCAGGTCAGCGGTCTTCACCAGGCGCGCAATTAATTCATGCTGGGATTGGCCAAACTCCGTGGGGTTTCCAAAGGCCCTCTGGGCCAGATCACTCTCGGGAAAGAAACTCAGATCGTTCATCGCGACAACCCGCTGATTAAGTCGCTCTCGCATCTCCAGAAGCACAGCTGAAGATTCGGGATATCGAGCAAGATTCTCAATCTCATGAGGATCACGCTCCACATCATACAAGGCTTCCACCGGCTGCGGTTCGAAGAACTGGCGTTGCACCGGCGTGAGCGCCCCGGCCTCATACCGTTGACGCCACTCTTCATAGGCCAACATAATGTAACGATAGTTATTCTGCAGTCCGTCGAAATTGAAGGGCTGATAACTGCGAACATAGGAATAGCGTCCTTTCCGAAGCACCCGAACGAAATCGTATTTCTCGTCAAACCGGTCTGCGTATCCGAAGGCTTCATCCCGGCGGGATAACGTCACCTCATTGAGGTCCGGCCCCAGGAAGGGATCGCCATCGAGAGCGAGGGGAACCTTTAAGCCCGCAAGGTGGAGCAAGGTCGGTCCAAAATCAATGAACTGGACAAATCCATTCACTCGCGATCCGATCTTGAGAGGGATGAGGTGTCGAAAGTTCTCCGGCACCCGAATCACCAAGGGCACATGAAGCCCCCGCTCCTTTCCATAGCCTTTGGTTCCCGGCAGCACGCCCCCGTGATCACCAAAATAAAAGATGAAGGTATTCTCGAGAAGGCCCTCCGCCTTCATCTGATCCACCACACTCCCGATCTGCCGATCCACCTGCCGAATCCGGTCATGATACCGGGCGTAGGTATAGCGAAAGAGCTTCGTGTCGGGGTGATAGGGTGCCAACTGGACTGAATCGGGATCGGTGTCAGTCGCCTCGTTTTCAAACACGGTCCGAGAGAAATGCAATGAACTCTCATGGGAGACGCCGAAGCTCTGCATGTGAAAGAAGGGTTGCCCCGGTTTTCGATTCCTCCAACTCGCACGGGGCGAAGATTCATCCCAAACGCCCTCGTTTTCGATCGCATTATAGTCCTTCTTCCGATTGTTGGTCGCGTAATAGCCTGCCTCCCGAAGCCAAGTCGGGAACATCTTCACGCCCTGGGGCAGTGGCACGGTGACGGCCTTCCGATGAAATTGAGTCCCGATCCGGGGCGCGTAGCATCCGGTCATGAGGGTCGTTCGGGCGACGCTACAGACCGGAGCATTCGAAAACGCATGCTCAAAGATCAGTCCTTCCTCCGCCAACGCCGCGATTCGAGGGGTGTCCGTTCCCATCTCGTCGTATAAAGAAAGGAAATGCTTGGAGTTGTCCTCCGAGATCAGCCACACAAAATTCGGGCGTTCTCCGCACCGACCCATGGCAACCACGATCACAATCCCCGCCACCATCAAGAGACCTCGGAGAGGTAACCTTCCCATTTCCAATCGACTATTCATTGATCTCATCTCCTGCACGTCCGTCGCGAATGGCCATCATCTTCCGTGTCAGCGATTCGACGACCCCGGGAAAACGCTCCGCCACATCGACCGACTCCCCTGGATCGGAGTGCAAGTCGAACAACTGGTAAGGGGCTTCAAATGGTTCCCCTCGAGGCGCTTCTCGTCCCCCCGAGCCATTCCCCAGAACCAATTTCCAGTTTCGGTCTCGAATGGCAAACATTCCCCCTGATGAGTGATGAATCACCGGCACCCCGCGGACCTGTCGCTGCCCCCTCAACATGCCGATCAGCGAAACGCTATCTTCCGCATTGCCGCGGACAACGCGCGTGTCAGCGAGGTCCGCGAAGGTCGCGTAAAGATCCGTCAAACAAATCGGCTCTGAACAGGTCGCCCCGGCAGAAACCCCATTGGGCCACCGGACCAGGAAAGGGACATGGTGTCCCCCCTCCCAAATATCCGCCTTGGTGCCTCGAAAGGGACCGTTCGCCCGATGGCGATCCTGGCGATACCCCTGGATCCCGTGATCATCAACATGATCGGGTTGATTGGAATCGTCATATCGATACATGTAAGATCCGTTGTCGGAGGTAAACACCACGAGGGTATTGCCGGCAATGCCCATCTCATCAAGGAGACTCAAAATGGAACCCACCGTCCAATCCACCTGAACGATGAAGTCCCCATACTCACCCAGATCCGTGCGACCTCGAAAACGCGGATGAGGCTGAGTCGGCTTATGAGGACCGGTCAGGGGCAGATAGAGAAAAAACGGGGCATTCTTGGTTGCCGAGACCCGAATCACATGTTCGGCCTCACGGGTCAAACGATCGAGCACCTCATCAATCACAAAATCCAGCGCCCTCGGGCCCTCTCGAACGAAATGAGGAAATCGAACCGGCGCCTGATTCAGCGTCGGCTTCATGGTGAAGCGGTCATTTCGAACATAGACATAGGGCGCCATATCGAGCGATGCGCTCACCCCAAAGTAGGAACCAAACCCGTGGTGAATCGGGCTGTCCGTGATAACACCGTCGAAATCGATTCCGGGATCCCCGGACCAGTCCTTTCTAACCACGTTCTCCCCCAGGACCGGAAGCGCCATCCCCAAATGCCATTTGCCGACCGCCGCGGTCTGGTAACCGGCGGCCCTAAGCATTTCGGCGATGGTGATTTGATCATGATCTAGGAGAGGTTCACTATAGCCCCCCAAGACTCCCCGCTTTAAGCGGGACCTCCAGCAATACCGCCCGGTGACCACACCGTAGCGTGTTGGAGTACACACCCCAGAGGGAGAATGGGCATCGAAAAAAGTCATCCCCTCGCGCCCAAGACGGTCGAGATTCGGCGTGGCGATGCGGGAGTCAGGATTCAAGTGCTGAATATCCCCATACCCCATGTCGTCCGCGAGAATCAGAATCAGATTCGGCCGCTGGGCTGGCTCGCCGACAAGCATCGTCATCCCGGCAAAGACCACGGCCAGCACCCCCTTCAGCCCGCCTTCACACCGAGGCCCTTCCCTCTTCACTGAGCTTGTGGCTGACACACCGGTTCCTAGCCTCGCCATAAATCATCCCCCATCCGCCATTCTTCGCGAGCGGGTTCGCGAAGGTGGGCATTGAGGTGTGGTTTGTCGGTGATCCGCATCGCCTCGGCATCCCATTGGAAGGATTCCGAATAACGTTGGGCCAGCACTCCCAGGAGAACCATTTCGGTCAACTCCGCGGCATAATCAAACTGAGAGCCCGGCATGGGGCCCTCCCCTTTGATCGCCGCCAGCCACTCTGCCTGCGGACCGTCATCGACTCGAGGAATCGACTTGGGAACGGGACTCCCTTTAAACTCCTGCCAGGCGGAATCGGGGAGGAGTTGTGGATTGTTCGGGCGCCCCCCGGTCATCAGGGAAAGTCGATCGCCCACCATGATCATCCCAGTGGAAGGCAACTCTTTGAGGCCCCACTCCGGCCGATTCCGAGGCTTCAGCCCCCCTTCATACCAAGTCAATCTGACCGCCGGACGCCCCCCGGCTTCAGGAAACTCATATTCCACCTGCGAACGGGCGGCAATCAACCCGGCCGGCGATGCCTCACGATGACGGAGCCCAACGCTTGAGGGCATTCCGAGATCAAGCCCCCAGAACGGACCATCCAAGGTATGACAGGCCCAGTCACCCAGTAAGCCCCCCCCAAACTCCCACCACCCCCGCCATGTTCGTGGGGCGTAAGCCTCGCTGAAGGGACGGTCCTTGGCCGGACCCAACCAAAGATCCCACTCAAATCCTTTAGGAAGTTCCTGGGCGCTGGGAGGATACTGCGGGGGACGAACGAAATAGCGACCATTGAAATTCGGGCCATTCAGCCAGGCATGCACCTCCCGAACCTGGCCCAGGACACCCGCTTGATACCATTCCTTGATCGACCGAATCCCATCCGTGGCATGGCCTTGATTTCCCATCTGGGACACCACCTTGTAATACCGCGCCGCCTTCTTGAGCGTTCTGGCCTCCCACACATTATGCACCAGGGGTTTTTCAATGTAGATGTGCTTTCCCATCTGCATCGCCGACAGGGCGGCGACGAAGTGGGTGTGGTCCGGCGTGGTGACCAGCACCGCGTCGATCTCACGTCCCATTTTATCCAACATCACCCGGAAATCCCGAAAGCGCTTGGCACTGGGGTTTTCCCTGAAACCGCGGGCCGCGCTCCGATCATCGATATCGCACAAGGCGACGATATTCTCGCCTCGGCACGCACCCCAGTTCGCCGACCCCCGACCCCCGACCCCGATGGCCGCCACATTGACTCGGCTATTGGCCGAAGCCCCCGCTCTGGCGATATTGAATTGAGGGAGCACCGCGCCGGCCGTCATCGCGGTGGTCGCTGTCCGCAAGAACCGACGTCGGGTCTGCGTCACGGGTGAGGGAGAAACGGGACGACTTGGAGACTTAGGCATGGAAAGAGGCTGCCAACAATGAGAGTCATCCGCAATCTAAACTCACCGGCCGCCCCGATCTCTGAAAAAGAATCAAAACGCCACCACACGTTTATCCTCGAGAAACTCGGGCGAAGGCGTGCGGTCATTCCATCGCTCGACTCCCCTCTTGAAACCAATGAAGGGGCGATTTCCCGTCACCGATGCCACTCTCTCACCGGGCCTCACCCATCTTCTCTATGGGGCTCGGGAACCCCTCCTATCAAGGGACGGAAGGGATCCTCAGCCAGTTGATTGATCCCATCCGAACATGGTCAACCCAGGGAGCCTCACCATCCACCGAGCGAGCTCCTGAAAGGGCTTCGCGGCAGACTCATTTGAAGTGCCTCTCAACTCCGAAAATTTGCAATTCCCGTCCGTTGACTTGACCTGGGCCTCGGTACATATTCGGCTCATGAATTGGGATATTTCACACATTCTGAGCGATTGGGACTTCGAACCTGGCGAGGCCATGGTTCGACGTTTCATCGCTAAGGATGGCGTCGAGAAGATCCAAATGAGAATCGACCTGGGCGTTTTGCAGATGAACTCAGACGGCAGACCTGATGGTAAACTGCCCTTCGGAAAGACGTCCTACTTCGACCATCTCCAGGAGAAGCTCAGGGCCTTCGAAAGCGAACACAACGGCGAGGATGCAGGCTTCGAATTGGAATCAAAAGAATGCCAGAAACTTCAACAAGAAGCGATTCAGTATCACCATCGCTACATCTGTTACTTCCAGTTGGAGGACTATGCCAATGTGGTTCGTGACACCGAACGCAATTTGGATGCGATCGCCTTTGCATCACAATACAGCCCATCGGACGAAAACATCTGGAGCCTCCGCCAATTGACGCCTCAACTCTTGATGATGAGAACCCGGGCAACCGCCGCCCAATTCCTTGCCCTCGAGGAACACGGGAGCGCCATTAAAAACGTCGAGGAAGGGTTGCAACAACTCCGCGACTTCTACGAATCGGTATCCCGTCCGGACCTCGCTGAAGACAGCGGAGAATTACAGGCCCTGGCAACCTGGCTGGAGGAACTGAAAGACCAGCGCCCTCTCTCCAAACGAGAACGACTTGAGAACGAACTCAACGAAGCGATCCAACAGGAGAACTTCGAGCGGGCCGCCCAAGTCCGGGACCAAATCAAAGAGCTCGATACCTAAGCATCACCATGTCCTCTCTCAACCAACTCATCGACCAAGAGATCAAAAAGGCAATGCTTTCCAAAGACAGCCTTCGTCTCAACACCCTCCGGATGCTCAAATCGGCAATTGGATATGCCGCAATCGACGCCAAGACGGATGAGCTCGACGATGCATCCATCATCAAGGTCATCCAAAAGGAGGCGAAGAAACGCAGGGATGCGGAAGAACAATTCATCAAAGGCGGTCGCAAGGAACAAGCCGAACAAGAACGCCAAGAATTGGAGATCCTAGAAACCTATCTTCCGAAACCGCTCAGTCCGGAGGAATTACAAGCCGCCGTTGAAAAAGCCATCGCCGACACCGGTGCCAGCAGCAAAAAGGAAATGGGAACGGTCATCCGGGCGGTTCAAGCGACCACGGAGGGTCGCGCCGAGGGCAAGGCGATTAGTCAACTCGTCGGGAAACTCCTTTCCTGAATCAAGCTCTGGGTTCGTACTAGCCCGAGAACGTCCCATCCCCCCTCAGTGCGCCCCGAAATGGAAGGTCGCGACTCGCCCTTGAAAGCGCGCCGTCCCCTGCTGTCCGTCATCCCAGCCTCCAGGCGTAACCCAAACAAGTGATCGAGTCCCAAACTCGACTCACATCATGCTCTGAGGCAAAGCCTCTATCTCGCCTTCGCAAAAAAAAACCGGGGACCCTAAGAGGTCCCCGGTTTGCATTCCTTCAATCTTCCACGCTCTTAGCGGGCGATATAGAATTTCGCCGAACCGGAGGCATCCACCGCAAAGGGTGAACTCGCGCCGGCAACGGGAGCATAGGATCCATCCACCGTATCGGCGGCCTGCAAAGTTCCCGTGTACTCGATGCTGATGCTTCCATCCGCAGCCCGGGCAATCCCCTTGATCTCTCCGGGTTGCTGTCCGGGAATCGGAGGCAACACGATTGGAGGCAAGACCACCGGCGGTTCCACCACGGGAGGCTCCACCACCGGGGGGTCAACCACCACCGGAGGCGCAGTGGAGCCCGCATCGTTGAAGTCCCAATAGGCGATCAGCCCCTTGCTCGCCGGCAGATCCGCCGGCGACTTGCCGCCCGCAATCGCCTTGAGATCGGATTCGCTCAACGCCTTGGAGAATATCGCGAAGTCGTCAAAGATGGACAGGTCATTATTGCCGAGAGCCCCATCCGAACCGATGAACAATCCCGTTACGTCCGAAGTCAACGGGTCGGCATCGACACTATCAAGGAACAACTCACCATCGATGCGGATTTCCTTAAAATCCTTCTGCTTGGTGTAGGAATGCAAGTGCCAGTTCTCGGTCCAGAACGTATCATCCTGGTAATCCGGGAAGTCAGCAATCGCCCCATTCAGCCTCTGGTTCGGCACAGCACAGCATCCCTGGGTATCGAAGAAGATCTGGTTATTCCCCCACGGCGTATGGGCTTGAAAACCACGATTGCCACTGCCCGCCGACGCGCTGGTGATCCAAACCGATGAACTGTTCGAAACAGTGTGCTTCTTCTGCCAGAACACGACGGTCAACTCGTCGTTCGCGAAGGCGTCTTTCAGGTAATCGAATTGGGTGACCACGACCGACCCCCCGGCAGGAGTCATATCCATCCCGTAGTCGCCCGCCTCGCCGGAACGTCCTCCGCCATCCCCAGTGTAATCAGCAGCACCGGTAATCAGTCCCGGATACTCTCCGACCGAGTCCAGAGTGGGGCCTCGGTAGTCCATCACAGAAAAGGACCAGTTTCGGGTAATTCCGTTGTAACTGAGACTCGCGTTCTGGGTCGATCCCGGGGCCATGAATCCCTCCGGCCTGAAACTCACCGTCGTAATCCCGCCCGACTTCTCAACAGATGCGTTCACCGTCGCACCGTTCAAGGTCATCGAAACGGTCCCCTTATCGACGGCGTCAGTTCCGTCGGTCAACTCGACCTCAATGAGGGCATCCGGTGCCACGTTGTTCGCCCCCGGACTGGGGGAGACTTTGCTGGCATAGGTCGCTTGCCCCCCCTTGGTCTCCCGGTAGGCCTTGTTTCCATTCGCATTGGAGGTGTCATTGACGAGGATCTTCTCGCCATCGACGACCGAGAACCACTCACAGTTGGCTCCCCCTCGCCCCTCATACCAAAGAAGTCGCATCGGATAGACCCCAGCCTCCTCCACCACAAAATTGAACGTCGTGTCAGCCGCCCCACGACCCCCTTCGAAAACCCCCAGAAGCGTACCGAACTTATCAACGGGCGAGGGCCCCGAAGTCACCCGGAATCCGTCATCGCTATTGACTCCCATCGTATTGAAGCCCGCCTTGAGTTCGACATAGGCCAGAAACTCAGCCGCGATCCCATCGGTACTGTCATTGAACCCGGGGATGCCAGGAATCGGGCCGTCCGGGAACCCGGTGCTATCATTGAAATTCCCCATTGAGCCCTCGGCCTGATCGAGATTAATCAGCTCCAAATTCGTCGGCGTAATCTCGAAGGTAGTGGCGTCAAAATCACCCGCCTCGTTGAGCCACGGATTCCCGTCGGGATCGAGGAACTCACCCCGAAGCTGCTTTTCAGCACCATCACCCGTATTGCCGTGCTGGAAGGCATTGGCGATCTCAAGTTGGACATCACTGATCTGGCTCACGCGGGCAACGAAACCGGGTTTGCTGGTGTCCGCGTCATCCACCTTGAAATCCGCCGATAGGAATCCGAAATTGCTCGGAGCCTTGATTTCGACAGACTCGCTGTGAGACGCGGCAGGCGTCGCGGTGTCGTTGTAGGACACGACAACGGTGAACACTTGGCCCGGACGAGGGAAGAACCCAAACGCGTGGTCGATCAGAACCTTGAAGCCTTTGCGGGTGATCGATGGGCTGATGCTCTCACCGTCCATGGTGACGCTGATTGAATCTTGATTGATGCCAACCCCAATCTCCTCAAGGGCAACATTCCAGCCGTTGAAATCGCTACTGAATGACGCCAACCGTGGTGTCAACCCGCTGGAAGGATCAGGAACAAAGGCCTCCTTCTTGATGAGCCCGAGCAAGAGCGGATCAATCTCTGCCAAGACTTCGCCGGACTGGGCTTCCGCCTCCAGGCTGACGGTAATCTTGTCATTGGCAGCCAGGCCGTCCAAGAGGTAGACTAGAGAACTACTGGCGCTGACGTGACTCCCTGCATTTCGGATGTAGGCCGAACTGGTGGACGCACCGAGAACGTTGGCCCCATTGACTTGAACCGTGGCCTTGGGATTCGCCCGGGCAACACCACTTTCGTATACCCCATTGTAAACCAGGAGGTAGTTGCCTTCTTCCTTGACGGTGATCTGCCCATTCGAGGGTCCGCTGTAAGCTCCGTCACTGACATCAGCGTTCCCCCAATCAATCGGCGTGGGGACCGGGGGATTCAAGTTGACATCATCCGTCGTTTCTTGGGCCTTGGTTGCCAGGACACCGCCTCCGAGCTTCTCAATAAACAAGGAAGCCTGCTTTCCAGGGGCGACAGTCGCAAGCCCTCCATTCCCCTTTTGCCACATTCCCACCTGGAGCTTTTGGCTCCCGGAAACCTCGATGACACCGGAGAAATGAACGGAGGCCTGGTTGTGATTGTCGGCATTTCGCATGTAGCCTTGCTCCGCCCTTCCCCCGGGCACTTCGCTACCACTCAGGGTCAACAGGATTCCGGGAGCCGCACGGGCGACCGTCGAGGCCATGGGAACGTTGGCGGTAATCAAATAAGTGCCTGAGCTCAGAGAGATCTCATGGCCGCCATCGGAATGGGTAAAGCCCGAGTCCTTGCGAACCGAAGTCCAGGATAACGGGGCAGGATCCTCTTCATCAAAATTCCGGTTGATGTTGTCATCGCCGTCATCCGGTCCTTCCGACAGGGCGGCGAAAACCGTGCGCGAACCATCCACCCTTTCC
>MDTE01029301.1_pt1 | contig 13829 bp, 12 predicted proteins | sample 811231 | NCBI WGS metagenome assembly MDTE01 (sample SAMN05326651, study PRJNA326480) | marine metagenome | isolation source: seawater | place: Indian Ocean: Red Sea | collected 2010
CCTATTAAAATTAAAAACTATAAATAATTTATATATTCTGACCTCCTTTATTTTTTACTGACCTACTTTAACTAGTCTTAAAATAGTTTCGGTTTATGTTTCGTCAATGTTAAACTAGTTCTATTTTATTAGATTCGGCGCGGACGACCACAGTAACGTCCGCTATGACATTCCACACAACCTGGAACCTTTTTCATAATTGAAGTGTCAAAAAAAAATCCGGTGCACACGGTGTACCATTCTTCTTCGATTTCTCCTTCTTCAAGATCATCTCTTTTTCTTTTTAACGAATGAGGAAAAGTCTTTTCCGTTTTTTCTTCAACCTCTTCGCACAGGAGGTCATCATCGTCGAGCTTCAGAATGAAGTCAAGAATGCTCATGACTGTTTGATCCACTTACCCCGCACGTGTTTGATCCAAGCGTACAGAGTGCTCGACTTCATATTAAATATCTGATAAGTATTGAGACTTTAAGACTTTAAGACTTTAAGACTTTAAGACTTTAAGACTTTAAGACTGTGAATCCTCTGGTTCTTCAGCTGACTCGTATTCAGATTCTTCTCTGCGTGATAATGTGCGTCGCCAGGCTTGATCGCGTTCATCTGTGATTTTCATATCTTCAAATACCCTTTGCAAAGATAACTTAGACTGTGACCCAATTTCCAAGTAAATATTCCAAACATACATATCGGACGTGCGCATATACTTTACAGATACATCGGTGAGTTCAAATAAATCCCGCATACACAATGCCAAACCGTGACAAATAAAATCAATGATTGTTTGAATTTTAAATTCATAAGGTAATTGCCTTTTTAGGATTATCGGTGGTTCATCACCGCGACTGAATAAATGTACGGGTGTACGGTGGTTCAAACGTCTCCGATATTCGTCAATGTGCCTATCATGTGGAACATGTTTGTACCAACAGAACAATTCGCACAGTTGATAGCAAATAAAATTTGCTTGTTGTATTCGATCAACAGTAACACTTTCGTCGATCCACGGACATGTTTTATCAAAAACAAGTTGCCATCCATCCAAAGAAACGCCTTCACCAGAGTTCGGTGTCGTTAAAAGTGTGAAAGTTGCTATATTCGCAGTTGAAATGGTTTTTTCAAGTAATCTATTTCTCACATCATCAGGAAGTGCATTTAGAGAACTTTTATATAGTTTGTTCAATTTTTTTTGCGAATTCCACATTAGTTTTTTATAATTATTTTTTTTTTAACTGGTTGTTTATACAGTAGTTCATATCCACTTACCCCCGCACGTGTTGAAACTTTTTTTATAAAAAAACGCCGTGTTTAAAAAAAAACGTATTTATAATTTTTTTTTGCGTATACAATAAAAAAATGGGATACATTCGTGAAAACATTCAATACATTGTCATTGTTCAATGGATTGTTATTTTTATACTTTACCAAAAAATAAAATATTTGAAATGTGTTTCAAGCTATAATACTACAAATACTTTGAGTGTTTCCGCCAAATCAGCAGCTGAAGGAGATGCTACAACGTTAGAAGCAGTTGAACCAGAATTAAACTTGGTGTCTAGTGGAAGTTGTTCAACAGAAATAGATTACAAGAATAGTTTCAGCCAAGGGTTTCCAGAATTTAATTATCCACCAGAAGAAAACTCGTTTATAGTGCTTGACGAAAACGGGGACCTTGTCCAGTATCCAGTGAGAATTTTTAAAACTAGCCTTGAAAACGCAAGGTGTGTGATGAATGGTGCAATCAAAGCAGCTTTGAATTCGCGAGGTCCAAAAGGTGACAGAGGACCCAAAGGTGACACCATAAGAGGAAACACGGGAAGCACAGGTCCAAGAGGAGCTTCTGGGAAATGTGTCAAATAAATCTATTTATGTAGATTCACATTGTCGCTTTTTTAACCAGACACCCATTCACCACTCAGGAAAGAACTCGATTTGTGTTGACAAGATAGTACCCTCGAGTATTGCATCAAAACTTACAGGCCAAACGCATCCGTTCCCATATGAAAAATCACATTATGACAAAATTTGGAGTCCTCAAATGGGGAAACGAACATCGGAACGCAAAGTCAATAAGCTCATCAAAAAGTATTACGAGGTTTCTGAAAAGCTAAAAGTCATCTTTGGTGACACCAAGTTTCTGTAATGGTGTTAGTATGAAAAGTAAAGGTAGCACATAAACATGTTGTTTGGACTATATGCCATTTTGTGCTATTAAAATATTATATAAATGTAACGTACATTTTTTTTATGTTTTTAAAAAAGATGTATGGTGAAATAAGTATAGTTTTACAATCGATTTTATTATGGTACTTGTATTGTGAATTGGAAAGTTTGAGTGGTAATAAAGTACGTTCGTATTCTATTTCATCAAAAGCTTCATCTGAAAGTATTGAATGTACAAAAGACTCTGAAATACAATTGGAACCAATCAAGTTGCTTCATGTAGATGCCGTGGGAAACATGTTTACATGGGACGTTTCGTCTCTCGTCTCGCCATTTCACGATAAACGGTGTGCTGTTAATGCACACATTGGGACAGGTCCGAAAGGACCAACAGGGGATAAAGGACCAACAGGGTCAAGTAGCGATAAGGAAAGAATGAAGGGAGCAACTGGACCAAAAGGACCTACTGGCAGTAATACCAAGAGGAAATGCTGTTGGGCAGGGTCGACATGTTATAATTGTCTCTGGGGCGATGAGTATGCGTGGGTGGGTACTTGTGGAACATCACGTAGATGTAAAGCACAACGATAAAAAAAATACAATATAAAATGTATCATATATTTTTTTTATAATGTTTTTAAAAAGATATATGGTGAAATAAGTATAGTTTTACAATCGATTTTATTATGGTACTTGTATTGTGAATTGGAAAGTTTTACCATATATTAATAAATTTCATTCATACTATAAATAATATAGAAAAATAGTTTCGCATATTAACTATAGTTCCATGTGTGTAATTTATCTACATGTATTTTTTCAACAACATATTCACAATTCTCCATTCATTGGGAACGCAGACAAAATTTCTGCAATCTCTCGCCCCGCACCTTTCGTTGACCTTGTACGCGCTGTAGTTCAACCTTGATATTTGTTTCATAACCATGTCGTGTTCCATTTTCATGTTTTCGTAGTGCGTTTCTACAGTAAATACTGGACGATCTCGCAAAATCGTTACAACTGCTCCGTCCAAGACCATGGTCTCACTTCCCTCGACATCCAAGTGAGCAAACGACAACGTCTTGTGTGAGAAGAGTGTATCGATGGTAAAGATTGGATAGGAAGAATTTCCACGTACATTTTTAGATTTCATGATTTGCAAACGAATAGATCCTTTCTTCATATCTAAATCTGACGGGTAACTTCCGAAACCCTCAACATCACCAAGTCCTCCTCTCAGCGCTTTCACATTTGTTACATTATAAGCCTTGACCTTATTATAAATTTCGAACACATTAGATTTCAATGGTTCGATGGCCCACACAGTATGTTTTGGAAACATAGTCGCAAGCACGACAGAACTTGAGCCGTCGTTGGCTCCCGAATCGATGACGTCTCCCTGTTTGAACGCGGAAATACTCAATAGGTAGTATAAAACTCTAAGTAGTTTCGGTTCCATACGTAATAATTTATATATATATGCATTTTTTAAATAAAACTTAATTAACTTTCATGAAAAAGACCTTAGAAAAGATTTCACCCATAAAAATAAGTAGTACTATTATATTTGAAAATACATAAACCTTCATTCTTTTTTTCCACTTATTTTTTAAAACATGTACAAAGTTTCGCAAGTCGCACAAAATTATGGAAAAGGAATTACTTCCGAAATTGCAAATACTGGGAAAGGATATGTGCAACAAGTTTCTCAATCGTATCAACAACCGTATCAACAACCCCAACAATCGTATCAACAACCGTATCAACAACCCCAACAATCGTATCAACAACCCCAACAATTGTATCAACAACCGTACCAACAATACTATAGTCCGTCTTCAACATCTCTTGATATATCAAGTATGTTTGTGGTCAAACTTGTTGTCAAACTAATTGCAGTCGTTTCTGTAGTATACCTCGGAAGACAATTTTGGGACGTTTGGCCTCTCAAATTAAGCTTTGATGAAATACTAAATCCGCTCAAATGGCCAAGCATATTAACTAGACTCCTAAACTTTTACTCATATTACAAAGCCTTGTTAATTTTACTCAATATAATTATTGTTATTGGACTTTACCTTGCGTTTTGTGCAGCTGTAAAATATAATTTCAATCCCGCTTTGGTAATGGGTGACTTGTTTGGAAAACTTGCTACTGCGTGGATTCCGATTATCGGTCAAGTACGACTGCTTTCATTTTTCATATCGTGCTTATTCGTATAACTTGCAAACTTTTTTTTTACAAATGAGTAATCTTATACCAAAGACACATTAATAAAAAAATGTAAACTTTTATACATTTTACTTACACTTCTAATTACACATCATTGACACAGAATTGGATTCGAGAAACCGGATCCGCTTCTTGCATTCTTCTAGCTCTTCGACTAAAACGTCATAGTGCTCCAACTTTCTCTTGCGTTCTTTTGCCTTTTCCGAACGCTCAAGTTTCTTATTGTTATGATCTTCGACTGCTTCGTCATAATCTTCTTGTGTCACAAAATCATCTCGGATTGGAGCACCAGTCTTTTTCTTGGGTTTCACAAAGTTCAAGTTTGGATCATTCTTGAGAAATTCTAAAGCTTCCTTGATTGCTTGATCTTTTTTGATAGGTACCCAATCTGGTGCAACCTCGCCATTTGCCATTCCTTCTGTAACGTAACCATGATTTTTAATTTGTTGAAGTCCGTGAGTAATTTCACTGTTGACATCTTTGAATGTAGATGCCAATTCAGTGTAAGCGCGATTATAAATTGGATGATCTAAACATGGACCTTTGCAACCAGCACAGAAATCCCCACGACGTGTTTTCTTAACAAACCAATCATCACCAAGGATTTGAGCACAATTATCACATCCGATGCACCCATTTTCACAAATTTGGTAGAACTTTGACCCGAAAGAACCACAAATATTACAATTCTTCAAATTGTTGGTAGTTTCAAACATGAGTGTCATGCCATCTTTCATGTGGATGGGAAGGTCAGGATCGTATGCAATGATCGCTGTGGAGGTAGTCATCGTTCTTGTGTTTCAGATCTGTTTGATCCACGTCTGAGTTTCAAATTTACGTTACAGTTACTTTTTGATTATTATAGTATTTAAAATAACTATCGCCGTCATTTTCAAATGAACGACATACATCTGAGCATAAAACATGTTTATCATTATCAGCGAATCCATATAATAGCGCTTGTTTAGTCCAAAACACTTTTCTCCGAAATGGAAGTATATTTTTTATACTAAAAAATCGATGGTAGAAACAATTGTTTTCTAATCTGCATTTCAATATATTGTTGTTCAAATTTGGATCTAATTTAGTATGAAGCCATGACCAATTGTCTATCTTCGCCTTGTAAAATACATAACAATTATTTTATTAAAAAAAAGAGTCATATACCACAATTTTTTTTTAGAATACAAAAATATTTCCGTTACGACTGTCTCTATACCGGATAAAGTCTCAAAGTCTTAAAGTATAGTTTTAGTGCGACTCATTCAGTTTTCCTAATTTTACTTCGGTTCGGATGATCCAGTTTGGATGTGTCTCCTTCACCAGGATATTCATATTTATAAGCTTCATTCATACGATCAATCATCAAGAAAAATCTTTCCGCATAGCTACTAGATTTTGGATACTCATCTTCAAATGATTTTATAGTCCACGAAGCAGCGGTTTCACCTTTTTGAACTTTATTTGCATATTTGTTTTTATCGAACACCAATTCATTTGATGAACCATCGGACATTAACAAGTATTTTAAATCGTTAGCAAAATGTGTGAACATCAACTCTAAGAATTTCCATAAACCTTCTTTTTGTATTTCTTCCATGTCATCGTAAATAATTTTATAATATTCATCTAAGATAGGCATTAGTGTTTCTTTTACATATTCTCTATGAGGCAATGACTTGTTATTACTGTTCAATTTTTTACCCAACTCACTTTTTATTTCTGAAAGGATTTTCTCAATAGAATCAACTCTTATTGAAGAAGTTTCTCTTCGACCACGTCTTGAAACCGGTGTATCTTCTACATCGTCTCCCTCTCCTATATCGTTATTCAATTTTCTGACAAATGAGTCTCGTTCTTTAGTCAACTGTTCTATTTGTCTAACCCCCAAAACACCGTTTAATTTCATAAATAGTTTGTCGTTATTTTTTACATCGCTTATATGTGTCAACTCATCGAAAATTATTCGTTGAACAAGATCACATCCTAAACTATCTTCTTGTGGTACTTGGTCTTCATAACCAGAGCGGTCGAATTCTCTTCCATAAGACCATACCAATTCCTCACCTATTGCAATATCACGATGTGCGAAAAATACTGGTCCAATATTACCGCCTAGAATTCCTCTTTCTTTATTTAATCTTTGACGTATTGCATGAACACAAATATTTTGATAATAATAATCGTCTGGTTCTCGATTTGTAATCACAATTTTATCATCTGACAACAATGTTATTGTTTTTGTATTGGGTTCGTTGATAAATGGTGCTAACGGTCCATCTGTCAACGGAAATCCTCGTGCATTGAGTGGTGCACATGCATAATAATCTGTACTCTCGACTCTGTATGCCAACCCATAATTTTTCAAATGATGATAGTTTAATACAGTTTTTAAATCTTGGTTATCCAGAACATGAATGCCGCCCCATGTACATATAAATTCTCCTTTTTTGAACTTTTTTGTTGTAAATATACCGTACATAGGACTTGTATTCTTACGTAATATTCCATATTTTAAAATAAGCCCGCTAGGAGCACATGCTGTTTTCTCGTTAATGTTCTTAAAGTATATAGTCGGTAAAACATTTGAAAGTACTGATGATCTAAAATTTTCAAGCTTTTCTAAATGAATATGTGAATTCCACATTTACTTTGAAAATTAAAAAAAATATTTATTAACTATTTTTTTGTGTATGCCAACTTATATGAGTCATATTTAAAGAATAAAATAAATCCTAAAATTAGTTTATTTCTTTTCTGGATCTTTCAACAAAGTCCTAAAGTCCTAAAGTCCTAAAGTCCTAAAGTCTCGGGACCGGTAGATCTTCTTCGGCCGACCCGTAATCAGATGCCTCTCTTTGTGATAATGTGCGTCTCCAGGCATTATCACGTTCCCGTATGATTTTCAAATCTTCAAGTACCCTTTCCCAAGATAACTTAGACTGTGACCCAACATACAGGTAAATATCGTAATTATCGGATTTGCGTATATAATCTACAATTAAATCGTCTGAACCAAGAATCTTCCGTATGCATGTCGCCAATCCGCTACAAAATAAAACAATAAATGGTTCCAGTTCAGATTCCAAATACAGGTTCCCATTTAGGATTGCCGGTTGTTGACCAATAGTGTATGAAGATACGGGTGACGTCTCCTCAAGTGTCTGGTAGTAGGTATCGATTTCTTGATCTTCAGGGACACTTCTGTACCAACAAAACAACTTGGACACCTGTTCACAAAGAATACATGCGACATCTCCTCGGGTTATCCTTTGATATTGCAAAGAATCAGCGAATTCTTTGGGGATCCATGGAGATGTTTGGTCAAAAACAATTTTCCATCCGTTATATATTTTTCTAGTGTTATCGTCGGTCCTAGATCCCAATGTTAAAGTCGCTATTATCTCATTTGAAGTTAGATGTTCAAGTACCTTTCCTTGCAATTCATCATTAAGTTTTTCAACTGTATTTGATCTGTACTTTTTATTAGATAATTTTTGAAAATTATTTTGTGACTTCCACATTTACTATAAACAATATATTCGTTTGTATCATATAGAATACATGGTGCAATATTATGAAAAAAATAACTATGTTGCTATATCAAACCATAAATTAAATTAATAAAAGATATAATAAATTATTTGAATAGTGTGCAATTTATTTATAAGTCACACACGAGATACAATCTCATTATGCTACAACAACCGGTGCAAAAAAACCATCCAAATATGCATTGGGTGAGAGCGTAAAACTCTCGGTGTATTCTCCTGTAAGAGAGTTATAGTAAAGACCTTCTGAGAACTTGTCATTAATACTCATCCAATGGTCGTAAAGAAAGTTGTAGATGTTCACACTCAAGTATAAATTATCTCCTACACAAACTTGTGCATTGTTGTTCGCTGTTGGATTTATTTTGAACGTGTTAAACAAATATGTCATAACTTCGACAAAATAGTATTTTTCAACACAGCCCGTGTTGCTGTTGAATACATTGATGTGAAGTTTATCATGTGTTGGAATGTTGAATACGAGTTTAGTAATTAAGTCACAAGCACGATCTCCCAAGCTTGAGCAAAAAAATACTCCATAGCTCAATGACTTCTCGCGAACAGACATCTTCGTGGTGGTCACCGTCGTGGTCTCCATTACTCTTTTGTGTTTGTAGTAGCTTTCTGCGTTTGATCCAACCATATGACCTATTCAGTTCAAGAGGAGATACGTTATAGCGGTATCAAATGTAAACATTTTAACATGAAAGATAACTTAATTTGCGAGTTTACTCCATTTTCTAGATGAAGCCAATCTAATAACTTTGTACATACTTCCATCCGTACCTAACAATTTAGTACCCAACTTGTACAAAGTGGCACTTTCACGTGGAGCACCACCTTTTCTAGTTCTTAATATTCTGTTGTCTTTAGAAGTGTGCTTTGGTGATTTTAAAAGTTTAGATGAATTACGCATTGAAGGAGATTTGAGTTTAGGTGATTTGTACTTTGGTGATTTATATTTTAATGGTGATCTATAGCGCGGTGATCGTTTATAACCACCTTTTACACCTAGTCTTCCTTTGCTGTTCATATTTAAAGCAATTGCGACCGCCTGTTTGTGTGACACTCCTTCTCTAACTAATTTGGAAATTTTATATGACACTGGAGATTTTACCATTTCTAAATTTTATACAAAATAATTTTGATATATACGATAAATTTTATTGCATGTACTTTATATTGTAAAAAAAATATATTAGTATTAAAAATATAAATGAGTTGGGAATCTTATAATCAAATAAAAAAATTAGAATTTTGTTATCGTGCCTCTCCTCCACCTAACCCTAAAAGATCCCGGAAAAATCCGGAGACTGCTTACAAAATAGTAGAAGCAAGTTCTAGTAATGCTGTAAATAATTTTTTATATATGAGTGTTGATGGATTTATACAAAATGTAGAAGATTTTTTGTCAAATATGGTGTTTATATTTTATGATAGAATAAAACCGAGTATAACGGATGAAGATAGAGAACAAGGTTATTTACTGGACATTCTTGCATCGTCACCCATAAATACTGGACAGTATATAGTGAGTATTGAAAAAAATGGTCTTAAAATACATACATTTTCAAAAGAGACACGAACATATTTTGATCATTGGCTGCATATAGAAATAGAAAAAGATGGTACAATAATAGTTCCGAGAAATGAATCACCAGATCAAAACAAATGGAGTAGTGATGAAAGTGTTACCGTGAAAATTGTTAACAGAGACGATAAATATAGTATAGATGAGTTTCTACTATTTCACAGACACAGCTCCGCATCTGAATCTGTGGTTAAATCACCAAAACTATTGATGGATGTTTTAAAAGTATTTTTCAAAGCGGCTTACCCAAACGAGAAGAAACTACATGTAGAAGATAAAGCCAGAAGTTCGCGAATGGTCGGTGGTGTTAAATATATATATAACATAAGAAAAATGTTTGAACTTTTATTAGTAAAGTGTAGTACAGTTTATACACAATATGGATTTAAACCAATAGATGGAAGTTATGTATTTTCATTGTCTGATGATATAGTAATAAATATAACAGTTAAAGATGGTGTTATTTATTTATATGGAGTCAAATATGAGTTGCCAGATTTTTTAAAACAATATATACAGCCAGTTCTGAGCACACTTGGTGCTATACCTGCTTTTTGGTTCATAAAAGAAGGTGAAGAACAATTTCTAGAATCTATACGAACAGAGCAACATCCTCCAAAAGTAACGTTGGAAGAATTTATTAAAGAGAACACTCTTTCAAAACTTTCAGATTCTGATGTACTACAACTTGGAGAAATACCAGACTGATTTATTGTTTAAGACTTTAAGACTTTATAATTATTTCATGAAACAGTAGGAAACCGCTATTGGATAAAACTTTTTTTACACAGGAAAACTTTTAAGAATAAAATAAAAATGTCGATTTTAAACTCAAAGTTTTAATACAAATCTATAAAGATAAATGTCATCTTTTCTGATTACATTTTTTCGGAATCCGAACCTGCTCATATGTTGAGAAAACAATTGTTGAACAGGCTTGCTATCAACTGATTGTAGATGAATATTATATTTCTGCATAAAATCTCTTTCATCATCATCAAGATCAATAATATTTTTTAAAACCATTTTATTTATCGCTTCTACACTGTATTTATTATTCAAGTAAGCGTTTCCAGAAATAGAACTCTCTGATGTGTAGTAGTAACATCCCTTTTTAAAGTGGTAAATCATTTTTTTAGCGTTATCTAGTGTTTTTCCTTGTATCCATTCTTTAGTCGTCTTCGAAATATAGTCTTCATAAAACTTTAATATTTTTTCTTCTTTCGAGGTGAGTGCGCCGTATAATATAACTATACTTATATGATGTGAGTATTTAGAATCTTTAAATATTTTTATACAATCCGAATTTTCACTTGATTGGGGTTTTCCCATTTTTTGTAGTGCTGGGTTTAATATTTCTTCATGGAAAACTGTATATTCTATACTAAAAGTTTGTGTCCCGTGCCTTAAACACAACTTTCCATCTTCTAAAAAATATGGAGAATTCACTAGCACAATATCAATATAATCTTTTATACTTTTACACGTCGTATAGTCTACTATGAACCCGCCTGTTTTTACCAATTCCTTAAACTGAGTCAAAAATGAATTTAAATTTATATTGTTATTTATCACAATATTTATAAAAAGGTCTACCGCAGCTATAAAGTCAAACCATGTTTTGATAGATTTAAATTTTCTGTTTCCACATTTAATGATTCGGTGGTATTTTGGATAGTACGGCAATTTGACACGAACTCTTATTAATTTATCACGTGTGTCAGCAATTGTGGATATTTCGCTTTCATTTAGAAAACTGCGCGATTCTTCGACTATGGAAGTCTCGCTCACAATAGGTTTGGATGGTCCATAGTATGAATAATCACCTACCTTAACGACATGGTTCATGTGTAATGTGGGTATACCAAATTCTTTCCATTCTTCTTCTGTAAAATTATATTTTTGTTGTTTAATTTTATTTGCTAACATGGGATTTTCAAGTTCTTTATAACCTGGTTCCACAAATTGCATTCCATACATATATTTCCAATGTAAACCAGATGCAGGTTCATCTATTATTTCTCTCCAATGGAGACCAGCTTTTCCAAATGTATGCATGTAATCATACTCATCTATATCCTTCAATAAACTGGCATCACATGAAAAATGAAATTTGTCTTTGTTGTATTTAGTTATTAACGTACTGTCATATCCTAATTCCAACATATGTAATACTTTAAAATTTGTATCAGTAAACTTTTCGATATCGATACATATGAGTGTTGTCATACGTCCATCTCTGCGATTACTTTCATCTTCCAACTCCTGTTGTCTAGCAACTTGCTCTTTCATAAAAGCCAATAATTCAACTTGTTCACCAAATTTAGTGTTCAATTGTTTTGCTTGTTCTTGTATTTCTTCATGATTCGTCTGCATCACGTCATGTCTTCCTTGCATCGAATTATGCTTCGATTGTAAATTCGAATGTTCTAATTGTAAAAGCCCATGTTGTTTTTGCATACTACCTAGTGCAGTTTGCTGTTGTTTTTGCAGACTATCTAGTGCAGTTTGCTGTTGTTGTAATTGACTATCTAGTGCAGTTTGCTGTTGTTGTAATTGACTATCTAGTGCAGTTTGCTGTTGTTTTAATTGACTAGCTAGTGCAGTTTTCTGTTGTTCTTGCAGTTGTATTTGACTTGCAAGCACAGATTCCTGTTCTTGTTTCAATTGTGTTTGTTGATTCAACAATGCATCTGATTTAGTTGCCAAATCTTGTAGTTTTTGGTTAGCACTATTATATGCTTCAACATTGGTTTGTTGTTGAGCTCTAAGTTCATTCATGTATGTATCAAACGCAGCTAATTGCGTTTTGTGTTCTGCAATCCGGGCGTCCTGTTCTTTTACAAACGCTTCCCTGTCTTTTCGTTGTTGTTCCATAAATTCTGCTTGTACTTTCTGTATCTCCTCTTGTATTTTTTCTTCCGAAAATGGATTACCGGCTAACATTTCTTCAAGTTTTCTTATATTTTCCTCGTATTTCTTTGCACGTTCTGCTTCGATAGCTTGTTGTGCAATTATATTTTCACTTCGTTCTTTTTGGAAGTCTCCAATCATAGTTTCATAATCTTTTTTCTGTTGTTCTAATAAGTTACTTATATTTCCTTGAGTATCCTGGAGTGCGGTTTTGTAACTTTCTGTTGATTTTTTTGCTTCTTTAAGAAGAGCATCACTATTAGATTTCATACTGTTAAGAACAAGCGTTTTCACCTCTGCAGATTCTGTTTGTAGGGCCGTAAATAAACCTTTGCGGCTTTCTTTTTCCGTTTGTTCTCTACGGGTAATTTCTTCTTCTCTACGGGCGATTGCTTCTTCTCTTTGTCTGTGTAATGATTCTGTCGACTCCTTGTATATTTTTTCTCGTTCAGCGGCCAAATCAGCTAATTCTTTTTTATGGGCTTCTAATTGGGTTGTCAAATTTTGTACTAGTTGTTCAGAACTATTATTATTCGAAATACTAGCTAATTGCGTTTCAAGATCGGAAACAGATTTTTTAACTCCCGAGATTTCTGTACTATTTTTACTCAAATTTTCCGTTACTTCTTTAAGCTTGGTATTTTGTGCTTGTTGTTGCGTCGTAAGTTCACCAAGTTTAGTATTATTTTCCTCTTCTTTTTTTGCAACTTCTTGTTTTAATGCTAATACTGAACCTTTCATGTTCTCTATAACGTTAAGTTTCTGATTGAGATTTTCATCTATACTATCTATTCTTGTTTGAAGTTGTTTAGAAGCACTTTCCTGTCTCTCGCGGTTTAACTTATCAAGATACAGCACAGTTTTCGCATCTCTCCATCGGTTCTTTGCTGTTAATGATTTATTTTGTTTTTCAATCTCTGATTTCATTTTTTGTTCAAACTGTTGGAATTCGGTTTTTACATCTTCATGTGCTTGATTAATTACTTTTTTTTGTTCTTCAAACTTTATTCTATTTTGTTTTTCCGAATCACGGTAAGATGCATTTAGTTCCTCAAGTGTTCTTTTATGTTCTTCATCCAGACGGCGTCTTTCTTGTATTTCTTGTTCAAGTTGGGACTGTAATTCAGGTATGCCTTTCAGTTTTTCTATATCTTGATCTTTCAGTTTCACCTCTTCATCGTGTGAAATATTTATTTGCTCTATTCTCTGTCGTTTCGATTCCTCGTTTTTAGATGTCTGTTCTTTAAATTGATTCTCAACAGTTTCCTTTATTTTTTTAAATCTGGCTGGGTAATCGCTTTGTTTTAGTTCTTCCTTATAAAGTTTTGCATCGCCTTTTCCTATATTATCATATCCTTGTGTATAAAATAAATCTCCCATA
>MDTE01068255.1_pt1 | contig 13827 bp, 11 predicted proteins | sample 811231 | NCBI WGS metagenome assembly MDTE01 (sample SAMN05326651, study PRJNA326480) | marine metagenome | isolation source: seawater | place: Indian Ocean: Red Sea | collected 2010
CTCCGCGGCGCCGGGCCTGAGTACCACCATAGCGCTTGGCAAATTTTTCAACCCGACCAGCAGTGTCAACGAACCTCTGCTCACCAGTAAAGAAAGGGTGACATGCCATACAAATACCTACCCTCAAATCAGCCACAGTCGAACGGGTCTCATAAACTGCTCCACAAGTGCAGGAAATCGTGGTGGACTGATATTCTGGATGCAGTTCTTCTTTCATTTTACCTAGTTTTAAAAAAACTCAGCCCAAAAGGGGTCGGGCCAGAGCGGCAGATAACTTAGATTTGGTCCTTAATTTGTGCAAGTAAAACCTATCATATAAGGAAATTAAGCTTTTATCCTTCAGATATGATAACCAAATGGTCAGTTCACTATATTTTATAGGTTATTAACGGCTTTGCTGAATGAGGTTTTACTCTACCTTCTCAAGGTCAGGGACCCTGCCCTGCCAAGGAACAAAACCCGCATTGCGCACGTGCTCACGCAAGACCTGCTCCAGTTCCCTTCGCACCTTATTATTATCTACTGGAGTCGTTTCTCCAGGATCCTCTTCAAGGTTAAATAATTGAAAAGGCTCCCTTGAATTGTTCTGCAGAAGTTTCCATGGTCCCTGACGAACCGCATAGTAATCCTGACCAAGATACATTCTACCACCTTCTCTCCTGACCCATATCAGTGACCTTGAATCTATCGCCGTATCTTTCTTTCCTTGAATTCCGCCAAGTAGGCTCTGACCATCCACCTCTTCAGGAACTTCGGCCCCTGCAACTTCAGCCAGAGTAGGCAACCAATCCATCGTCATAGATACCCCATCATACGTGGTCCCGGGCCTAATCTGGCCATGCCAGACAATACAAGTAGGAACACGCAAGCCTCCTTCCCACATTTGCTGTTTCTCTCCTTTCCAGGGATCGTTTCTGGCACCAACATTGGCCTGACCTCCATTATCAGAAGTGAACACGATTATCGTGTTATCCTTGTCCGGAACAGCTTTGAGGACCCTTCCAATGCCCTCATCCATGTGTTCAATTAACGCAACGAGTTTGGCCCTAGCATTTCCGATTCCTTTTTCACGTTTTTTGACCTTCTCGTACCAGTCCTGAGGGGGCTGTATCGGGGTATGAGGGGCATTATAAGATAAGAAAAGAAAAAAAGGTTCTTCTTTGGCATTTCTTTCTTTGATGTACTTCACTGCCCAATCAGAAAAGAGATCCGTAGCATGACCCTTCGGCTCTATTCTTTTCCTTCCCTCCGCCATGTAATTTACTCCGTGCCTGCGGTGATTATAATAATCATCCATCATGTCTCCCAAGTAACCTTTAAAAAAATCAAAGCCCCTACCGATCGGTGTATTCGGCTCCACTAACCCTAGGTGCCACTTCCCTATCAATGCTGTATGATAACCTGCATTCTTCAGGACCTGCGGCAGAGTCTTTGCTGACTCAGACAAAAAGCCCCAGTTATTTGCACGATGAGTTCGAATGACTCCGGGCACTCCGACCATGTCAGGGTATCGCCCAGTAAGGAAAGCGGCCCGGGTCGGAGAACATACGGGGCAGTTAGCATAGGCATTTTCAAAGCGGCACCCGCTTTTCATCAGCTCATCGATGTTGGGAGTCGTCATGTCTTTGGCTCCATGAGAGGACAAGTCGCCAATGCCCAGATCATCGGTCATTATAAAAACGATATTAGGTCTTTCTTTACCAAGGACTTGCGAAAGAAGGACTGTGCAGATTGCCAGAACTTTAGTGAAATGAATCATCATAATAATCTATTAAGAGCTTTAGAGAAAATCATACAGAAGGTCCAATTCTCAGTACAAAAGATTAAAGACCACCTGCTGGGTCAAACTCATCAGCAAAACGCAAAGCGGCCGGACCACTATAAAGTTTCCCCTTATGGACAATGCTGGCCTTTCCTCCGGTCTGTCGCGCAATGTCCACCAGATAACTGAAAGCTGCCCCGGGCACCTCTAGCCCAATAGTGTTTATCGGTATCCGAGACGAATTAATTGCCTTTATCTTCTCCACGACCTCCTCCGCGTCCTGAGCCTCACCATCCGAAAGAAGCCAAACCACGGCCGGGACCGGGCGCATTGCAAATGCCAGTTCAAGAGGCTCTTTCCATAACGTGGCCCCTTCGGGCTTCGCTGCTTTGATATGATTGACTGCACGGGCTATTCCCTCCTTAGTCGCCTCAGACCAGGGAATCCTGTCCTCAGGCTTATCCGGAAATCTTGAAGGAGCAGTGTACAGAGACTCTCCCCCGAGCCACGGAGCCGTCGAATAATAGATGACCTGAAAGCTCATCCCCTTAGGTAACTTACTAATTGAACTGATCAGTTCCTTCTTGAGCATTTGAAGCCTCACTCCTCCGCCCTCCTTGATCATGGACCCGGAAAAATCGACAACAAAAACGACCCGGTTACCCTTCGCAGTTCCGCCAAAAAATGAAGAAGTTCCTCCGCCCCCATCACCATTCCCTTTTCCCTGGCCAAAGCCCCTGCCAAAATCCGTTCCTATTCCTAAAGGATCAATGACTGGATCCTCGATCGAGGGAACCGAAACGGGCGAAGTTGCCACAGAAGTAATGGTCTGGACCCTCGAAGCACTCTTCGGAGGCTGCGGTTTCCTCTTAACTGAACGGGCAAAGTCCTGCTTCTCAATCTGGTAAATGTCATCCTTAGTCTCAGCGATCGCAACGATCTGCGGCACTTCATCCGGACCCAAGGCCACGATGATGCACCACAGGACAAAGACAATGACCAGGTGAACTATCGTTGTTGTGATGACAGAGACTAACTTCCCCTGCTTCTGTAAACGCAAAAACTCATCCTCAGTTGCAGCCTCTTTGGCCTCCAACTCCGCATCATCAAGACTGATAGGTTCCTGCATTAGAGAAATAGCTCCTTTGGAGCCATCTTATACCATAGTATAGCCTATTTGGAGCGACAAATCTCCTCAGTTAGGAGGAAATAATCACTCACCCTCATAATGCAGGCCGATTTCCTCCCTCCAACGATCGAGGGACCGCATCAGGGCCAACGTGTCCTCACAGCTCATCGCAGGGAAAATAGCCTCTTTAGCTTCAATTCCTTTGGCAACCGCATCAGCCTCAGCCCCATACAGATATTTTTCTGTTTTAACTTTAATCACTTCTGGCTCTTCTGAGCCGTTTTTGTACAGATTTAACTCGGTCTCTCCGCCCTGAGGTGATGGCTTCCAGGGAACCGGCACAAATAGTCTACCCTCACTGCCGGAAACACTGACATTGATAGGCTCTTCCAAGGCCACTCCGCAACTGAGCCGAGCCGTGATGCCCCCATCAAATCCCACTACCGCGCTCGTATATTCATCGACTCCAGTGTCCCCAATAAATCCTACCGCTTTGATTTGCTTCGGCTCGGAAAAAGTCTCTCCATTAGCAACGCCAGCAATCAGACCGGCCATCGACATGGGGTAACCCCCAACGTCAAGAATGCCTCCACCGCCCAGAGCCTTATTCAAGTGTCTACCGTCAGGATTGTCCCCAATATCAAAAGAAAATGACGCTTCAATAGATTTTACCTGTCCAATTGCCCCGTCCTTGATCAATTTGATAATTTCAAGTGTCTGATCTGAACAACGGTACATGTATGCCTCCATCAGAAACACCCCATTATCTTTGGCCGCTTTTATGATTTGTTCTGCCTCAAAAATATTCAATCCGATCGGCTTTTCGCATAATATATGCTTACCGGCTTGGGCCGCTTTAATTGCCCACTCCTTATGCATCGGGTGAGGCGTTGCAATGTACACAGCGTCAACCTCTTCATCTTCCAAGAGACCCTGATACGAAGGATGTCTATTGGGTATTCCTCCGAATTTTTCAGCAAAGCCGTCAGCCGATTCCTGACTACGGCTACCTACCGCGGATACGGTGCCAAGTCTTGAATTCATTACCCCCTCAACGAAGGAGGCAGCGATACTGCCAGTCGCAAGAATTCCCCATCTGAGTTTGTCCTGAGCTTCTTCCATAGAATATTGATTATAAATTTAGAGAATTAGTTTAATACCGTGATTGATAAAAGGATATTCCTTTTAATTCAATCAATTTAACGCCGCCCAGCCCCAATTCAGTCCTTAAGGGCTCTTGGCCTTTTCTATGGCCCTGATCGCTTTTTCTCGCTCCTCTTTTATACCTCTAAGCTTCATCTCATATTCTTCGAATTCTTTTAGGAGCTGAGCTTGTCGGTTACGGATATCTTTGAGAGTGGACTCGGTCGAATCTATTTCTTCGTCAATTGAGACTAAAGCCTTCTCCAAATGACCCAAATCAGCAGTCTCGTTGCGCTGATCATTTAATTTCGCTATCACTTTCCTCAGATCCGAAGTCGGTATTGCATAACTTTTAACACGTCCTCCGCGTGCTATGTTTACTCCGACCAATTTTCCATCCAAATCAATTAACGGCCCCCCGCACTCGTTAGGCCTTAAGGTAAGATCGTGTTGCAATGCGTTTGGAAAATCCTTTCTGTTCTCGCTCAAAGGCCCGCCGAACTGAGCACTCGGGTCAGGGCCTTGGAACTGCTGAACGGACTGTCCCCTTGATCCTAATACCGCCGTCATGTCCTTTTCCTCTTCTCCTCGCCTCAGGAGAATCTTTATTTCCTCCTTGGGTTTGCGACCAGAAACAGACTTTGCCAGCTGAGCAGGTGAATTAATGGGCTTGCCGTCAATCTTAAGGATAATGTCGCCGACCTCTATTCCCGCCTTAGCGGCTCCCGATCCACGCTGGACCCGATTTACCCTGACCCCATTGTCAGTGTTCTCCATTCCTACCCCGAGAAAACCGCGCTCGTTCGCAGAAAGGTTCCGAGGCGCCACGCTCGCGACCCCAACAGCAATTGGATTCGCATCTAGTCCGGAAGCTGCTAAAAAAGTTCCAAGCTCAACGTCTTTACTCTCCTCGAGATTTACCGGCTTCAACCCCAACAGCTCGACTTTCAGCAGAGCAAGGTCCCATCTGGAATCAGTGCCCAAGACTGTAGCCTCGGCTCTCCTACCATCGGAAAGCTCACAAATGATACCCTTCGCTGGCAATTCGCTGGCCTTACTGACAAGCAGACCACCGTGCCCGACCACAGTCGCAAGCGATAACTGCTTATCCTTCTTGTTAATGATTCTCGCTGTACTCTGTACATACGGCTCCACTACGGGCTTATATTCCGCAAAGACACTACGATGATCCTTTTCATTCTTGGAAGGTCTCCGCTTTTCCAATTGCGCCTGATAGAACTGCATAAGATCTGCCATGCGAGGATCATTAAGGTCGAGGTCCAAGCCAAAACCTTTGCCTCGGGCACGATCGTCTGGTTCATCGCCCAAAAATCCTTCTTTAAACCCCTCTAAAAAGTCCCCTATCTCATCACCGAATCTCTCTAGGAGACTCTTAGATCCATCACCTGATTCCTCTTTGGAACTCTCATCAGAAACATAAAGGATGCCCGTTTCAGCATTCGAAAAAGATCCGCAAATAATTAAACTCAAAGCCAATACAACCGTCACGACTGATGCATTTTTTATTTCATTTATAATTTTCTTCATCTGCTACTTTGATTTACCAAATAAAACCTCAATGCCCACTAGGTCCTCTTGCCCATTTCTTTGAACAGCAAAACGTATCACTTTTCCCAGCTCTGCAGACCTTATCGATGATGCCATTTGCTCAGCACTACTGATTTTTGCACCGTTAATCTCTTTGACCACATCTCCAGCAATAAAACCTGAGGAGGCAGCAAGTGAATTCTCTATAACATTAAACACGACTGCCCCTTCGGCTTCGGCCTCAGCATCAAGTATGATCCCGAGCTCTGGACGCTTCGGTTGATCGGGGACAGGAGGCGCCTTGTCCTGCTCCTTTCCTAATCCAGAGGCAAGTTCCTCCCAACTAACGAGTCTCACTGAAAATGTCTTTTCCTCTTCTCCCCTTTTGACGAGGAGCTTAATTTCATTGCCGACCTTACTTGACGAGACTTTATCAACAACATCAGACATCTGATCCGCCTCGACTCCATCAATACTCAGTATCCGGTCCCCACTCATGACTCCTGCTCTTTGAGCAGGCGAATTAGCGTAAACCTTATCAACTATCACATCTCCACCAGACTCATTCATTCTGATCCCCAGCATTGGCCTGTCAGGATCGACTCCGGCAGCCATCATTCCAAGACTTCCCCAAATTTCACCGGCAAGCATTCTGTCCCATCCAGATTTGAAAACTGAAGATGGGACGTGCCTATTTTCAGCCAGGCTGCCTCCTATCGAGGAATGAATACCGATGACCTCACCATTAAGATTGAAGAGAGGCCCACCTGAATCGCCTCCGACCAAAGTACAATCGGTCCTCAGCATCCCCATCGTTCCGCTACTTATGAGGCGACCCAATCGGATCGGGGGACTTCGGTTCAAGTCATAGCCGCCAGGATGGCCCATCGCTATTAACCAGTCACCTGGCTCGGCTTTCTTCGAATCACCGACTTTAGCAAATGGCCATTTCCCCTCCTCAGTTATTCTCGCAAGGCCAGCATCACGTGACCTGTTCGCACCGAGCGACTCACCCTTCACGCTTCTCCCATCAGGAAAAATAATAGTAAGTTTTTTCCCCGCAGCCTCCGTCACATGCCCAGCCGTCATTATTAATCCATCCTCACTCACAATGACGCCGCTCCCAGTCGCCGGCTGGTCATCTCCGACCACAGCCACAACTGTAGGCATTAAATCTGATACGACCTTCTTAACTTTTCTTTCCCTCTCTTTGAGCTTCTCAATGGGCCCGGCGAAGGATCCGTCAGCCGTTAAAAAACATGCAATTAATGCAAAAGAGAAAAGTTTAATGAAATTCATTATGTTGTATAGATCCCTAAATCTGCTACTCACAGCTAAAGATCTAATTTAAATTTAGATTACGATTCTTAGTTCATTATATCAAGCGACACTGAACCTTTTTAATTGTCTAAATATGACAATATTCTCACGTTTCTCTGGAACTCCTTATTATGATCGGCCTAACAGCTAACCATATCAGCGCCGGTGCAAGGACACTAAGAGCCATTGTGAGCCTTGGATGACCCCTCCCAGTGTCACCAATCACAGAAAAAGTAAAAGCCAGGGGCAAGCACCCGACCACTAAAGCGGAAAGAAAGATCCTCACAGACATTCTTGATAGCCCGGCCATGCAGGAAACGACCTCGGGCATTATGGGTAGCCACCTTGAAAGGACCACGATCCAACCTCCGGTCTTTGCGAAAATAGCCCTACTCTTTTCAAGGGCAGACTCCCCTGCAATCTTTTGCGCAATTTTAAGTCCAAATGCACGGCAAAGAACGTACGCGAGTGCCCCGGAAAGGATTGAGCCCACTGTCCCTATCAAGCCTCCTATTACAGACCCATAGACCATGCCAAGAGCACTCATCACTGCTGTGCCTGGTATCGGAAGCACTAAATCCAATAATAATAAAATGATACCAGCGAGCCAGGCCCAGGAGCCCCATTCCTCGAGCCAAGCAACTCCTCCCTCCACAGTGAATGTCTCCTCAAATTTTCCGCCCCAGACTATGAAAGGAATCGTAAAAGTTATCGCTAAAACAAATAGTATCCAAATGAGGCGCATTGTTTGACTTATCCTATGAGAATTGAGTAATAAGGTTATTAGTCAATCACAAATAAAATGCCAGAAACTAAAACAATTGATCCAGATAATCTTCCAGACATCGCCAAGGAATGCATGAAACTGGCCAAGTTCCCCCAGATGGCAACTATAGAGAATGATCGACCAAGACTAAGGCCAGTATCACCGGTCAAGACAGACGAATTCACAGTCTATGTGGCAAACCTCAAAAATTACGGTAAGACTGCCCAGATAGAAGCGAACCCGAACGTCGAACTCTGCTACTTGTCACCTGAACACGATCAGGTAAGGATTGAAGGTGCTGCGGAAATACTGATAGACGAAAACGAAATTCAGGAAATTTGGAATTCCAATGCACTGCTTAGGAAATATCTTGGCAGCCCGGACAATCCTGAACTCATAATATACAAGATCATCCCATCGAGTGTTCGCTTCATGAGAGAATGGGCGTTGGAATATTACGATGTGCCAATTAATTAGACCCCAAAGAAGGACATCGCCCAGTACATCAAAGCTATGAGTACCAGAATTATAATTCCGCATGCTTTGGCGCCTTTCCAGGGAGTAATATCAACATCATTGGTGTACGTCTGCTCGTAGGCCTTCTCTCTTGGTTTAATTATAGCCATGACAATCATTATTCCAGATATCAACACAAAGTTGATAGCGGCCAAATGCAGCCAATGCATCTCATTGCCAAATAAATTATTCTCCTTATACAGACCAAAGTACCCCCAAAATACGAACCCTATAATGATCGCTGCCATTGCTCCTGCTGAAGTAACTTTTTTATGAAATATTCCCATCAAAACAACGGCCAATAATGGAATATTATAAAGAGCAGCAAGATTCTTCATTAGATCAAAAAGCCCATCAAAACCTTTTTCCTTGAGAACTTCAATCATTGGCGCAAGTCCAATCGCACCTACCGCCACTACTATCCCAAAAAGCTTACCGGCCTTCACCATTTGCTCGTCCGTGGCTTCCTTCTTAATCCAGCCCTTGTAAATATCAATACTGAAAAGAGTAGCTGCGCTATTCAGGCTCGAATTAAATGAACTTAAAATCGCACCAAAGATCACTGCAGCAAAAAAACCAACTAAAGGCGCAGGCAAAACCTTATCCACCAACGCACCATAAGAATCGTCCGGTTTAATAGTGTCCCCAAACATGTGCCATGCTATGATGCCAGGAAGAACCAAATAAAGTGGTCCCAATAGCTTCATCCCCGCAGCAAAGAGAACCCCCTTCTGCCCCTCAGCTAAACTCTTCGAAGCAAACGTTCGCTGCACGATGGCCTGGTTCGTACACCAATAATAAGTTGTAATGAGAAGCATTCCTGTAAAGAGAGTAGAAAAAGGAATATTCTCGCCCTCCTTTCCAATGGGCGAGAGTCTTTCCGGGTGATTTTCCATGAGGTAGGATATGCCGGCACCAAAACCTCCTCCGCCTCCCAATTCATTACCCAAAACAATGAGTCCCAGAACAGGTATCAGAAGGCCTCCTATCAAAAGTCCGATACCGTTAAAAGTATCAGAAATTGCCACTGCCTTGAGCCCACCAAAGATAGCGTAAAGGCTACCAACGACACCAAGAGCAATGACAGTAATCCAAAGTGCTTCAGCCTGACTAACATTCAAAATTTGCTCAATATTGAACACTTTAATCATAAAAAGAGCCCCAGAATACAAAACGAAAGGCAAAAGATTCGTCAGCAAGGAGAGCAGTAACAGCACGGAAACAGCTGTTCCAACAACCTTCGAATATCGTCTCTCAAGAAAAAGTGAAACAGTAGCAACTCCTCCCTTCAAATATCTAGGAAGAAAAACTAAAGCCATCAAAACAATGGCTATAGATGACCAGACTTCCCAAGCCATGACCTGCATTCCGTTAGCAAAGGCCCCACCATTCAAACCAACGAGTTGCTCCGTAGAAAGGTTAGTTAGAAGCAATGATCCTCCCACGACAATCCAAGGAAGACTACGTCCAGCAAGGAAATATCCAGTAGAAGTACTATGATTGTCACGCCGAGTCGCTCGCCATGAAAATAAACCAACGAGTCCAGTGAAAATTAAAAAAGCGATGAACTGAATCATAAGAATGCGGGGTTATAATTTAAGTTTTCCTTTGAAGTTTAAAAATCTTTTCGAATATCAAAGCTCCAGAACCTCTATGTCTTTGTACCATGCCTCTGAAGGTGCTCCGGAATGGATCTGCAATCCGAACTTTCCGTTCCTCGGTATGTCAGATTCACTACCATTTTCATAATACTTCGTGGCCAAGGCTCCATTGATCCAAATGCTAATGACATTACCTTCTGCCCTGATCCGGAACTGGTTCCAGCCATCAGTGTCAGTGACACGCTGAGTCGGCAAAGGAACTTGTTTCAGAAACTTCCGGCGCCGGGACTCATCATATAATGCACCCCAAATTGAAACTTTACCCATCGTCCCAATGTCACATTGAAAACCTATCATTTCATGATGGTTGGGTATCCGTTCACTCCAGAATTGAACGCCCGCATTATGTCCCTTCCCCAACAACTTGGCCTTAAATTTAAGCTCAAAGTCACCATAAGACTTTTCAGTGACCAGGAACTGATTCTTGGGCACCCTTTTCTTTAGGCTACCCGCAACAATGGCACCGTCCTCGACGCGGAACCAATCCTCATTCCCTTCCCAGCCCTTCATTGATTTACCGTCAAACATTGATTTGAAAGGACCATCAGATGGCACCAGGAACTGGACACACACCGGACAAGGAACTGGAACCGGATCCCCCACTGGGCTCAGCTCCCCGTTCTTTGCATTAACGCTAAAGACTCTAACATCATTACTGTTCTGCCCACCAGCAATGAGATAACTGCCGCTCGGATCAATACCAAAGCCGCGGGGCGTCTTGACGCCAAGGACCTGAACTTCAATCAAGTTCATTTTACCCGTGGCCGGGTCCAACCCAAAAATAGCAACACTGTCATGGCCCCTATTTGAGCAATAAAGAAATTTTCCGCTAGGGTGCATGAGTAACTCAGCAGTCGAATTGCGTTTCTTTGCCCATTCCTTTGGAATCGTACTTAAAGTTTGCAATTCGATCATCTTTCCTGAAGAGGAATCGAATGAAAATGCAGTCACTGATGATGTGATCTCATTATTTGTATACCCAAATTTCCCGTCATGGGAAAAAGCGAAATGTCTAGGCCCGTTACCGGGATCAACTTTGGCAAATGGAAAATCATTTGCGGTTAACTTCCCATTACTGGAATCATATTTATAGGTCATTAGTTTATCCAATCCCAAATCAGCGCACACAATAAATTTTCCACTAGGATCAAGATCAATGGAATGGGCATGAGGGGACTTCTGTCGAGGCAAGACACTTGAACCTGTGTGCTGCACAAAAGAAGTGAGCTCAAGGACCCCGTCATTGGACACTGATGCTGACCCGATACTGCCACCTACATAGTTGGCAAAGAAAACATGCCTCCCTGCCGAGTCCGCCGAAATATGACAAGGAGCACCTCCCTTCGTTGGGACGCGGTTAATTAGACGCAATTTGCCATTAGAATTATCGATTATGTAGGAGGCAAGTGAACCACTCGATTTGCCACCATAGTCATTGGTCTCCTCAACTGCAACGAGCCGGCGACCGTCAGGAAGGATCGTTACGAAAGAAGGATTATCACCTTCCGCCGCAAGCATTGGCTTTGAAATGTTCCCGGTTTCGAGATTTAATTTAGACACATAAATACCCTCACTCTCTTTTCCTCGGGTGTAGGTACCAAAGTAAACCCAAATTTCTGAATCCTTGGCCAAAGCACTTAATGCGTTAACAAGAATAAGAAAAGAAACCAGTAAAGTCTTCATCAATACATCAAAAAGGATTTATGAGACTCAGATCAAGCTAAACCTCACCAATTGGACACTTTCTTAGATCCAATGGCCCTAAAACTATTTGGAGCCCTTGGCCTTTGTCACTTCACCTAATAATGAAGACCAATCAATCGCTCCAATGTCCTTCCTGTACATCTCAAGCTCATAAATTGCAGTCTCGTTAGTCGAATCGACCTGGACCGCGACAAAGAGCATATAACCGGCAAGATCCACATTTAAATTTCCTCCATTTTTAATCAGAAACATGGCCCTGGACTGTAGCACCTCAGCCAAAGTGACAGGACTGTATTCTGGTTGAATTTTTCTCTTAGCCAGTCCCTTCTTAAATTGAAAATTAGCAATGACCGCGTCCCTGTTCCGAGGACTCAAATGCAAAGCAAATCCAAGGAGCTTCCTTGCCTTTTCCATGGCAGCGGCATCGGCCCCGTCCTTGACCGAATTGACCACATAAGCAGCAACGCTAGAAGCCAATTTATCACGGTCCACCTTCAAAAGATTCACATCAGCAGTGTCGAACCTTGCCTCTTTCACTTCCGGCTCTGTATATTTAATCTCAGCTGACAAAGAGACCCCACAATTCATGCAAAGGCAAAACATCACTATTAATCGATATGCGCTAATAATTTGAACAGGTCTCATTGACTTCATGTACTATGAACTATCGAATATACGTTGTCCAACAAGACATGCCACACAGCGCCTTGAAGTCCGTACATTGAAATGCATAATTGCACATAACAAATGAATTTTCATTCTACCACAGAGCACATGAGAAAGCTGGGCCTCGGCGCCTTACTCCTCACTTCACTGATCCTAAGCGACTCTCAGGCCCATACATTTCAGACAAATCTATATCCGGACATCGAGCTGAAAGAAGACAAACTCGTCATAGAATTATGGATCGCATCGTTCCTGTTCCCTCCGCTCCAGCATATAAATTACGGTGACGGCAAAGAGCGGCCCAATGAAAATAGCGCCCCAATGAAAATAGAGTCGTTCTTTAATGAGACTTGCCCAGTTTCAATTAACGGAATCAAACAAATGCCTCAACTCGAATGGCTTAAGTTCGAGGAGATGGAGGAAGTCTCACACCTCGGACAAACAACAGATCTAACGATGGCCAAATTGAAATTCAATTACCCCATCAAAGAAGATGTGCGTAACATTAAGTTCGGATGGGGCCTCTGGTTCCCTGATGAACCCATCACTGTAGAAGATCCCGAGAGCCTAGAAACTGTATCTCATGACCCCAACGTTCTGGACATGTTAATCTTCGTGGAGGGAGATGCTCAGCCCCTATACATATCGAAGGCCGAACCGGAATTCATCTGGCACGCCAAGCCTAAAGCGTTTTCTGAAAGCCCAGTCAATAGCACCGGCACAGCTACAGTAACCACACAATCAACGCAAATTCCCTTAGCATCAGTTCTGATATTATTTGTCGGCCTCCTCCTGTTCATTAAAGTAGCCAGATCAAATGTGCCCGTTAAGATCACAGTCCTAGCCGCCACTTGTGTCTGCTCTTTTATTTTCAAGGGCTCTCTAATGCTCGAATTTAATCAATCTGATCGATCAGTCCCGCCTCAACTTGATAAGGAAAAAGCAAAAAATACATTCACTAAACTTCACCGGGGCATTTACAGAGCATTCGAATCCGAAACAGAGGACGCCATTTATAATAACCTCGCAAAGTCCGTGACTCATAACCTCGTAGGCCCACTCTATGAAGACATTTATCAGAGCCTCATCATGCGTGATGAAGGAGGAGCAGTTTCTCGCGTCAACCGAATCGAGTATCTTGACATTCAAACCGCCAAAGATGAAAAACATGAGAAACATCAAGTCTCCTGCAATTGGCAGGTACACGGCACTGTGAGCCACTGGGGTCACAGCCATTTCCGATCTAACGAATACGAAGCTGATTATGAATTAGCCATTGAAAACGGCCTATGGAAAATCTCCTCTTCGAATGTGAATATGCAAAAAAGAGTCAGGTCCAAAAAACCCAATGAAGGAACCACTAATTCAGATCAAAAATCTTAATTTCCGTTACCCCAAGAGTGATTTTTCTCTGAGCGTACCGGAATTAAAGGTCAGTAATCGCTCAAAGGTATCATTCGTTGGAAAGAGTGGTTGCGGGAAAACTACTCTTGCACATCTCATTGCCGGAATACTAAAGCCCTCCGAGGGAACGGTACTCGTATCAGGTAAGGACCTGAGCAACTTAACTGAAAACGAGAGACGTAGTCACAGAGCAGCTAACGTGGGTTTC
>MDTE01130768.1_pt1 | contig 13824 bp, 23 predicted proteins | sample 811231 | NCBI WGS metagenome assembly MDTE01 (sample SAMN05326651, study PRJNA326480) | marine metagenome | isolation source: seawater | place: Indian Ocean: Red Sea | collected 2010
CAGCCTTTGCCAGTTGGAGCAAGCCCGAGGAGAAAAGGCAATAGAAGACCTCAGCAATTTGAGGATCGTTCCAATGAAGGTAAATAAGGAGGTATAACTCATGCTTAGTCCAAAACGAACCAAATTTCGCAAGCAACACAGGGGTCGTATGCGCGGAGTCGCAACCCGTGGCAACAAAATCGCCTTTGGTGAATTTGCATTGCAAGCTCAGGATTGTGGCTGGGTTACATCACGCCAAATAGAGGCCAGCAGAAGAGCTATGACCCGTTATGTAAAACGAGGAGGCAATATCTGGATCAGAATTTTTCCAGATAAGCCAGTCACAATGAGACCTGCGGAAACTCGAATGGGATCTGGTAAAGGCAATCCAGAATTCTGGGTTGCTGTCGTAAAGCCAGGGCGCATTCTTTTCGAGATGGGAGGTGAAGAAATTACAGAAGAAATTGCTCGAGAAGCAATGCGATTAGCCCAATACAAACTCCCAGTAAAAACAAAGTTCCTGGCACTAGAAGATCAAGAACAAAAAACTGCCCTCAGTGAGTCTTCAGCCTCTGCAAACTCAACCAAAGGGGAGTCTTAACTATGGCCAAATCTGACACAACAGACTTGCGCAAGCTCGCTGACTCAGACATCACAGAAAAGATCGATGATCTTCGCCGTGAACTGTTTGATCTCCGCTTCCAAAAAGCCACAAGTCAATTGACTAACACTCACCGTTTCAAAGAGGCCCGCATTAAGTTGGCTCAACTTTTGACGGTTCAAAATGAGCGAACACGCTCCAATACCTCCACTTGATCTCCTCATAAACCAATGGCACTCAAGGAAAGGGTCGGCACCGTCGTCAGTGACAAGATGGACAAAACAGTGGTTGTAGCGGTCGAAAACCGTTTTCCACATTCCATCTATCAGAAGATTGTTAGCCGGACCACTCGCTACAAGGCTCACGATTCGGAAAACAATTGTCGCGTAGGCGACAGGGTTCGAATAACTGAAACTCGTCCTTTAAGTGCAACAAAGCGCTGGAAGGTTTCTGAAGTTCTTAGCCACAGCGCACAAGCGCAAGCTAAGGAGGCATCCAAATGATTCAACAGGAAACATTCCTCACCGTGGCCGACAACAGTGGGGCCAAAAGAATCCAATGCATACGTGTTTTAGGCTCCAATAGACGTTACGCGCATGTTGGAGATGTAATCGTTGCTGCGGTTAAGGACGCTATGCCGAATATGGGCGTTAAAAAATCAGAAGTTGTTAAAGCGGTAGTAGTTAGAACAAAGGCAACCATGAGACGTGAGACTGGCAACTCAATTCGGTTTGATGATAATGCTGCAGTTCTCATTAATGAAGACAAAAATCCTCGTGGGACAAGAGTTTTTGGTCCTGTCGCACGTGAATTGCGTGAACGTAATTTCACCAAGATTGTCTCTCTTGCTCCGGAGGTGATTTAAATGCCGAACTTAATTCCAAAAGCTAAGCCAGCTCAGCGCATAAAAATGCGAATACGCAAAGGGGACACTGTTCAAGTTATCAACGGTAAAGACAAAGGAAAAACAGGCGAGGTCCTAAAAACCTTACCTCTTGAGAACAGAGTAATTGTAGAAGGCATCAATCTGCGCACTCGTCACGTCAAGCCAACCCAAGACGGAGAGAGTGGAAGGATTGTGACAGAAGAAGCCTCATTGCATGCTTCCAACGTGATGATTTACTCCACAAGCAAAAAAGTTGCTAGTCGCATCGAAGTAGTTATGGAAAAAGATGGGACTAAAAAGCGACGTCTTAAGAAAACGGGAGAATTGATCGATTAACTACCCTCTCATTCTTCTTTCCTCTCCTCCCAAATTCGACTTCTGACAAAGACCAGAAGCAACTTTCCTTAATAGCCATGTCATTAAAACAGCGCTACAGGGAGACAATTCAGCCCAAATTGCTGAAAGATCTAAGTCTCTCCAATATTCATCAAGTCCCAAAGGTTCTCAAAGTGAACGTAAATAGGGGCCTAGGTGAAGCAGCTTCAAATGCAAAATCTTTGGAAGCCTCTCTGGCTGAAATAGCCACTATCACTGGTCAAAAAGCCTTAGTGACAAGAGCCAAAAAAGCAATTGCTGGCTTTAAAATCCGTGAAGGAATGCCAATAGGCTGCACTGTCACCCTTAGAGGTGAGCGCATGTACGCATTTTTGGAACGTCTTATCAACCTTGCCCTACCGAGAATTAGGGACTTCCGAGGTGTAAGTCCCAAAAGCTTCGATGGTCGTGGCAACTACACCCTTGGAGTCAGAGAACAACTGATTTTCCCTGAGATTTCTTTTGACAAAATCGACGCTATTAGGGGTATGGACATCACCATCGTCACCACTGCTCGCACTGATGAAGAGGGCCGAGCCCTTCTTCGCGAGCTGGGATTTCCCTTCCGTAGTAACTAAGCCCTCTTCGTAGACGACTATGGCAAACCACGACCCAATTTCAGATATGCTTACCCGCATTCGCAATGCGAGTGAGAAGCGTCATCAAACGACTAAAGTCCCTGCGTCCAAAATGTCTCGAAGCATTGCAAAAGTGCTCAGGCAAGAAGGGTTTATCTCAGAAATCAGCGAAGAAGGAGAAGGGATTCGCACTCAGCTAGTACTTGAATTGAAGTACAGCGGTAAGCACCGCAACCCAACCATTCGTGCTATGCAAAGAGTAAGCAAACCAGGCCTTCGTATCTATAAGAACACTAGAGGGCTTCCTAAAGTCTTGGGAGGATTAGGGGTTGCGATTATCTCTACATCCAAAGGCGTTATGAGCGATCGTGATGCTCGCAAACAAGGCGTTGGAGGAGAAGTCCTCTGCTACGTGTATTGATCAGGAGTTTCAACTATGTCTCGCATCGGAAAACAACCTATCCCTGTCCCAGAGAAGGTAGCAGTCACTCTTAATGGTCTTTCAGTCACAGTGAAAGGTCCGAAAGGGGAACTTACAAGAACCTTGCCTGAAGGTGTAAGTATTAGTCAGGTAGATAACAACATTGTAGTTACTCCAACTAGTTCTAAAAGACAGTCCCGACAAAGACATGGACTTTGTCGCTCTCTAGTCGCAAACATGGTTGAAGGTGTAAGCAAGGGATATACCCGAAACCTAGAAATTATCGGAGTAGGTTCCAGAGCTCAAGTCAAAGGGAAAACCCTTGTTGTAAGTGCTGGGTATAGCCATCCTGTAGAGGTTACTCCTCCAGCCGGCATCACCTTTTCTGTTGCAAATAATACTAATGTCACCGTTTCTGGAGCTGATAAGGAATTAGTTGGCAATGAGGCCGCCAAAATTCGTGCAATTAGACCACCTGAACCTTATAAGGGTAAAGGAATCAAATATGAGGGCGAAAGAATCCTCAGAAAAGCTGGCAAGTCCGGCAAGAAATAAAAGGACTATTTAACTATTATTCTTTCTCCAATCATGTCTATTCTTTCTAGAAAGCAGCAAACTCATAAGCGCCATAAACGCTTAAGGCGCAATCTAAATGGGACTTCAGATCGGCCAAGGCTTTCAATCTTTCGGTCGCATAATCACATTTATGCACAGGTGATTGATGACAAAGCTCAAAGTACTCTGTGTTCTGCCTCAACCTTAGATAAGGACTTACGGGCAAATCTCAAAACTGGTGGAGGCAATTGCGATGCTTCTATCGCTGTTGGTGAACTTGTTGCCAAGCGTGCACTTGAAAAAGGCATTCAAAAGGTCGTTTTCGACCGAGGTGGCAATCTTTATCACGGCCGAGTTAAAGCCTTGGCAAATGCAGCCCGTGAAGCGGGCCTTCAATTTTGATTCCTGCTTTTCACTATGACTGAACCAAACACTCAATCCAAATCACAAGAAGTATCAGCAGCTGATGTTCCTGCTGCTGAAGGCCAAGGCCAAAAGGAGCAACAACAGCAGCGCCGAGGCGGAGGGCGCGGGGAACGTAGAGGTGGGCGTAGAGATCGCAGAGGGCAAGATCGTGACTCAGAATGGCAAGAGCGAGTTGTTCAAATCCGTCGAGTCTCCAAAACAGTAAAAGGAGGTAAAAAGATGAGTTTTAGAGCAATTGTTGTTGTAGGTAATGAACGTGGGCAAGTTGGAGTTGGAGTTGGTAAAGCAGGCGATGTAATTGGTGCGGTAAGAAAAGGTGTCGCCGATGGGAAAAAGCATATTGTTAGGGTCCCTCTAACTTCCAATAGTTCAATCCCTACTCTTTCTAATGGCCGAGATGGAGCAGCTAGTGTGCTTATTCGGCCTGCAGCTCCAGGTACTGGGGTGATTGCAGGCGGGGCAATTAGAACAGTCCTCGAGCTCGCTGGAATTAAAAACGTTCTTGCCAAGCGTCTAGGGAGCAAGACTCCTCTGAATAACGCCAGGGCTGCAATGGTTGCTCTCGCGAGTCTTCGTACTCACAAGCAAACTGCAAAAGAAAGAGGGATCTCCCTCCAACAGATTTACTCCTGATACTCATGACACTTCGACTCGAATCTCTCAAATCAAATTCAGGAGCTCGTCGCCGCAAATTGCGCAAAGGTCGTGGAATTGCAGCTGGCCAAGGTGCAAGCTGCGGCTTTGGCATGCGTGGGCAAAAATCTCGATCAGGAAGACCTACTCGTCCTGGATTTGAAGGAGGTCAAATGCCCCTTTATAGGCGTGTTCCCAAACTGAAGCATTTCACTTTAATCAATCCCAAAGCATTTACATTAATCAATGTATCTGCACTGAATGAACTTAAAGAAGGCAGTACTGTAAATCTTGATTCACTTGTCAAAAGTGGGCTTATAACAAGTCCTAAGCATCCTTTAAAGGTACTTGGGAATGGGGATTTAAAAGTAAAGCTTACCGTGCAAGCAACAAGGTTTACCGCTTCGGCAAAAAGCAAAATCGAAGCAGCTGGGGGCAGTTGCGAAGTTTTGACTTAAAGAATATCTTCAATACAAGCAAATACTTTTTCAAGAAAATCATTTTAGATATAATTACTTAAAACTATTTTTTAGAAATCCAACCCATTGAATTAAGTACATGCTTGTTGACCGGGGTCGTAATCCAAGTGCAGCTGAGGTCATAACTCAGTTAATTAGCAACAATGAACTAAGGGGTAGAGTACTTACTACTCTAAGTTTGTTGTTATTAATACGCCTTGGAATATATATACCTCTACCTGCAATTGATCGAGAAGCATTTCAAAGCTTTATTGCGCAAGGTGGGCAATTAATAGGCTTCTTAGATATTTTCACAGGAGGAGGCATTTCTACTTTAGGAATTTTTGCACTTGGGATTCTTCCATTTATTAATGCTTCAATCATTATTCAACTGCTAACAGCTGCTTTACCTCAGCTAGAGGATCTACAAAAAAATGAAGGAGAGGCTGGCAGAAGAAAACTAGCTCAAATCACGCGTTACGTGGCTTTAGGCTGGGGACTTCTGCAGAGTTTAGTTTTTGCTTCAATACTTCGTCCTTATGCAATAGAAAGTCTTACTCCAGTTGCCTTCATTGTGCAGACTGCACTGGCATTAGTTACTGGTTCAATGATAGTAATGTGGCTTAGCGAAATAATCACTGAAAAAGGAATAGGTCAAGGCGCTTCTTTAGTTATCTTTTTGAATATTGTCGCAACTCTTCCTAAAGCACTTAGCTCAACAATTGAAAAGGCTCAGACCGGAGATAGAAGTGATGTTGTTGGAATAATAATTCTTTTAATTGTGTTTTTAATCACAATTGTAGGAATTATTTTTGTGCAAGAAGGCGCAAGGCGACTTCCAATAGTTAGTGCTAAAAGACAAATCGGAGGTACTAGTCTTCTACCTAATCGACAGAGTTATCTGCCTTTAAAGCTTAATGCAGGTGGAGTAATGCCAATTATTTTTGCATCCGCATTAATCTTCCTTCCTATAACAATTGCAAATTTCAGCAAAAACCCAGTACTTATAAAAGCCGCTAGTTCATTAAGTCCTGGAGCCGCAAATCCATGGCCATATGCACTCGCTTTTTTTGCATTAATTCTTGGCTTTGCTTATTTTTATGCGTCATTAACAATTAATCCAATTGACATTGCAGCAAATCTCAAACGCGGAGGAGTGGCCATCCCAGGTGTGAGACCAGGGAGTGCTACTGCAAATTATTTATCAGGCGTCCAAAATAGACTGACCTTGCTAGGTGGTCTCTTCCTAGGTTCTGTTGCAATTGTTCCTTCTGCAGTAGAACGAGCCACCAATGTACAAACATTTCAAGGTTTAGGTGCCACCTCCCTATTGATATTGGTAGGAGTTGCTATTGACACAGCTAAGCAAGTACAAACATATGTAATTTCACAACGCTATGAAGGACTAGTGCGCCAATAAACAGACTTTCATTATTGCTATTTCCAACGATTTAAAAGCCATGAAAAAGCATTTATTATTTCTAGGCCCTCCAGGAGCAGGTAAAGGCACTCAAGCCGCACTACTCTGTAAAAAGAAAGATCTGATACATCTGTCCACAGGTGATTTACTAAGAGCCGAAGTAAATGCCCAAACCCCTCTTGGTCTAGAAGCTGCAGCAATAATGAACAAAGGAGAGCTTGTTAGCGACAAGCTGGTGTTGTCGATTGTCGAGAAAAAACTTTCCATCCTTAGTGAGGGATGGCTATTAGATGGCTTCCCTCGAAATCTTCTTCAGGCAAAGGCTTTGGAAGCCTTGCTAGAAAAACTCAAACAGCCTATTGAAGCTGTTGTACTACTTGAATTAAATGATGACCAATTAATCAAGAGGCTCCTTTCACGTGGCAGAAATGATGACAACGAACAAGTCATACGCCATCGCCTTGAAGTTTATAAAGAAAAAACTTCCCCTTTGATTGACTACTACAACAAACAAGGGTTGATTAAGTCTATTCAGGCAGAAGGGGACATCGAGGCTATAGCTAGTCGAATAGAGAAAAGTATTAGTTGATTGGTGTAGTAAGCTTATTGTTTGGAAAATTGGAGAGCCACACCCTATGAAGGTGCGAGCCTCAGTCAAAAAAATGTGTGAGAAGTGCCGGGTGATTCGCCGCCACGGTCGGGTAATGGTCATTTGCACCAACCCCAAGCACAAACAACGCCAGGGTTAAAACTCTGGAATTAAGCAAGAGTAAAAATCGCTGGTTCCCAACCTCTGATTCAGCTCTTTCTCTATCGCCTCCTTTGGATGGCACCTGTTCCCTTTAATTGATTGCTCAGTGGCAAGGATTGCTGGCGTCGACATACCCCGTGACAAGCGGGTTGAAGTTGCCCTCACCTACATCTATGGAATTGGCCTCACTAGGGCTAAAACCATTCTCACCAAAACCGGCGTAAATCCGGACATCAGAGTAAAAGATCTAGAAGATGGTGATGTTCAGAAGCTAAGAACAGCAACTGAAGGATTCACAATCGAGGGAGATTTAAGACGCCAAGAAGGCATGGCGTTAAAGCGACTCCAAGATATAGGTTGCTTACGAGGCCGAAGACACAGAATGTGTCTTCCAGTTAGAGGACAAAGGACACGTACGAATGCACGAACTCGGCGTGGATCTCGCAAAACTGTGGCAGGCAAGAAAAAGTAAGCTACAGATTCTGTTATACAAACAGACTTTTAATCCGTACATCTTTATCTAAAAAAGGCCCCAGAACATGGCCACACCAGCAAAGAAAACAGGCTCCAAGAAGGTTAAACGCAACGTCCCAAATGGCGTTGTTCATATTCAAAGCACCTTCAATAACACCATAGTTTCCATTACTGATACCTCTGGCGAGGTGATTTCCTGGTCCTCTGCGGGAGCAAGTGGATTTAAGGGTGCTCGAAAAGGTACGCCCTTCGCTGCCCAAACCGCAGCCGAGGCTGCGGCACGAAGGGCACTGGAACAGGGGATGAGACAAATCGAAGTTTTAGTTCGCGGCCCAGGCTCTGGTCGAGAAACAGCCATCAGAGCTTTGCAGGTGGCTGGCTTGGAGATAACTTTGATCAGAGATGTCACCCCCCTCCCTCACAATGGGTGCAGAAGGCCCAAACGTCGTCGAGTTTGAATCCTTCTCTTACCTGACTTTCAAACTTTCTTTATCCCACTCACCCGCTTCAGCCCGTGTTGCAATACCAGATTGATCGGATCGACCATCAAGTCTCAAATGATCGCTCCCAAACAGGTGTTTTTCTAATAGGTCCTCTTGAACGAGGCCAAGCAACAACCCTGGGCAATTCCCTACGAAGAGTATTAATGGGGGGTTTAGAAGGAAGTGCAGTCACTGCGGTGCGCATAGCAGGAGTCAACCACGAATACGCAACAATTCCTGGAGTGCGAGAGGATGTCTTAGATATCCTTCTAAATTGCAAGCAGCTATCTGTTAACAGTAGAAGTGAAGATTTAGAAATAGGTCGTTTAGTCGCGACAGGTCCGGCAGAAATTAAGGCAAGGGATCTTCAATTTTCTTCTCAAGTACAAGTGGTGGATGGCGATAAACCTATAGCAACAGTTCATGAGGGACATAGTCTTGAATTCGAGGTACATGTAGAACGTGGTGTTGGATATAGACCAGTTGATCGACGCAACGAAGAAACCAGCGCAATTGATCTACTTCAAATAGATGCCGTATTCATGCCTGTGCGGCGTGTAAATTTCACGATCGATGAAACAGCTGTTGCAGAGGGAGGATCCACACGAGAACGGCTTCGAATGGAAATAGTTACTGATGGTTCCACTAGCCCTGATGATGCAATTGCAGAGGCAGCCAATCAACTCATTGAGCTTTTTCAACCATTAGCGACAGTCACAATGGTTGAAGAAGAAATCCCTGAAGCCGAGCCCACTGCAGAAGCACAAATTCCATTAGAAGAACTTAATCTCTCTGTAAGGGCCTATAACTGTCTTAAACGCGCTCAGGTCAACTCAGTATCTGATCTAATGGGCTTCAGTTATGAAGATCTCTTAGAAATCAAAAACTTTGGCTCCAAGTCAGCTGATGAAGTAATTGAAGCATTGGAACGAATAGGCATTTCAATCCCTCAAAGTCGCACTTCCTAACTTCTCAATTAAATCTCTTTAAAACCATGCGCCATCTTCGACGAGTCCCACAGCTAGGAAGACCAGCTGATCAAAGGAAAGCAATGCTTCGTGGATTGACCACACAATTAATTAGAGAAGGTCGTGTAACAACAACAAAAGCACGTGCGAAGGCATTAAGAGATGAGGTAGAGCGCATGATCAGCTTGGCTAAAGATGGAAGCCTTTCTTCAAGAAGGCGCGCAATTGGCTACATCTATGACAAACAATTGGTTCATGCTCTATTCGACAAAGCACAAGATCGATATGGAGATAGGCAAGGCGGTTATACAAGAATCGTAAGAACTGTTCCTCGCCGAGGAGACAACGCTCAAATGGCAATAATTGAACTTGTCTAAACTTTCGAAAATTCTCTGACGTGCTTTGCACATCAGCAAATGTCCTCTGAATCTTTTAGCAAAGAGAGTGATAGAACAAAAGTTAAGCGAATTGCTCTAAGCCTTCAATATGATGGTTCTGAGTTCTGCGGATGGCAGAGGCAACCTGAAGGTACAAGTGTTCAAGGGGTTCTTGAAAAAGCAATATCCAATCTGGACCCATTTAGACCTATCAAAGTAATTGCTGCTGGGCGAACAGATTCAGGAGTTCATGCCGCAGGTCAAGTTGCACACTTTGATTGCTGTGGGTCTATACCCGCAAGAAGGTGGGCACCTGCACTCAATGGAAGAATCCCAAAAAACATACGTATTAGAGAGTCAGTAATAAGGCCTAAGACTTGGCATGCATGTTATTCAGCGACTTATCGACGTTATAGATACACCATCTACAACTCCAAGATACCTAATCTTTTTTTAGCCCCTTGGAGTTGGCATCGTTATAAGTTCCGTCTAGATGAACAATTAATGTCATCCGCATTAAAAGGGCTTATTGGCCTTCACGACTTCTATGCTTTTCAGCGTTTAGGTAGTGACAGGCCTAATTCATTTACAACAATTCAAGAGGTTCAAATTCAGCGATCTGGAGACTTGGTGGCAATTGAAATACAAGCAAGTGGATTTCTATATGGAATGGTGCGTCTATTGGTAGGCCAATTAGTTGCTTTAGGAGAACACAAAATTTCTTTGAATACTTTTGAGCAATGCTGGAAAGAACGTCGTCGATGTGACGTAAAAGAAGCTGCTCCTGCCCATGGTCTTTGTTTGATTCGTGCAGGTTATGAAGAGTCAATCTTTTGTGAGCCTATATATTTTGACTCTTGCCCTCATTACACACTTTCAACAGAGAATTCACCAATGGAAGCTCCATCTATTTGATTTTCAAACAAGCCTCTTAAGCTTAAAGGCTTAAATACGCTTCAAATTGCCCACGTTAAAGTGTAAAGTCGTAGTTTGAGCATTCACTAAGGCCTCCCACCATGGCCCCAAAGCTCTTCAAACCAACCCTCTCGTTTGCGAAAGGGACATTTAGACCCGGCCTGCCGGCGCGATGAACAAGACATCTATTCCTGCTATCGATTCAATGCACCGTCAGTGGTATCTGGTGGATGCAGAGAATCAGACCCTGGGCAGATTGGCTTCAGAAGTAGCATCTGTCCTACGTGGCAAAAACAAGCCAAATTTCACACCTCATCTAGATGCAGGTGATTTCGTTGTAGTTGTCAATGCCGAAAAAATCCGCGTAACCGGAAAAAAAAGCCAGCAAAAGCTTTACAGGAGACATTCCGGCAGACCTGGAGGGATGAAAGTTGAAACCTTCGATTCCTTGCAAAATCGACTGCCCGAAAGAATCGTAGAGAAAGCAATCAAGGGTATGCTTCCTCACAATGCACTAGGTAGACAATTGTTCCGCAAACTGAAGGTTTACAAAGGGGCTGAACATCCACATGCCGCGCAAAAGCCCCAAGTCCTTAAGCTCAACACCTCTTCGTTAACACAATGAATACCTCAACATCTAACAGTGTTGTTTATTGGGGCACCGGCCGACGAAAAACTTCTGTCGCACGTGTTCGCTTAATCCCTGGACAAGGATCAATCACTATTAATGGGCGTCCAGGCGAACACTATCTCAACTTCAATCCAGCATATTTAGCTTCTGTCAAAGCCCCCTTGCAAACCCTTGGCCTTGCTGAATCTTATGACATTCTTGTGAACGTTCATGGAGGTGGCCTGACAGGCCAAGCAGACGCAATCAAACAAGGTGCTGCCAGAGCCCTGTGTGAATTATCTACAGATAATCGAAAGCCTCTAAAAACAGAGGGGCACTTAAGCAGAGATCCTAGAGCGAAAGAACGTAGAAAATATGGACTAAAGAAAGCTCGTAAGGCCCCACAATTCTCCAAACGTTAAAAAATTTCAATACAAAAAACCTTCATTAGTCCTTCAATTCAGCCTTATTTCTCCAATGCCGAAACCAGAAATTCATCCAACTTGGTATCCCGATGCAAAGGTCATATGCAATGGGGAAGTGGTAATGACAACTGGATCCACCCAGCAAGAGATCCATGTAGATGTTTGGAGTGGAAACCATCCATTTTTCACAGGAACTCAAAAGATTCTTGATACTGAGGGACGTGTTGATCGATTCATGCGCAAGTACGGAATGGGTTCTACCAAAGAGAGTTCTAGTGATCCCAAAAAAGAATCAGATAAAAAATCAGAATAAATCCTCATTCACAAAAATAGGGTTTCAAAAAAACTCTGCCAAATCCAATTCAATAGGTATTAAAAGTTGATGGGTATGGACTCTTCAACTCTCAAGTCAAGGCTAGAAGCAGCCACAATTACTTTTAAGAACCTGGAAATGCAGCTTGCGGATCCAGATGTAGCTTCTGACCCCAAAAAACTTGAAAATATTGCACGTGAAAGAGCTCGCTTAGAACCTCTAGTCATTGACTATGAGGCTTTGCTAAATGCTGAAACTCAGCTAGATGAAACAAAGGCTTTCTTGAAAGATATTAAACAGGATAAAGATATGGAGTCACTAGCACATGAGGAAATACAAAAACTAGAGTCTTTGAAAATAGATTTAATTAATCGTTTAACGTTAGCTCTACTACCACAAGATCCAAGAGATCAGCGCAGTGTAATGCTTGAAATACGCGCAGGTGCAGGTGGAGATGAGGCCTGCCTTTGGGCAGGAGATTTAGCAAGAATGTATGAAAGATATAGTCAACGAGTGGGTTGGTCTGTTAAGCCAATGAGTGCGACTGAAGCTGATTTAGGAGGATTTCGAGAGCTGATTATTTCAGTAAAAGGCGATGCGGTTTTCAGCCAACTCAAATTTGAAGCAGGCGTACACAGAGTACAGAGAGTTCCTTCAACAGAATCTCAAGGCAGAGTCCATACTTCTACAGCAACTGTTGCTGTAATGCCTGAAGCAGATCCAGTTGAAGTTCAAGTCGAACCAGGAGATTTAGAAATCAGTACTGTCCGATCAGGTGGAGCTGGTGGTCAGAATGTCAACAAAGTGGAGACTGCCGTAGATTTACTACACAAACCAACAGGGATAAGAGTTTTCTGTACTCAAGAACGCTCTCAACTTCAAAACAAAGAGCGCGCTATGGAAATTTTAAGAGCGAAATTATTAGAAATGGAAATCGCAGAAGCAAATGCTCGAGAAAGATCTGCCAGACTTGCCCAGGTTGGTACTGGTGACCGTAGCGAAAAAATACGAACTTATAACTACAAAGACAATCGAACTACAGATCATCGCCTTGGTTGCAATTTTTCTCTCGAACCTGTTTTAGAAGGTCAATTGGAGGAAGTCATTGGAGCATGCATTGCAGAAGAGCAACGACGCCAAATGCAAGAACTAAGTCAAGAAAATGATTAAAAGTTACTAACCCCATCCAATTACATATTTCTCCCATTCTTTATAGCGACCAGAATTAATTTGTTTATTTGCTTCAAAGCTCATGTTACTTAGAGGTTTAAAGGGAATTCTTTTTAAAGGCATTTCCGCTTCTTGAGGGGTCCGATTACCTTTCATAACATTGCATGACAAGCAAGCTGTCGTGACATTTGTCCAATCATCAGTACCTCCTCTACTTCTAGGAATAACATGATCAATAGAAAGTTTTTCACCATTGGCCCCACAATATTGGCAACAATTGTTATCTCTTTGCAAGATATTTTTACGAGTCAAAGGCAAATCGCGATAAGGCACACGAACAAATTGACGTAAGCGAATCACTGTTGGGAGCAAAGTGTCCCGCCTTAAATAGCGACTGGAATCTTCTTCCAAACTTTCGGCCTTGCCTTTAAGCATCAAAACAGTGGCACGACGCCATGTGGTGATGTTTAAAGGTTCGTAAGACGCATTGAGAACAAGAACCTGGCCCATGCCAGCCCACTAATTACGCGGCATGCTAACTGCATTAAATAGCCGATGCATTCCTTTCACACAAATTTCTCCCCATGCAGAATCTGCTATCCATTAACAAAAAGAGGGATTTGATTAAAAGCCAAGACAATCCAACCATGACAGATCCTCGTCAGAGAGCATGGATTGAGGTTGATTCGGCGGCTATAGAAACAAACACCAGCATTTTGAAAGGCCTTATTGCCGAGAATTGTCTATTCATGGCAGTGGTCAAGGCAGATGGATATGGTCATGGTGCGACCAACGTCGCACATGCAGCTCTACGCGGAGGCGCACAATATTTAGGGATAGCAACATTGCAGGAAGGCCTAGAGCTTCGAAAATCAGGGTTAACTTGTCCAGTCCTTGTGCTAGGAAATCTCACAAAAGCCGAAGAGCTTAAGATATGTCTTGAATGGAACCTTACGCCCACAATAAGCTCTATAAAAGAAGCAATAATATGTGAAGAAATTGCAGAA
>MDTE01050271.1_pt1 | contig 13823 bp, 10 predicted proteins | sample 811231 | NCBI WGS metagenome assembly MDTE01 (sample SAMN05326651, study PRJNA326480) | marine metagenome | isolation source: seawater | place: Indian Ocean: Red Sea | collected 2010
CTCGGAGGCCGAACTCAAGGCGCTTGTGGGCGACGTGGAAGCTGCGCCGTTTAAGGACGGCAAGATGGCCGCACTTGAGAATACTCTTGGGCGGCGGTATCTGACGACCGCGCAGGCCGGCCGTCTGGTGGACCTGTTCTCCTTCTCACGAGACAAGGTGGATGCGCTGGTCTTCTTGTATCCGCGGATCCTCGATAGCGACCAATTCGAGTCTCTGCTCGAATCGCTCAAGTTCGCCTCGGATCGGATGGCTGTGCGTCGTGAACTGGGCCTTGAGGGCTCGTGAGACTCGGTCCGGCTCGGGTCTTGTCACCGGCGTTGGCTAGAGCTAGCGTGACGTCGGGTAGGGGATCTTTGTCAAGGATCGAACATGCACGTCTCTCGTAAAGTGGATTACGCCGTAAGGGCCATGGCCTATCTGGCTGCGGAGGACAGCGGCAAGGTTCGAATCGTCGAGATCGCGAAGGCAATGGCTGTGCCACAGCCCTTCTTGTCCAAGGTCATGCGGTCCCTGGTGTCGGCGGGTCTCGTCTCATCGCAAGTGGGGCCGGGGGGCGGCTATCGACTGGCTCGAGAGGCTACGGCAATCTCGTTTCGTGATCTCGTGGAGGCCGTGGATGGCCCCATGACTATCGTGCCTTGTCAGGACGGCGGTGGTGATGACTGTGTGCTGATCGATTGTTGCACTCAGGTGCCCATCTGGGACCGCATCCGCGGGCAGATGCTCCAGGTCCTCTCCTGCTACACGCTTGACCAAGTGAAGAGCTTGGGGCTCGGCGAACCTCCACCCCCGCTAAGTTGACGCTCTAGCGTCGTCGTCGAGCCAGGGCGAGGCCGACCACAAGGAAGGTCAGCAAGGCTGACGAGGGCATCCTCTGAGACGTTGTGCAGGCCCCGTCCTCACACGAACTGCTGCAGTTGACTCCGTCGCACCCGCTCTCAGCATCACAGCCGCTCTCGATCTCGAAGCCCTCAGCACCACACCCAGTTTCCGGATTGGCGCACCCAGACACCGTGATGTCTCCGCCATCACTGGTGTCACCACAGCCCACCCCGGCCAGGTCCACAGTGCCCAGATCCAGAGGCGTCACTTCGTCGTCATCGAGCCAGGTATAGACCCCGATGAAGTCAGCCTTGGAGCCCAGTTCCTGAACCTCTAGGTCCGACAGAGTCAGGCCGTAGATGGCCGGCAGAGTGATGGAAGGCGCGAGCACGTCGGGGTCGAAGACCTCGTCCATGAACTCGGGGATGAGCCGGCCAAAGCCCTCGGGGATCGCGGATGGGAGCCACTCGTTGTAGGAAACTGTCACGCCCAGGTCGCTGTCCCGATCGAAATGAACCTCCAGGTCCAGCACCTGCTCCGCAAACGTGAGGCTCAGCCCCACTTCTGCAAACAATCCGTTGGCGAAGTAGCGTGTGATTCGGTCCAGCTCTTCCCCGTAGACATCCAGGGAGAGCTCACCGCTGACCGATGGTGGGTACGAGAAGGTCGCTGTCGGTGGGGTCTCACCCACTGCCCGTACATCAAGGGGTTTGGCGTCAGGCCACAGTTCGTCGACGAGGTCTTGCTCAACCAGCGCTAGGTAGTCGGTGGTGATTGCCTGATCCGTCAAGTCCGAGAGACTCAGACACAGGGCACCCCCTTGCCAGGCGGCGTAGAGAGCCTGGTTGAGGGCGTCCTGGTTCAGCGCGGCCGCCACATGGTACGGGGTCACGTTGTCTGGCAGGAGCCCTGTCAGCGCCGGTACGTCGTGGCTCGTGGCCACGTAGGCGGGGCTGGCGTCGACACAAGGCCCGTAACTGGACGCGCTGGTGCGGGTGGAGAAGTGGATCAGCATTCCGGTGCTGTCCAGTTGGAAGCTGCTGGGCTCGAGCGAGAAGTCCAACTCGGTCTCCACCGCCGTGATGGTCTCTTGTACGTTCAGCGTCTCGGTGAGGCTGTTGAGCACAGAACTCAACTGGGCCTCGAGCTCGGTGACCTGACCGTCAATCGCCGAGCCAACCAGGCCGCCGAGGAGGTCCACGCCATAGCCCTGAAGCATCGCGATGGCATCGCCCAGGACGCAGTCGGTGCCCACCGGGTTCCCGAAGTTGCCATAGGAAAAGGACAGGCTCTCGATCTGGGCCTGGAGCTCGCCGTTGGAGAGGGCGAACTGGATGGTGATGTTTGCGTTTAGGGGCGTGGGTTGAAGCGCCAACACACACTGTTCGTCCAGATCGACCAGGCAGGGTCCCTGTACGGACAAGCTGGCGGGGTCGCTGTACAACGTCATCGCCACGACCACATCGAGTCGGTTGTCCGCGGGTGTAAACGACACCTCGTCTGTCGTAAGGCGCAGCAGGATGTCCTCCGCGCTGTACTGGAGCAGGTCCGAGGAGGCGGAGTCATCGTCTCCGGTTCCTGCAGAGTCATCGTCTCCTAGCTCGCCGCAGTCGAACTCGCCCCCCAAGCCCGTGGCCAACAAGGACGTCGGGAGAATTCGCCCAATGGAGTTGCCGATGGCTCGGAACCCCTCCGAAGAGACGTGAAGCATCAAGGCTGAGTCGATCGAATGGGCAGCCGGTGGTGCCTCCTCCTGTGCCTGCGCTGGCGGCGAACTGAACAGAACTGCTACGACCATCACCATGGCTGCAAGGAGAGATCGATACCGAGGCTTAGGGAAAGAACCCATCGCGCGCAAGGTAGCTGTTGACTCCGGCCTCCACAAGTGCGCTTTGGGTACCCGCAGGTGTGGAATGGGCCCCCGGAAATAGGGAGGTTCTTTCGGGTCTGTTACGCTTCGACCGCCAGCGAGGAGGTTGGCTCCTCTGCCGTATGAGATGAACAGGATCTGTCATGACAGTCCCGATGACCGTGGTGGCCGAAGAGCTACAAAGACTTAGTTCCCGTACAGAAGATGCCCAAACTGCAGCCACCAACATCGATCGATGGCTCCGTGGTGAACAGTTTGCGGCCTATCGCCCACTCCTGGAGTCGATGATCGCGGCGGGGGACTGGGACGGCCTCCTGGACTCCTTCTACCGAGTGCTCCCCTTCGGCACGGGCGGCCGCCGTGGGCCCGTTGGCATCGGTCCCAATCGCATGAACCCATGGTCTCTGGGCACGTCGGTCCAGGGGAATATCGATTTCTTGAGGGAGCGCTTTGGTCCTGACGTTGAGCTTTCCGTGGTGATTGCTGCGGATGTCCGGGTCTTCCGTGATCTTCGGGGTGCGTTCCCCAAGGACGTGGCCAACCCGCTCCTTGGTATGCGCTCTGTGGACCTGGCAAGCCAGGCGGCCGCGATCTATGTGGCGAACGGGGTCGATGTCCACATGCTGCACCCCGAGTCCGGTCGATTCTTGGCGACGCCCGAGCTGTCCTTTCTGATTCGTCGACTGGGTGCACACGGAGGCCTGAATGTGTCGGCCTCGCACAATCACCCCGACGACACGGGTGGAAAGTTCTACACGGAGCACGGCGCGCAGGAGGTGCCGCCTCACGATGAGCGAATGGTCGATCACGTGCAGGCGGTCACCGAGGTGCAGTCCATGTCTTGGGAGTCGGCCCTGGAGACGGGCCGCGTTCACTTCCTGGGTCCCGAGCACCACGAGGCGTATCTCGAGGACGCTATGGGTGTGCTGAGAGGGGAGTCTCGCAGTGCCCGGATCGTCTTTACGAACCTGCACGGGGTGGGAGACATGAGTGTTGGAGAGGCTCTGGAGCGCTCCGGCTTTGAGGTGCACTATGTGGCATCGCAGCGGGAGCATGACGGGCTCTTCCCTGCTGTTCGATTCAGGGCGCCAAATCCGGAGTATCCATCGGCCCTAGAACAGGCCATAGCTCTCGGTCAGGAGCTGGATGCTGATCTGGTACTTGCCACGGATCCCGATGCGGATCGCATTGGCGCTGTGGTGCCAGACCCGGAAACCGGCGCCGGTGCGTGGCGATTCCTGACGGGAAACGAACTGTCTTGTCTGGTGGCCGCGGCTCGATTCGAGGGTGCCTCGCCCGGGTGCATAGGCATCAAGACGGAAGTGACGACCTCTTTGTTCTCAAGAGTCGTGGAAGCGGCAGGGGGGCAGGTCGTGGGCCACCTACTCGTCGGCTGCAAGTACATCGCCGGAGTCATGCGTGCGTTGGAGACCCACGGTTGTTTCGAGGATGTGCAGGGGAGCTTGGCTGATGTGCTCATCGGGACAGAGGAGAGTCACGGGTTCTTGCTGTCCACCAATATTCGAGACAAGGACGGCGCGGCGCCAGCGCTGGTGATCGCTGAGTTGGCCTCACGCCAAAAGGACGCGGGCACCTCGCTGCTAGCGTATCTTGAAGACATCTACCGGCAGCATGGGGCTGTAGCCAATGTGCAGATGCCTGTTGTGATGGCTGGGGCGGTGGGCAGGGGCCGGATCGAGGCAATCCAGGCCGCTTTCCGAGCGGCTCCGCCCACGGAGCTGGCCGGGCGGGCTGTCACCGCCTTTCACGACCGGCGGGATGAACTGGGTGTATTCGGTCCCGTGGTCTCCGAGACCGATCGTTCGGCCCGGGACGTGTTGGTCTTCGAGCTGGGGCCTGACCATCGTCTGGTGATCCGGCCGTCCGGGACCGAGCCGAAGACCAAGATCTACGCCGAGGTCATCGTTCCCGTCCAAGGCGAGGTCCGAGCGGCTCTCGCGAAGGCGGAAGCTGAGGCCCGAGCGCTGGCTGTCGATTTTGTCGGTATGGCACTGGCTAGCGTGGGAATCGCGTTGACGGATGCTGCGCTGCATTGCTCTCCGCTCCTTGGCATCGACGAACGCCAGGAGTTTGGGGATCGGATCTTGCCGGCGGCGGTGGACCAGGCTGTTTCGGGAACGTCCGGCAGCGCCATTCGCCGTTGGCTGCAGGACACCATCGGCTGCTGGGGTGGCGACGGCATTGGACTCACGGCGCCCGGGTATCGCTACTGGCGAGCATCCAGTGAAGCCGCATCGGTGGAGGCTCGGGAGGCGCTCGTGGCCTTGGATGAGGCCTGGGGACCTCATTGATGTCCGAGGAGGCCCCCGAGGGCGCTGTGGTGCTCGAGACCGACCTCGGCCGGCTGGTCCGCGGTGACTCTCTGGACTGGCTGGCTGGCATGCCCGCTGATTCTGTTCGGCTCGTGGTCGCGGACCCGCCCTACGGCATTGGCAAGGCAGAGTGGGACACGTTTGCGTCGAGGAAGGACTACGTGTCTTGGGCGCGAGTCTGGCTCGACGAGATCTCCCGGATTCTCATGGCCGACGGAACGGCGTACATCATGGGCTATTCCGAAGTTCTCGCAGATCTCAAGTGGGCTGCAGGGGACCTGTTCGCTGGCTGCCGGTGGTTGGTGTGGTCCTACCGCAACAAGGGCAACATGGGAGCCGACTGGGGCAGGAGCCACGAGTCGATTCTTCACCTGCGCAAGAGCCAGCGCTTCACCATGAACATCGACGCGGTTCGGGTTCCGTACAACGCACACACCCGCAGATATCCGGAGCGAACCCAGGGCACCAGTTCGCAGTTCGGTGGGGTGACGGCCAAGGGTCGCGGAAAGGCGTGGTCACCTCACCCCCTGGGGGCGAAGCCCAGAGATGTGATCGAGGTTCCCGTCCTCAACAACGGGATGGCAGAGAAGACACCCCATCCGACCCAGAAGCCCGAAGAGTTAATCCGTCGTTTGGTCGCGGCATCCTCGGATCCGGGCGATCTGGTGGTCGACCCCTTTGGTGGTGCGGGGACCACCGCTGTCGTGTGTGAACTCCTGGGCCGACGTTGGGCCGTGTGCGAGCGTGAGGCCGCTTACTGCGACTATGCGAGCGAGCGACTGGTTGCGGTGGCTAAGGGCGAACACAGCCTGGATTCCCTGGCCTCTCAAGAGGCGGCACGGGTCGCGAACCGGGAGCGGGTGCGGGGCTGAGTTGTTCCGTGGGTCGTCGTTTCTCAGCAGGCCAGCGCGAGCTGGACGATCTCGTCGAACGTACTGGCGACCTTGTGGGGGCCATCGGGTCGATCGGGATGGACACCACCCCAACAGCACCAAACGCCTTCGATCCCCGCGTTGCATGCCGCCTGAATGTCCACATCGGAGTCTCCAACCATGATGCAGGTGCTCAGGGGGACACGGAGCTGGGTCGCGGCGTGCACGAGGGGAGCCGGGTCTGGCTTCGGAACACCCGCTGAATCCCCACCCACGACCACTGGCAGGAACCGGTGTAGCTCCAGTCCGGTCATGATCGTGCGCAGGGGCTCCTCCGGCTTGTTGCTCACGACGGCCATGGGCACACCCTGTTCTTGCAGCAGTTCCAGTCCTTGTAGGACGCCGGGGTAGGGGGCTGAGTTGTCCAGCAGGACCTCTTTGTAGTGGTCTAGGAATGACCGCAGGACGTTGTCTCCCCGGCCTTTCCGGCCTTGCGGGTCCACCGCATCCAGCGAACGGCGAATGAGGCTCCGCGCGCCTCGGCCGACGTAGCTCATGACTTGGTCCACTGGCAGGGGGGGCAAATCGAGGCTTGCCAGCAGGCGATTGACGCCCTCAGCCATGTCCAGTCGGGTGTCTACGAGCGTGCCGTCGAAGTCCAGGAGAAGGGGCCGCAAAGAGGACGTCCGGGTCAAGGCTGATGCAGCATGCGCTCGTACTCCACGAGCCGCTCCATCATTCCGGCCTCGGCCTCGCCGGGCAGCAGCTCCTTGGCATCGTATAGATGACTGAAGAGGAGCTCGTAGAGCCCCTTGTGGAGTACTGTGATGGGCTCTTCGTGACCGGCGGCGGCGACATTGGCAATCAATACCTCTGGGCTCAAGCCGCCGTCCTGTTGGGTATCGAGGCCACCTAAGAGGTCCGGGTTCGCCTCCATTGCGGTGGCCAGCAGGGTGCCGAAGCGCTCGAGGGCAGTGTCGTTGCCCAGGTGTGCCGAGAAGGTCTCGAACACAATCCGGAAGATTGAGTTGAAGACCGAAATTCGCTCCACGAGCGCAGCGAGCTGGGCGGGGTCGAACGGGCCATCGCCGGGGTTGACTGCGGGCATGGCTGCCGATGACACCACGGGCGCCGGAACACCTTGTTCCGCCTCTGTGGTGGCATCGACCGCCTCCAGATCACCGAGAGCCTTGGGACTCTCCCACGGCGACGTGTCAATGGAGAAGCTTGAGTCCAGTTGAACGGGTGGTTCAGAACCCGTCGCTTCAGCCAGGTCCGCAATGGGGGGGGCGTCGTCCATCACCGGTGGTGGGCCATCGATGACGGGTGGCGGCTCGTCCAATGCCTCTTCGATGGCGGCGGGCTCCTCGTAGGCTGCTCCCTCGATCACGGGCTCCTCTTCGTATGCGCTGGCCTCGATCACGGGCTCGTCCTCGCCCTCGCCCTCTGGAACGTACTCGCCCATCTCCAGGGGCGGCATCGACTCCTCGCCCACGGCTTCTTCGTCCTGTGGTTCCTCGCCAGCCCGCACGACTTCGGTGCCGGCCCCTAGGATGGGGACATCGGTGAGGTCCACGTGGTCGAGCACGTCATAGGAGCGGACAAAGGCACCTCTCGATGCTCTCGCGTAGTCATCCTCGTCGTCGTCATTGACCGATGGCTCGGCTCCAGTCTCCATGACCGGTGGTTCGGCTCCAGTCTCCATGGCGAGCGGTGTTGGTTCGTCGGCGCCCAGGTCGAGATTGCCCGGCTCGATGGCGTCCGCCCCGGCCATGTCCACGGTCTCTTCCCAGTGAGACTCGTCTGCACCTTCTTCTGGGAGTTCGCCAGCTTCAAGAGCTTCTAAGAGGTCTGTTGCCGTTCGTTCGTCACCGTCGAGGGCCGCTACGATTCCCGTTTGCAACCAGTCGAGGATCAAGAGAGTCGCCTCAGTGCGTGGCGGGCCCAAGAAATCCAACAGCTCGGTCATTGTGCGAGGCGTGCTCAACTCGGTCCAGTCTTCTTCCGACCAGTCTTCAGGCCGCGATCCCGACGCGCCAAAGGAGCGGTCATCGTCCGCGAGAGCTTCGATGATTGGCTGGATGCTCTGAACCCAGCCCTCTACCTCTGAGACCAGAGCCTCAGCGTCCAAGTCCAGGAGCATGTGGTCTGGAAAGACGGCCTCACGTTCCTCGAAGTCGCTCTGGGGAGCCGGATTGGCGAGCGTCCAAGCGATGTTGTCGTCAAACAAGGTGCCGCGCGCGATGAGCAGGTCCTGGAGGGGGGCTCCCTCCAGGAGAAGCAGATCAATGAGGTCTTCGCCCGCGTCCACACGAGGGCGGAGCGCCTCGATCTGGTCGGCGGTGGCTAGCTGTGCGTCGAGCACGAGGCGAATGAGTCGCTCTTCGTCGTTGGCACCTGCACAGGCGATGATCTCGCCATCCATCAAGTAGACAGTGGATGGAGGCCAATGGTCTCCCGAGACGTGCAGGAGACCTGTGGCGGCTCGTTGCCTTAGTTGCTGGAGTTCTGCAGTGACGTTCATCGCTCAGTTCATGCCAGAGGACCGGAGGCGTCAGACCCGAAGTGCCTCAAATGTCAGGAGAAATACTGGCATGGAACTCTAGCTGGCACCGATTTGTCGGGTCAAGCTACCCGGACCGGTGGCGACACGATGCGTCGGGACCAGGTTGCGGCCGTCGAGAAGGGAGCGATCCAAGGGGTCTCACGGCAGCCGCTCAGCTGCAGCGTCGAGGTAGTGGACTGCTGTCTCAAACATTGGATCGAGGCTTGGGTTGCTCTCAGACCAAGACGGAAGGGGCTGTGTCTGACTCCGCAGCGGGAGGTCAGGGAGGATCCCTCGACCATTCCAGGAGTGGCCCATGGGGCTCTGAAGCTGAACAGATTCCAGGCGAAGGACCATCGATGTACCGAGCGGAACGAGGGTCTGGCTGCGGCCGGTGCCGCGAGTGGGCTCGCCGATGATATATGCCCTGCTGTGGTCCTGCAGAGCTGCTGCTAGTGCCTCAGCTGCGCCCAGAGTCCAGCCGTTGACCAACACCACAAGGTCGTTGCGGATGATCGTGTCTCGCTCTGCCAGGAGGTCCTGCTCACCGACACCAGGTTCGACGAGTCGTAGGAGCAAAGTAGAGCGGGGAACGAACAGATCGGCTACCTGAACTGCCGCCAACAGATCGCCGCCCGCGCTGTTGCGCAGATCGAGGACAAAGCGCTCCGCACCCAGCGCTCTCATCCGCTCCAGTGACTCCTCGACTTCTTGAGGTGTTCGACCATGGAAGCGAGCGATGCGCACATAGCCCACCCCGTCCCGCCGCAGGTTTTCTTCTACACTCGGGACCAGGAAAGTCTCCCTCTCGATCGAGACCTTGAAGCGTCGAGCAGACCTCGCGTTTCCTCGGACGATGTCGAGCTCGACTCGGTTGCCAGCACCTCCTTCGAGCATGGATAGCACCGGGGCCAACGGAAGACCTGTGAAGCTACGGTCGTTGATGGCAACGACTTGGTCTCCAGGGCGGAGGCCCGCGTTGGCGGCGGGGGACCCGGGAAAGACCCGCGACGCCACAAGCACTCCCGGGTCTGAGTAAAGGCGGAACTCGATCCCAATGCCCGTCATTTGCCCTCTGAGGCTATCGGCCAGGCGTGCAGCTTGACGCACGTCCACCAAGGAGCCGACGGGAGAACTCGCCCCGGCGGCTACCGCCGTAGGGTCACCGGCTTGGCGATTGACGACGTCGAGCATCCCCTGCATCGCGCCCAAGTACAGCTCCTGCTCGGTTACGAAGTCGCTGTCGAGGCGAGTCAACAGCAAGTCCCGCATTTGTCGAAAGAGCGCCTTGGCTTCTCTCGAACTCAGGTCGGATTCCAGGAGGGTGGTCCACTCAGCCGAGCCCGGTGGAAGATCTCCACGAACTGGTTCATTCGTGGCCTGGGCTTGCTCTTCACCTCGAGCCTCTGCCGTTCCTAGCAGAAGCATGCAGAGGCTCAGTCCGATGAAGAGACGGCCCGAAGCGTGCCCTGATGTTCGTTGACTGGGCATGGCGTGCTGTTCAGTGAATAACAGGCATCCCATCGAGGGAAACCTGGCGGTAGGGGGCCGCAAGGCCTCCCCGCGAGCTGACATCGTTTGTCCCATTGCCGAAGGGCGAGAGGGCTCCGGGGGCTGCTGCCGGGAGGAAGACCGGGGAGGGCCCAGGCACCAGCGCGTAGTCAGCGAAGGTTGGTTGCTCCTGAGTGACCAGTCGATCTTGGAGGGCGTCGATCAGGGCGTCGCGGCTGGCTATGGAGGCCTCCAGGCTACGAACTCGTAGATGATTGATGACGACACCACCTGCCAAGAGCAGGGCCACGGCCAGGTAGGCCGCTGCGAGGCCTACCGAGATCTGGAGCGGCCCTGATCTAGCTCCCCCCCGAGCTGCGATGCGATTGGTCGGTTCGGCGTCTACCTCCAGTGGGCTCGCCCCCATGGGGAGGAAATCATCTGCTCGGGACTCGGCAATGCTCTGTTCAATGCACTGTTGGAGCGAGTCCATGAGGGCCGCTTCATCGACTCCGCCGATGGATGGTGGCGACAAATCGGGAAGTGCTGCGACTCCACTGACCAGCTCTTGGCACTCCGGACAGCCTTCGAGGTGCTCTTCGACGCTCGTACACTCGGCGCTGGGAAGCAGCCCCTCGAGAAAGGGGGCGACTAGGTTCTGAACCCGCCAACAGTTCATCTCAGGCCTCCGTCTACGACCAACTGATGTAGGCGAACCTTTGCGCGGCTCAACCGACTCATGACTGTTCCCAGTTTCACCTGCAGCGTGTCCGCAATTTCCTGATACGAGAGGTCATCGTAATACCTCAGGACGAGGATCGTGCGGTGCTCCGGACTCAGCCTTGCTAGGTGGCGAGCCATCTCGTCGCTCTGTTCGCGGTCGAGGACGGCATCGATGGCGTTGTGGTGCACCTTGAGGGCAGTCTCTTGTTTGCCCAGCCGATTCAGGATGGACCCCCGGCGCTGACGATCCCGAACAATGTTGTAGCAGCGGTTGGTGCAGACCCGATACAGCCAGGCCTTCATCTGAAAGTCTTCGCTGAACAGGCGCCCTTCGTGGTAGGCGCGAACAAAGACATCCTGCGCCACATCAAAGGCCTCTTGGCTGTCTTTGGTGATGTAGAGAGCGTGTCGATAGATGCGCTGTCGGTACTTCAGAACAAGCTGATTGAAGGCCTGCTCGTGGCTCTCGGCTGCCAGGGCCTTGATGCTGTCGTCCGACGGCGAAGAGGTTTCCGGCTCAGGTACCAGTTTCAATCTTGGTTGTCCCATGGGGGTTCGGCGCTCTCCAGAAGAAGCATGCTTCTCAGTCCGCTCCTGCGCCAGGATTGTGCGCTGAATCGGAACAATCGAGGGTGAGAACCCAGGGCCAGTGGTCTTTATTCCCGGCTGCCTCGAAGAAAATGGAGCTTGCTCTTTGGAACGGTCGTGGATGCGTGCCGAGATCAGTAGTCTCGGTCTTCAACGATCTCTAGCACATAGCGGCGCTTCAGCTTCCCGCCAGCTGCCGAGATGATCGTACGCAGCGCCTGTGCATGGGCGCCCCGCTTGCCGATTACCTTGCCCACGTCTTCCTGGGCAACGATCAACTCGATCACGCTGGCATGCTGTCCCTCAACCTCATTGACGACGACCTCGTCGGGGTGATCGACCAGTGCCTTAACCATCATTTCTACGAGTTCGCGCACGAGACAACCTCCACTATTGAGCCATTCACTGAGGGGCTTCTATTGGCTCAATAACAGCTTCCAGAGTACCTACAGCTACTTACAAAGTTTAACTGCCTTGCAGGATGCTGCAAGTTCACACGCTCTCTGCTTTGCGGACAGTTCAAGTTGAAACGGTTCAATATGAACCACTTGTTGTTTCAATATGAGCATTTTCTGGCCGTATTCCATCTGGGTGGGGTTCGCAGAATTATGAGCAGTCTAGTCTTTGAGTGATGTGAACAGCGTGCTGAAGGCTTGTCTGGTTGTTTCGCTGGTTCGTTACGACGACTTGGCTGTGTTTGGCACGGCTCGTGCGAGGTCTGTACGGGTCTTTGACAAACAAGACTGGTTCGAGTCGGCCTGCTCCTTTTTTGGGAACAGTTCGTCGTTCAGCTTCGGCTTGAACGATTTCTCGAGTCCGGGTGCTGCTCAACTCTCTTCGGAGACGGCCAACCTCCTCCCCCTCAATGGTCGGCTGAGCAAAACCCACAGTTTTCTCGTGGCGGGTGGCATACCCCTCCTCCTCAACTGCCGCCCCACAGCACGGGAAATCGCTGAAGAGCGCCTTCCGGTTTTCCCGGGAGGCGTTTTTCTTTTCCGGAAGTCGCAGCGGCTCGTCCTGGGGCGACCGCCGCAAGGGTCGTGGCGAGGCCTTCTAGGCTCGCTCGCTCGGCTCAGTCCAACTCGGGTACACGAACGCCGTGTCGCTTTGCCTCTTCGATGGCGAGATCGTAGCCCGCGTCGGCGTGCCGGACGATGCCCATCCCTGGATCGGACTGGAGGACGCGGCTGAGGCGCCGATCTGCTTCGTCCGAACCGTCGGCCACGATGACCATTCCTGCGTGCAATGAGTAGCCGATGCCGACACCTCCCCCGTGGTGAAAAGACACCCAAGAGGCCCCGTTTACGGCGTTGATCATGGCGTTGAGGATGGGCCAGTCTGCGACCGCATCGGTGCCATCCTTCATGGATTCCGTTTCCCGATTGGGCGAGGCGACCGAACCACAGTCCAGGTGGTCCCTGCCGATGACGATAGGGGCCTTCACTCGCCCCGTTCGGACGAGGTCGTTGAACAGTAAGCCGGCCTTCTCCCGGGCTCCGTAGCCGAGCCAGCAAATGCGAGAGGGTAGCCCCTGGAACGCCACTTGCTCCCGGGCCTTGTGCAGCCAATTGGAAAGCAGCGAGTCTTCTGGAAACGCCTCCAAGAGCGCCTGGTCGGTGGCGTAGATGTCTTCGGGATCCCCCGAGAGGGCCACCCACCGGAAGGGGCCCTTGCCCTGGCAGAACAACGGCCGGATATAAGCGGGTACGAATCCCGGGAAGTCGAAGGCATTCTCGACTCCCCCCTCTCTTGCGAACTCGCGGATGTTGTTGCCGTAGTCGAAAACATGAGAACCCAGCTTCTGGAAGTCCAGCATGGCCTGGACATGGGCGGCCATGGATCCGATGGACTGGCGCACATACTCGTCGGGGTCGCTGGCTCGGAGCTCGGCAGCAGCGTCTAGGTCATAGCCTGCTGGGATATAGCCTTGCAGGGGATCGTGGGCAGAGGTCTGGTCTGTGACAAGGTCAGGTGCAATGCCGCGCCGGACTAGCTCGGGGAAGACCTCTGCGGCATTGCCCGCCAGTCCCACCGAGAGGGCGCGGCCGTTCGCACGGGCCTCATCGACGAGCTGAAGCGCTTCGTCCAGCGACTCGGCGCACTTGTCTAGGTATCGAGTCTCCAGCCGGCGCTGGATCCTTGCAGGATCCACTTCGATGCCGAGGAACGCTGCTCCTGCCATCGTCGCAGCCAGCGGCTGCGCGCCACCCATTCCGCCCAGTCCAGCAGACAGGACCAGTCGACCGCGCAGGTCGGAGCCAAAGTGCGTCTTGCCGGCGGCCATGAAGGTCTCGTAGGTGCCCTGGAGGATGCCCTGGGTCCCAATGTAGATCCACGAGCCCGCAGTCATCTGCCCATACATCATCAGGCCTTGGGCTTCGAGCTCGCGGAAGTGGTCCCAGTTGGCCCAGTTGCCCACTAGATTGCTGTTGGCGATCAGGACGCGGGGAGCGTCCGCGTGGCTCTGGAACACGGCAACAGGCTTCCCGGACTGCACAAGGAGGGTCTGGTCGTCCTCGAGGTCTCTCAGGCATCGGACGATGTCGTCGAAGGCCTTCCAGCTGCGAGCGGCCTTGCC
>MDTE01097017.1_pt1 | contig 13822 bp, 12 predicted proteins | sample 811231 | NCBI WGS metagenome assembly MDTE01 (sample SAMN05326651, study PRJNA326480) | marine metagenome | isolation source: seawater | place: Indian Ocean: Red Sea | collected 2010
CTTTTTTTAGAAATAAACCAATCTTTTGAATTGTCTAGCTGTAAAATGAAGCCGGAAATAATATGGGCATGTTTTGCAAATGTGCAACCCTTTGCACTGATAAATAAAGTATGCTGGCGGGATGTTTGGCCTAATGAAAGTAGCCAATCCATAAGGGTTCTTTTCTTGCCTCGAATTAAATATTGATAGGTAGTATCAATTTTATTCTTTATTTGATTGCCCAGCTTTGTATTTGCTCTGATTCTATATTTTTTTCCATCTTTAATTTTTTGGATCAATTCTGCTACCGTCAGACGCTGTTTAATAGAGTCTGCATTTAGTGCTAAAATAGTTTCCGCGCCAAATTCTTTCTCAAGTTTAACTAGATCAAAATCAGGGTTTACATAATTCTTTATAACGAAAGGCTTTTTCTTTTGGTGAAAAAATTGTTGAATCGTTTTGATTTCGTCTGATCTAGAAAATGTTTTTATATCCTTCTCCTAAAAATTCTATTTTATTCAATCATTGATGAGTTTAAACTCTTTCAATAGTAAGGCTAGTCCACCACAGACCGAAAATAAAACTTTATCCCCCAAAGTCAGTTTTTTACATTTTTCATGGAAACAAAAGTATCAATTGCTTTGCAGATAACAATAGCAATATTCTCTTTGACATTCACATCCCAGATCATACTGAGCATGACATAATTACCAGTGACGCCGTGCTTCCATCTCTGAATGGTGCTATATCTGGACTCTGCGATAGATTCAGTTTCTCTTAATTTGTTCTGATTTCGTCGAACCCTTGTTAATTCATCGGGGTGAATCAAGTCTTCCCTATCATAACAGCGACCAACCAATTGATTGTCTTCGTACCCCATAATTTCTTTCCATTTACCATCAACTTCCGTAATGACACCATCAGTTACCCTCCCACATATTAATAGAGTATCAGCCACAACCCTATCTAATAGATCACCCCCTGCCTTAGGCGTTTTTAATTCTTTATTATGTAACCGTAGGGCTTCAATTTCCTGCTTCAAGGAAACATTCTCTTTCATTAAGTAATCAATTACTGTCTTTGATTCATTGCTGGTCTGATCATTTGAAGGAACATCTGGTATCGTATTTTTTGATAATTTTAGTAAGTGTTTTGGAGGGATTTCACCTTTGGCAATCCAAAGGCTTAGAGCCTGGGGAGACACACCAAAATATTCTGCCACATCGCGCTTTCGTCGGAAGCCTTCTTGCGCCATTAGATTATTAATTATTTCTGAAGCATTTTCCATATTTAATAAATATATTCTTTATTTTAAACTTGTTAATTAAGTATAACTGTATTAACATTAATTTATAATTAAGTTTTATGCAAGAAAAAAATGTTAAAAATATACATAAATTCTGCCTTAAGTTTTAGGAATCCGAGACTAATGTCTCCGCAAATAATCAGCGGACAAAAAAGAGGGGGCCAATCATGAAAAAGGTATTCTTTGTAATATTTTTCCTATCTGTGCTTTCCGCACAGGACACAAAAACACTTACGTTAAAATCTGGAGATAAAATTACCGGCCAGGTTATATCCGAAACAGAGACGACCATAACCATTATTAATCCCATTATGGGGGAAATGCTTATTAATAAATCGGACCTTAAACAGCAAACTGTTGTTATTACGCTTCAATCCGGAGATGTGGTTCGCGGTGAACTCGTCAGCCGAAGTGATAGTGAAATGATAATCCAATCATCTTTTGGTGAAGTGTCTATTCCCACGACCCAAATTACCAATATAGATGAAGGCGGTAGACCGCAACAGGAAGTTCAATACACGCCATTTGGTCCTGCAGTCGTAGCCAATAAAGAATCTGATGATGAATGGTTCTTTTCCAAAGAACGCCTCATGGATATCTGGTTTGATCCCACTGGTTATACTATCGGTAGAAACAAGCTGTATCTAAGCGGGCTTTCCTGGGGCTTTGGTTTAAGTGATAAGATACAAATTACGTCAAGGTGGACTAATTATTTTTTTCAAGATTTTAATATTCGTCCGAAAATGACATTATTTCAAACTGGGAATGTGGAGTCTCAGTCGGCTTTTGCCGCCGGCATCCATCTTCATACCCGGGGCCTGCCAAGTAAGTATAAATGGGTAGATAATAAAGACTCTTGGTGGGATTATAACTCTATATATAACTCAGAAATTGGTGATTATGAAAATACAGATTCAACCTATAGAATTGAAGGTGGGTGGGTGAACCTTGGCTCTAAAAGGGAGATGTCTGATGATGATGCTTGGAATCGTTACGAATACACAGGTCCCTGGGATGGCGACAAAATGTGGTTCGAAGTATTTAGCGCCTATACTATTTCAAGGCTTCGTTCCAGTGGCAATGGTCGCGTTAATACAACATTCGGCGCTAGTGCTGTCATCTATCCTGATGAAGACATTGCCCCACGTGTTTATGGAGCTATTGATATTGATGTAACTCGAAATATAAAAGTTATGGCGGAAGTGTTCTACGACCCCTATTATGTTGAATGGTTGGATTATGTGGATGACAATAATGATTCTAACACAGATTTGTTTTTTGATGTTGGCTTTATGACTAATAAAATTCCACTGTTTTGGTGGTCTGGAACTTCTGAAAACCTTTGGATTGGTTACCACTTTCAGCGTCCCTTTTTCGCATTTTACTGGAAAATTTAAAAATGATAATGATAATGAAATTTGCAAATGTATTACTTTTGGCGATGGTGGTAAGCTTTTTATCTGCACAGAATTCTAGAACGCTTACGTTAAAATCCGGGGATAAAATCACTGGTCAGGTGGTATCCGAAACAGAAACAACCATAACCATTATTAACCCACTCATGGGAGAAATGGTCATAAATAAATCGGACTTGAAACAACGTTTAATTGAAGTAAAATTAAACTCTGGAGACATTATAAAGGGTACGCTTATAAGTCGAAGCGATACTGAACTGTTAATAAATACTGCCTTTGGTGATGTGTCTATTCCTACAGGCCAGGTGGAAACTATTAATGAATCTGGGGTAGTTGTACCCACAATTCGACATACACCTTTCGGAACAACCGTGGTTTCAAATGAGCCAACTAGTGATGAATGGTTTTTTTCCAAAGAGCGACTAATGGATGTTTGGTTTGACCCTACGGGTTATACTATCGGTAGAAACAAGCTGTATCTAAGCGGACTATCATGGGGGTTCGGCTTAAGCGACAAGGTGCAAATTACATCAAGGTGGACTAATTATTTTTTTCAAGATTTTAATATTCGTCCGAAAATGACCTTTTATAAAACAGGAACAATTGAATCAGAAACCGCAGCGGCCGTAGGGTTTCATCTCCACACCCGAGGCTTACCAGGAAAATATAAATGGGTGGATGATGCTAGAAGAGATTATGACGACTATGGTGATAATTATAGTTTTAGGGGTGGCTATGTTCGCCTAGGGGCTGAAAAAGATGAAGATGGGTGGTATGATGACTGGCCAGGAAACGGAGATAAAATATGGTTTGATATCTTTGGGGCTTACACTATTTCGAAGCTGCGCTCAGCAGGAGACGGACGTACAAATACGACCCTTGGCGCAAGTGCCACTATCTACCCTGGAGAAGATATTGCCCCACGACTTTTTGTGGCGCTTGATACAGATGTTACACAAAATATCAAAGTAATGGCTGAGGTGTTTTATGATGCTTATTATCCAGAAATACAAAACTTTGATAATGAAGAAAAAATAAATACACCATTTCATTTTGACATTGGGTTTTTAACAAATAGGGTTTCTTTTTCTGAAAACTTCTGGTTAGGATTTCATTTTCAGCGGCCCTTTGTATCGTTTTTCTGGAAAATTTAATAACAACATGGGAACTACTATGAAGAGTATAACATTCATAATATACCTGGTTTTACTTACCGGCCTTTGTGCGCAAAATGGATCTATTCTACCGGGACAAAAATCTGCTATAAGATCTCTGGCAACTACAGCAGGTTTTTCAGATGCTGACCTAGATCAATTTCTATTTCAGCAATACGGTAAGTCTTTAGATAAATTATCAAGGGAAAATGGTGCAGAAATAATTATAGCGTTCCAATCTGGCTCAGTATTGAAACCAGTAGGAAAACCTACTAAGAGAGAGCTGGAAGCTGCGTCCCTGTTAGAAGCTGGTATGAAAAAAAGATTTCACTTCTTAGACGGAACGGTACGAGAAGGTGAAATTCTTTCTATAGAAAACAATTTAGCTGTGCTAAAAACCGGTAGTGGTGTTTTTGAAATTCCCACCGATGAGTTTTTATCAGAGACTGCACAAATAACTAATAAAAAAGGTGAAAAATTCAATGGAAATGTTTTAGCAGAAACATCGGAAGAATTTATTTTGAGAACAAAATACGGTGATGCAGTTATTCTAAAACGAGATATTCAGTCCATGAAGCGGTATCATGGGGGTGTGCTTGATAGGCGAACCGAAGAAAAAAGAAAGTTTTATCAGGGTGAAGCACAGTTAATCAGTGTTTTTTTAGACCCTACCGCTTTCCCTCTCACGGGAAATACATTTTATTTGAGCGGACTATCAATCGGGTATGGGCTCACAGATCGATTTATGATTACCACAAAGTTTGGATCAAATTTTAATAGTGATTTAAACTTTCACCCTCGGATGCGATTTTACCACAAAAAATCTGCAGAAATGGAAAAGGCTGCAGCCTGGGGAATTGGACTGCACCGCGCCTATCCGCACAAATCTATCATAGGAAAATATTCTCATGCCATTAACGTCACCGATTCATCTGGGGTGGTTAAATCGTTAAACGATGACTCGTTAAACATATCAATTGATAATGTCATCAACCGAGATAAAGATAAAAGCCTTTATGCTGAAGCCTATCTGGTCTACTCATCCCGTCGGGTTAATCCAACAGGGAGAGGGAAAGTTGGCTGGTCAATAGGTATCAAGGTCTCAAACGCTTTTGTGGGCAGAGATAAATTTATAAAAAAACAAATCGGCGACTCACTAACGCTAGCCTGGAATAAGGAAAGCAATTATAGTGTACCGTTTAGAACCTGGCTCTCTTTAGAGTATGACTTAAGAAAAGATCTAAAGTTTGTAGGCTCTGCTTGGATAGACAATGGATATAAAACGCTGGAGTTTGAACAAACCATTGATGATTATTTTGGAAATGACGGCACACCAAGCTTTTCATTAGATTCTCCAAAAGGAGACGCCAATATGATTGATTTTGATTTTGGTGTTCTATATGCGGTAAATGAAAACTTCAGGATCGGTGTCCACTTTCAACAGCCATACATAGATCTGTACTGGGAGTTTTTTGAGTTCTAACATATACAACCTGGTTGATAAATAATAAAGATGGGTTTATTAGCATATCTCTGCGATCTGCTGGTTTTTTCCACCAAACAGAAACCAACAGTAACACTTTCATGGTCACAAGAATTGAAAGCCTAAATACTATTCTTCGGTAAAATCTATTAAACTAGTTAATCAGTTCATTTTTACAGCTTTTTTCTTTTTTGCTCTAGGCTGCCATAACAACGCTCACCTGCGCACACAAAAATTATTAGAACCCGGGGAAAAAGTCTTTTCTGGAAATGTTGCGGTAAATATAGGAGGCGTGGAAGATAACTTAAATAGCACACTAAGTGAAACAGGTATACCGGGGTTTCGAGTTGAAGCTTCTTATCTTAGGGGAAGCGATCAAAGCGAATCCGGGTTTTATCTGGGTGCTGGGACTGGTGAAGACGTATTTGCTTTAATTGCTGGATATGATTATAGAAAATACTTAAAACTAAATTCTTTAGCTCCTAAAAAATTTGGTACAAGTATCGAATTAAATATTTCTGACGGTGTTGTTTTACACGTCCGTCCTTCCTGGACAACCACAGTCAAACAAAATAAGCCCTTTTATGGTGGAGTGCATGGAATTTTTACCACCGGCCAGCTACAAACATGGCGGTATTATTCAATTGTAGATTCTCTTGATGTGAACTATAATTATTATGGGGATATATATTATGGTGCTTATGAAGTAGATGAGAATATTCCATATAGTTTCACTAGCCTTGGGGGGGTGTTACAGTTGGTATGGAGTTTTTATCTTACCAAAATTACTCATTACAGCTTCAGGTAGACGCATCACTCGTTTCAAATTCATTCCGATCTGATTGGTCTGTTCCAGATAATGCAATCTGGTATTCTAAGGAGCACGAAAAAACTGATGGATTAAGCCATAACGATGACCCAACTCCCCTAATAAGTGGATCTCTGGGAATAAATTTTTTCAAACCTGCCCTAATCAAGCGAGAGCCGCTTGAGCCTCTTCCCACCCCATCTTATAGCGCCCTAAAACAGGATCCTACTATAACTTACGATCCTGAAACTGGAGAACCCACGACCAGTGAACAGGCTATAGTTTTTGATCCTGAGACCGGTAAAATCATGAAAGGAACGCTAGAAAGCTTTGACCCCAGCACAGGGAAAAAGCATTCCAGTTCGGACAAAATAGAACCGGTGGAAAAAATCACACTCAAGGAAATCAAACTTCAGGCACAGCTTGCAGCTAAAAAAAGACACATAAGGCCGATTAATCAATTTGGCGGTGCTGGTGCTTGTGTTGTTTATCCTATTGGGCTTCCCTTGGCCTTTTTGTTTGTTGAAACGGGTGCTATTTCAAGTTTTGATTCATATGACCCGTTCTACTTGCAGCTAAATTCATTACAGAGAGAGGAGTATGAAAAAGAGTATAAATCAATAGAAAAAACACTTCGCCGGAGTTCAATCTACGGCACCCAATTGGGGTGCTTTGTTGCATTTATGGCATTAGTTTTATTTGATTAGGTTACACAAAATACTATTTTACATCTGAAAGGGTTAACGAGTTTTTATTTTCTATTTCTGCAATTACAATGCCGGCCTGATGGATCTCTTCCTTGTTTTGCTCAATATGTACTCGAAGTTCTTCAATAACTCGGATATTTTTAGCCACACTGAGAGCTAGGCATAATACAGCCAATACTAATATAAACTCTTTCATGTTTTTTTTGTATCTCATTATTTAGCAGCTCCTCTGCTTCGGGGATTGTATTAGACGAAGGCGTTGTAATCAAAGAACCAAAGAATTACAACACCTCCGCCTCACTGTGGCCTTCTGTACTGCAGGCCCATCATCACTCTTAAAACGATTATGCAATAGAGCATACTTGCAACTAAAATCAATGCTGTGATTTGTATCACATTCATTAAAATCAATCAAAGATATAAAACGGTTGAGTCAAATAAGAAATAATGAGGACTTATTAATTGTTACAAAAGTTTTTACCTTGGCTAATACAGCTTACTCCCAACACAAAACGCACCTTTTGGAAATGGTGGTATAATCTATTTGCCAGGAAAGCCGCAGGTGACTCATTTCGTTTTATGAATTACGGATATGATGCAGATGGGTTCCGGCCCGATCTTCTAGCGGAGGATGAAGCAGAGCGATATCCTATCCACCTTTATCATCATGTTGCAACCATGTCTGGTAATATTACTGGAAAAACTGTATTGGAAGTGGGCTCGGGCCGTGGAGGTGGCGCTGCTTATATTGCAAAAAATCTAAAGCCAAAATCAATTCACGGGATTGATATTTCTAATGATGCCGTAAAGCTCTGTAATGAAACCTACTCAGAAAACAACCTTGCATTTACTGAAGGAAATTCAGAAGAAATTCCCTTTGACTCTGATAGTTTTGAAGCTGTATTAAATGTTGAATCTTCGCACTGTTATGGTGACATGGATATGTTTTTATCAGAAGTAAAGCGGGTATTAATACCCGGTGGATATTTTCTATGGTGTGACTTGCGACAAAACACTCTTCTTCAGGAGTTAGATTCTCAATTTAAAAATTCTGGTTTAGTTTTGGTTCAAAAAAACAATATCACAGAAAACATCTTATCGGCATTGGTAAAGATGAGTACAGCACGAAAAAGCGCAATTAAAAAGAGGGTTCCTTTTCTTATTCGACGCACATTTGAATCATACGCAGGGGTTGAAGGCAGTAGAGTTCATAAAGCTTTTCGTAATGGGGCTTTGGTCTATCTGTCTGCCGTACTTCAAAATCCTGAATAACTCCTTAAACCCTATTGTTTTTTATTAGCTTTCCTATATCATAAATGAAGAAATACTATGAATACAAAAATTCTCAAATCATGCATTGATACATTTTGGGACAACCATATTCTACCTGCGATTATTGATTATATAAAGATTCCAAATAAATCACCCGCATTTGATCCCAACTGGAAAGTTAATGGGCACATGGATCGTGTCTTAAAAATGGCAACAGAATGGGCAGAAAAACATTTGCCAGAAAATGCTGTGTTATCTACAAAAGAAACGGAAGGAAGGACGCCAATTATTCTTGTTGATATACCAGGCAATAGAGATGGAAATGTTCTCATGTATGGCCATTTGGATAAACAGCCGGAAATGGATGGTTGGGATGATAATAAGGGGCCATGGTCCCCAGTTATGGAAGGTGAAAAACTCTATGGCCGCGGTGGAGCAGATGATGGATATGCCTTGTTCGCATCGCTTTGTGCCGTAAGGGCATTAAACGAGCAAGATATTCCAATCCCTCGTATTTTGATTCTAATTGAGTTTTGCGAAGAAAGTGGTTCACCAGATTTACCTCATTATATGAACTTGTGCTCTGATAAAATTGGCAAACCAGATCTTGTTGTTTGTCTTGATTCCGGCGCAGGAGACTATAATCGCTTCTGGACAACCACGTCTTTACGAGGCTTGCTTGGCGCCACACTACGGGTGGATGTTTTAACAGAAGGAGTACACTCTGGTGGGGCCAGTGGGCATGTGCCGTCATCTTTTCGTGTGGCACGACAGCTCCTTTCCAGGCTGGAAGATGAAACCACTGGAACAGTTTTACTGGATGAGCTTAATACAGAGATACCTGATTATCGAATTCAGGAAGCTGAAAAACTTGTATCCATTTTAAAAGATGAAGTAGTTCACGAGTTCCCGTGGCATAAATCAATGGAGCCATCCACAGCCGACCTTACAGAGGGTGTCTTGCGCCGAACTTGGATGCCAGCATTATCAGTTGTTGGTGCAGATGGGCTACCGCCTTCAAATAATGCTGGGAATGTGCTGCGCCCCTTCACACAGCTTCAGTTATCTATGAGAATTCCTCCCATGGTCGACCCTCTTCAAGCACAAAAAAGCATGGAAAAAGCATTAACAAAATCCCCCCCATACAACGCTTCTATATCGGTTCATTTTGAAGAAGCAGCATCTGGATGGAATGCTCCTGAAACAGCACCATGGCTTTCTGATGCTATGAATAAATCATCACGGGAGTTCTTTGGTGAACAGGCCTGTGCTCTAGGAGAAGGAGGAACAATACCGTTTATGGCCATGTTAGGTAAACAGTTTCCGGATGCTCAATTTATGATTACCGGCGTGCTTGGTCCTGGGTCTAATGCTCATGGACCAAATGAGTTTTTACATATACCATATGCTAAAAAACTGACTGCCTGTGTTGCATCAGTAATTAAAGATTTTCCGAGCTAGTTCTATGAAAATTCGCCTTGGAATCATACTAACCTTGGCACTTTTTTCAATCAGCTCTACTGCATTGGTGATACGGTATTTGGACGGCGTTCCGGCTCTTGTTCTGGCCTTTTGGCGCATGATCACAGCAAGTATCATGTTGTGGGGCTTCAGTGCATTTCGACCTAAAAAAACACTGTCATTAGAACAAAAAAAGTTAATCCTTTTTGCTGGGTTTTTTCTTGGATGTCATTTCGCCTGTTTCTTTCTGGCGGTTAGAAACACTTCAATTGCCAATGCCACATTTCTGGGCTGCATGCTGCCGGTTTTTACTGTATTTATAGAGTACTTTCAAAAGAAAAATAATAATAAAATGACATATTACGGCTTGGTGGTTGCATTGGCGGGTGCTGGTATTATACAATGGGAAGGACTATCAATTGCCGATGAAAATATTTTCGGAAACTTCATAGCTCTTTTGGGCGCCTTATTCATCGCAATCACATTTATAATTGCCGGAAAAGTTCGAGAAAACACAGATACCGTTGTATATGGAAGAATGCTGTTTTTTGTTGCGGGGATCACACTATTAATTATTTCATCATTGGCGGGTGACTCCGTATTTCAAATTAGCTCAAAGCATATTCCTTGGATTATATTCCTCGGTTTTGTGCCATCTATTCTTGGGCATAATATGTTGAATTATGCATTAAAATATACTTCCCCAACTTCAATTGCGTCTCTTCCTCTCGGAGAGCCAATATTGGCATCTTTGTTCGGGTTTTTAATTTTTAATGAAACAATACCAGTTGGCGCAATCGTAGGGGGGCCTATTATTTTGATCGGTGTTTTCCTTATATTGAGACACCAGCCGCTTAACAGCGATTGACAAACGGAGGTAAAAAACTGTTTTCTTTTTGAAACTTTTTAATACTGGGATCACCAGAACATACTCCATGTCTATTTTCAGGCAACAGAGCAGCAATCCTACAAATTAACTCATGTCCCACTTCTTCTATTTGCTTTGTTTTTTCTTCACGACTCCCAGATATATCAAATGGACCAAATGGTTTGCCAATGTTTATTTTCACCGTTGGGCGTACGCCCCGAAGTAAATCTTCCCAAGCTGTTTTAGCTCCATAAATTGACATTGGAACAATTGGGGCTTTTTCCACAGTGGAAAGAAATATTGCTCCATTCTTTGCTTTCCTTAAAGTACTAGATGTGGATGTTCCTTCTGGAAATATGCCTAGTATTTCTCCATTTTTTAGAGCTGTTTTTGCCTTCTTTATTGTTGATGGGGCCAAGTTATTTCTGTCAATTGGAATAAAACCATAGAGCAGGGGCGCCCACATAAAGTACCAATCAATTGTCTGGTCGCTGGCACCTAAAAAATTGATAGGTTGACGAATAGCATACTTAAAAAAAGGTGGGTCAACATAACTAAAATGATTTGCAGCCACAATATAGGGACCATTTTTAGGCAGGTGCCACCTCCCCATCACTTTTATTTTTGCAATTGTGGATCCCATTAACAACGCAGCATAGCCAAGTTTTTTACGAATCCACTTTGGTCTCGGAGAAAAGGTTTTTAAATATTCAGGGCCAGCCATTGTAAGAACCTAAAATTATGGCAGGGGTGGATACTTCCACCCCTACTGACGTATCATTTAAAAAGGAAGGTCGTCGTCGTCTGATGCGGTTTTTTCGGATGGACGATTGGACTGAGGGTTCGCATCACCTCGACGGCCCAGCATTGTGAATGAGTCGCACCTAATTTCCGTTGTTCTTCGTTTAACCTGGTTTTGATCTTCCCATTCTCGGGTTTGAAGTCGGCCTTCAACATACACCATCTGACCCTTTTTCATATATTCGTTAGCTGTTTCAGCCATTTTTCCATACATAACTACACGATGCCATTCTGTCTTTTCTTGAGTGTCCCCATTTTGATCTTTCCAAGACTCATTCGTGGCAACGCTAAGATTCGTTACTGCCGTGCCTTGTGGGGTAAAACGACCTTCGGGGTCTTGCCCTAAATTCCCAACAAGGATTACTTTATTGACACTGTTACGCTGCATAGTTCAATTCCTTATTTATGATTATTACAATTCACAAAGCATAGGTTTTATCCTACACACATATTATTTACAGCAAAAGAAAATATGGCGCAAGTAATTTTTTATAGAAGATTAAATACTGGGGTTTTCAACATAGGTGTTTAGAATTATTTTCACAATACAACAAATCCACCAAGACACAATAAAAAAGGGGCCCAGATAAATCTAGGCCCCTTTGTATTATAAGTTATGATCGAAACTTATTTCATTAAAATAAGTTTTTTCACGCTGATAAAATCACCCGCCTGAATACGATAGATATACATACCAGATGACAAAGGCTGACCTATATCATTGGTTGCATTCCATTGAACCCGATACCTACCTGGCTCATGTAATCCTTGAGCTATGGTTCTGATTTTTTGACCCGCGACATTGAATATCTCGAGTGAGACTTCAGCTGCCTCAGGAATATCATATGAAATATTCGTTACGGGATTAAACGGATTCGGATAGTTATTATGCAATGCAAATACTTCCGGTAGGCCGATATCGTCTATCTCTAAAACAGCAGACACGTCAACTGTTAGCGTATGTGGCCCATTATCGGAAGAAGTAGAGTCCCACGAATCGTGTGCCCACACGTCCCATAAATAGGTCATAACATCAACGCCGTCTGCAATTTGATCCGCAGCAAAATCACCGGTGGTTATAAACATATTCGTCATTGCAGATGAACTATCAAAATAAACACCACCGTCATCATGCGCTGCCATATAATAATTCACCAGATCATTATCAGGATCTGTTGCCGGCATCCAAATAAACGGTATTGGAATCATCATGGTCGTCGGTGTGACAGTAACGTTGTAATTGTTTGCAGGTTCAATGAGAATAAATGATCCCGGTGGATTGTTCACCAGACTAACAGTTACCATGTTTGATGGCACAGACTCTCCTTCATCATAAAGAGCTGTAACATAATAGGTATGATCACCCCAAGGAGCGTCATAATCCATATATGCTTCACCATCTGCAGATGAAATTGTATCCAAAGATGCGTCATTTCTGACAATCCGATATGAATGAAGCGCACGACTGCTATTTGTGCTCATTCTTTGAATAAGCGGATAGCTGGCATCTGCCATCTCAGGTTCGTCACTGTTAGTGAAAAGACCTGACCGTTTCATCATATACTCGATATCATCATTCACAAGAATTGGTTCCGAACTGGTACCATCGGGACTACTCATATCCACATAGGCTGCAAGTGCAAAATTATAACCCATTGATTCAAATATTGGTATTCCCGTAGTCTCATCCGTAGAGACCGCCCTCAGGTCGCTGAAGCCAGCCATTACAGCAGGTCCAGCATCAGAGAATAGGGTATATGTGCCGGATGCCGGGTCTTCTGGTTCGGGTGGAAAGACTACTGTAACACTCATCACATAGTCACGATTTACATCTAATACAACCTCTACTGGTGTATCAAAATCAGCTACTGTCCAGTTTGGATAGGTGTTCTCACTAGACACTTCAACAGGTGTAGTTGACGCAAGAGTCCAGGACTCAACGCCTGCTTCATCTGTATCAACAGTATAGATATTAGCCGTATAGGTCGACGCTATACTGTAAGTCATAAATGCCATTCTTGACAGAGAAAATCCGCCTGACAAGAAGGGTGCGAGTAATTGTTCATCGAGCCTTATGGCAAACTCCATCGTACCACCTTCATAGCCGTCTGCACCATATCCCCAATAGTATGCAAGGTCTCCATATGGATACTCCATCCAGCCACCAGTCCCTTCTGGCCTGTCCCAGGAAAGCATTACATCATTACCGGATGATTCAGCCATAAGGTTTTGTGGAGGATTTGTAGACGCTGTTGGCGTTGTTACTTCAACAGACACAGGACCAGCTGGTTCAGATTCGCCATATAACCAGTAGTTAGCCGTGACGGTGTAGCTGTAGGTTCCTTCTTCTACAATTACTTCATAAAATGACGTGTCCGATGTTTCACCAACCGCTTCATTGTCTCTAAACACATTATAATGTGTTAATACATACTCCGGTGTGGGCTGGAGCCGTACATTATCAACCGCAATATAATAAGCCCAGTTTCCACCACAATCTGTATACTGAATACCGGCCTTAACGGATGCTGTTACGGTTCCCAATTGGAATGAAAGATCTTCCCAACC
>MDTE01045466.1_pt1 | contig 13821 bp, 13 predicted proteins | sample 811231 | NCBI WGS metagenome assembly MDTE01 (sample SAMN05326651, study PRJNA326480) | marine metagenome | isolation source: seawater | place: Indian Ocean: Red Sea | collected 2010
AATTATTTAATGATTTTATATGAAAATAACCCAATAATTACTGATATTTTTTTGAGAGGTCAGGATCGAAAAATCTTATTAGAGTCAGATGATGTTGAGCAAAAAGAAGCTTTGGTAAGAAGATATGTAACTCAAGTAAAGCAAGCTATTCAGGATTTTGAAACAAAATATGAAAAAAGGATAAGAATTATTAAAGTTGTCTCAGACTTAAAAAACGTAGAGGATTATTTATCTTTTTTTAGAAAAATATTAATGAATGTTGGATTTAATTTATTTGATCCAATCGAGGGTTTAAAAGTTCCTAAACAATTTGAGGATCAGATGAATATTGAGAACAGATCCTATTTAACTACTCCTATAGGTTTAGCATTCAGAAAACTTGATGTCTTTGGTTATTATAAATTTGTTACTGCTGCAAAAAATATAAATCTTCTCCCAGATAGAAAGAGTATGTTCCAACAAAAAAAGGTAAAAGCAATATCCAGTTTTGCTTTTAAAGGGTTAGCAGGAGGTATTGCAGCCTTATATTTAATACTGTTTACTTTATCATTCTGGAATATTCACTCATATAATAAAAAATTGGAGAAATATGCTGAAGTTCAAGCAACCCACCAGCAAAAACAGCTGGAATTAAAGAAAGTCACAAAAGAATTTAAATTAATGGATACTACTTTAAAATTAAGTAGCACTCTTAAATCTAACAAAGAGTCAACTTATAGAGTTTTAGCTCAAATAGCATCAAGTGTTCCTACTAGAGTAAGATTTGATAAAGTTGAATATGGGGGTGGAAATATGGTTACGATCCAAGGTGTTGCAGCAAGTGATCAAGATATTTTAAAGTTTATTGAAAATTTGGGTAAACAAAATCTTATTGAACAAGCATCACTTTCATCTATGAGGCTTCCTAATGCTAGAAGAGGCGGGGTGAACATGAAAGGTTTCAGAGTTTTTGTAAAAATTAAAAGGACTTAACTTATGAATTTTAATATTGACTTAAAAAATATCGACTTAAAAAACATTTCATTGCAAGATATTCAAGCTAAACTTAAAAAAGTTGAAAAAAAAACCTGGATCAAAATTGGTGTAGCTGCAGGGGCAGTAATATTTTTTCTTATAATATTTTATGGAGTTTTAAATCCTATTGTCAATAAAAAGAAAGCTCAACTCGATGATATGAATATGAAAATAGAGGAAACTAATAACTTTATTAACAATATTCAATTGGCAAAAACTCGAATTAAAAAAATGAGACCTACTTATGAACAATATTCAACTCTATTTCATTCAAGAGCTGAAGTTGAAGGTCTATATCAAACATTAAGTCAATTTGCAGCTGATAATAATTTAGTGATATCTAAAATAGAGAAAAAAAAGATTAAAGAAATCACCAAAAAAGATGCAATGGCTAAAGCCACAGGAAAAAAAGCTTCAGGTTCGGGTAAAAAGGAAAAACGAAAAGTTGAGAATATTGCATATTATATGATACCAGTGGATTTTGAGATAACTGGCAATTTTTTAGGCTACATAAAGTTTAAAAGACAGCTTTCTTTATCATTAAAGATGTTAAATTTTGACAAAGAGACCATACAAGTGGTAAAAACAAAGGATTCAACTGGGGCGATAAAAGTAAATGGAACATTAACTATAGTAGGTTTAGCAGATGAATTTTTTTAAAAATATTGCGCTTTTTCTAGTCATATTATTTTTAGTTACATCAGCTAACGCAGACAACCATGATAAAGAACAAAACATTGTCGAGAAGGCCAAAGAAATAAATAAAAAAGTAAAAGAGAAACAGGCTCTACAAAATTCAAATTCAGCATCAGCAAGTAACGAAGAGCCTTTACCGTTGAATGATCCTTTTGTTGGAGATGGTTCTCTTGGCGGTGGTAGCACTTTAAAAATCATTGCCGACACTGAAGAAGAAAAAAAAGAATTAAGCGTGTTTAATTATAAACTGATTGGAGTTATGGAAGGAGAAAATCAATCTTTTGCTTCTTTGATGGATGAAAATGGTGAAATTATAAATATTGGTTTTTTTGAAGAATTATCTCCTGGTGTAAGATTGATTAGTTTAAATTCTAAAGAAGCAATTTTTGAAAGAGGAGAAAATTCTCTAATTGTTATAAATTTCAAAAATCAAATTATAGAAAGAAACAATTAATGAAAACTTCTTATTTTAGAATATTAATCAACTTTGTATTTATAAGTTTGCTGCTGTCAGGATGTACAATGACAGGAAAAAAAAGCACAAAAGTTTTTAAACACGACACCCCTTTAATTAAAACTGATGTTAAATCTTTAGGTAAAAAAGAACTTGAGAAAATGGCTGAAATGGGTCCAGTGCCTGTTGAAGCAGACGTAGTGAAATTGAAAAAGAGAAAAAAGATTTCATCAGTGAAAGAAAAAAATTATCTGTTGATACCTGAAGAGTACACGAGCTTAAAACAGACTATAAGCTTTAATTTTCAAAACATGGATTATAGTCAAGCTATGAGATTAATGGGTAAAATTGGTGGAGTTAATATTTTAGTTAGTGAAGACGTTGCAGGTTCAATCACAGCACAATTGATCAATGTTCCATGGGATAAAGCGTTTAATGCTTTGTTAGATATGAAAAACTTTGCAGCTGATATTGATGTTGCAAGCAATATTATTAGAGTCGCAACACCAGCAACTTTGACTTCCCAAGAAAGTTATAAATCTGCCAGAGCTCAAGCAGTTAAACAAAAAATTGAAATTGAAGACTCAGTTGAACCAATTATCTCAGAAATATTTAGACTTTATTATATTTCTCCTAAAGAAGCTAAAGCTACTATCATTGAACTATTCACCTCTGCAGGAACTTCAGGAAGTTTTGTTCCAATACAAGTAACAGAAGAAAAAACTACTCGTTCAATAATTGTTAGAGGTAAGGAAAAAGATTTAGACGTTGTTGATAAAGTTATTAGAGAAATCGACGTAAGAACAAAACAAGTTTTAATGGAAGTATTTATTGTTGAAGCGAAATCAGCCTTTGAAAGAGCTTTAGGAAATAGACTTGGTGCTGCATACTCAAGAAGAGGTGTTAGAGCAGGGGGTACTCAAGGTACAAGTTCTGTAGGAGCACCATCTGGAGCAGATTCAAGAATAACTGACGATACTGCTAATTTTGGTGCTGGAAAAGATATGTTAACTAATTTCCCAGTTGGTGCTGCCACAAGTGGAATTGGTATATTAAGAAAAACTGGCTCTGCAGTATTGAAGGTTGAATTAGAGTCATTAGAAAAAGAAGGGTTATCAAAAATTATTTCAAATCCAAAAATATTTTCTTTAGACAATCAAACAGCAACCATAAAGCAGGGTGAGCAAATTCCAGTTTCAGGTGGAGATGGAGCAGACACATTCAAAGACGCAGCATTAGTAATGACGGTAACCCCAAGTATTATTGGAGATGGAAATGTTCTTTTAGATGTAAAAGTTAATAATGACTCTCCTAATCGATCAAATCCAGGCAGTGTTGCTATTAACACAATGGAATTAAATACTAAATTATTAGTTGCTGATGGCGATATAGTAGTTATTGGTGGAATAAAGAAAAATACAGTTTCAAATGCGGAATCTGGAGTGCCAGGTGTCAAAAATGTTCCTATTATAGGAAAAATGTTTAAAGGTTCAGAAAAATCAGATACACTAAATGAGTTGTTGGTGTTTATAGCTCCAAGAATACTTTAAAAATGTTAAAAATAAGTAGAGAAAGTGAAATAAATTTAATCAATGTTTTAATTGATAATGATGTTATTTCTGGAAAAGACCTAATTAATATAAAGAAGACTAGTACTGAAGGAAATAAATCTCAAATTGAAGCGGTATTTGATCTTAAACTAACAGACGAAAAAAGAATTTTAGATATTTTAGTTAAAGAGCAAAATTTAGAAATTATTGATTTGTCCAAACAACAAATATCTGAAGAAATAAAGACTGTACTTCCATCAAATTATATAAAAGTGAATTTTGTTGCACCATTTAAAATTGATGGCAAGACCTTACATATTGCAATCCCTGATAGTTCAAAATTGACTTTAATGAGAAATTTGAAAGCTATAACTAAAAAAAATATTGAATTACATGCTGCTCCCTTAACACAGATTTCTGAGTTTATAGAAAAAATATCGAATGAGAGTGGCGAGGTAACAGCTGCTACTATTAGAGAAGAAAATAGAGAAAAACAAAAAACTTTTGAATCTGATTTAGGAGAAGCAGGCGAAGTATTAGAAAATACTCCCGAGGAAGATATAGAGGCAATTGAAAATGAGTCAGAGGTAATAAAATTTAGTACAGCAGTGGTTGCAGAAGCAATTAAGAAGGGTGTGAGTGATATACATATAGAGCCATACAGGTTCTCATCAAGGGTAAGGTATAGATTAGACGGAATGCTTCAAGAGCAAGAGCAGTATAAAAAATTTTTACATGATAACTATGGAGCAGTTGTAACGCGATTTAAAATCATGGGGAAACTCGATATTGCAGAAAGAAGATTGCCGCAAGATGGTGCAATTAATTTTAAAATAGAAGGTAAAGTCGTTGATCTCCGTCTTTCAATTTTACCAACAGCTAACAATGAAAGAATTGTAATGCGTATCTTAAATAAAGACGCAGGAGATATAACTCTTGAACAATTAAATTTTGAAGATCAAGACTTGCAAAGTTTAAGAAAATCTATTCATTCTACTCAAGGCCTTATTTTAGTGACTGGTCCTACAGGTTCAGGTAAGTCGACCACACTTTACAGTATTTTAAAAGAAGTAAGTAAACCACATTTAAATATCTTAACTGCAGAGGATCCGGTTGAATATGAATTAGATGGTGTTGGGCAAGTTCAAATTAAAGATGATATTGGTTTGACTTTTGCTTCTGCCTTAAGATCTTTTTTAAGACAAGATCCAGAAATAATTCTAGTCGGAGAGATGCGAGATAAAGAAACGGTAGATATTGGCCTTAAAGCTGCATTAACCGGTCACTTAGTGTTTAGCACTCTTCACACAAATGATGCACCAAGCACAATTACCAGATTACAAAATATGGGTACACCCGATTATCTAATCAGTGCTGCGTGTCAATTAGTTGTTGCTCAAAGATTAGCAAGAAAAAATTGTAAGGAATGCAAAGTGCCTGATGATGATGTAAATCCAAAAGTTTTACAAGATTTGGGTTTTTCAGCTGAACAAGCAACAAGAGTTAAAGCGATTAAAGGTAAAGGTTGTGAGAAATGTAGCAACACTGGCTATAAAGGTCGACAAGGTATTTATGAAATTCTTGTGGTGTCTAAACCTATCAAAGAAGCAATCTTAAGAAAAGCAACAACTCCTGAACTAAGAGAAATTGCAATTAAAGAAGGTTTTCAAACAATGCAAGATATGGGTAAACGATTAATTGCAGCAGGAGAATTAAATTTTAGAGAGTATGAAAGAGTTCTCTCAAATGAGTAGATAAGAATTATTGATGGAAGCTTATACTTATAAAGGAATTTCTGATGGTAAATATGTTGATGGAGAAATTGAAGCGCTCAATTTAGATGAGGCTTCTCATAAATTAAAAGAGCAAAAAATAATTATTACAAATATAGCTCGTTCTTCAACTAAGAAAAAAACTGAGGGTAAAGAGACTAAAAAAGGTAAAGGTTCAAGCCTTTTTGGCAAAAAAAAAGCTAGTGTAGAGGATGTACTAATGTTCTCAAAGCAATTTGCTACAATGGTTAAGGCTGGCTTACCAATTTTGCAGGTACTGGGAATGCTTAGAGATCAGATTGAAAGTCCTGCAATGAAAGAGGTAATAGAGGAGATAAGAAAAAGCCTAGAGGGTGGGGTTACTTTATCAAAGTGCTTTGAAAAATATCCTGAGCTCTTTGATAATATTTATATAAACTTAATTAAAGCAGGTGAGGCCAGTGGTAAATTAGATGTATTCTTACTTAAAATTGTTGACGCTCTTGAGAAAAAAGAAAAAATCAAAAAGAAAATTAAATCAGCTCTCATGTATCCAAGTATAATGTTTACAGTTGCAATTACTGTTAGTGCATTTATGTTAATCAAAGTAGTGCCTGTGTTTGCTAAAATGTATGATGGAATGGGCATAAAATTACCTGCAGCTACAGCAACAATAATGGCAATGAGTGATTTTTTAAGGGGAACAGGTGGATTAATTCTTTTATTATCTGCAATTATTTTCTTTGTAGTTTTTAAATACTTAACAACTAAAAATGAAAAAATTAAATATGCTTGGCACAAACAGGTTTTAAAATTACCAATTTTTGGCGATATGATTTTAAAATCAATGTTAGCAAGAATTTCTTTGATAATGGGAAATTTAAGTGCTGCTGGTGTTAATTTACTTGAAAGTTTGGAAATTTCAAAATCAGTAAGCAATAATGTTGTTGTTTTAGAGTCTTTAGAAAATGTTAAAAAGGGTGTTTTTTCAGGAGATACTCTAACAAAATTATTTTTAAAAGATCCATTGTTCCCACCTACATTTGGTCAATTAATTTCTGTCGGTGAACAGACAGGACAGCTTGATGAAATGTTTGGATCAGTTGCAAAATATTATGAAGCAGAATTCGATACTACAGTTGATAATCTTTCAAGTTTAATTGAACCAATTATGATTGTTTTTATGGGAGTTATGATTGGAGGATTAATGATAGCAATGTACTCTCCAATTTTCAATGTTGGTGCTTTAATTGGATAAAATTATTTTACAATTGTTTAGTAAGTACTAAATGATTGATCCAAGGTTTTTTACCGTCTTTAAACTCAACTGCATCCATTATTTCTTGAATAAAAAAAGTTCCTAATCCACCTGGCTTTACATTATCAATTTCCCTGTGTTTTACTTTTTTAGGATCTACAGGCGTACCTCTATCGTAAAATGCAATTTGAAGTTTGTTATTTTCACAACTTATTTGCACAACCATTAATTCATTAGCATCAGCAGCATTTTTAAATGCATGTTTTACTATATTTTGCGCAGCCTCAGCGATAGCTAAAACCAATTCGTCTTTAAGATCTTCTTGAATTTGTAACTTTTCAAAAACTTCTCTGCAAAAGTTTCTTACATCTTTCAAACTTGATGAGTTAACTAAAAAGGCTTTTTTTTCAATATGATCTTGGTGAGCAATTTCACTCATAAAATTTTATTCCAAATTTAATATTTGCTCTAATTTAGCCATCATGATGACTTTAAGAACTGATTTACTCACATCTTTGATAATAACTTTGGTATTTTTTTCTAATGCTTTTTGATGACTTTCAATTAATACAGAAATACCTGAGGAGTCCATATATTGAACATTGCTTAAGTTAAGGTGAACTTCTTTTCCTGAGTCTATGTGTGGAAAGATTGCCTCTTTAGCTTTTTCAGTTACATCCATGTCAATTTCACCATCGAGATGTATGGTTGCTATATTTCCTTCTTCTGTAACTTTATAACTCATAAAAATTTCCTTGCCATTGATAAAACTTTTTCAACTGGTTTACTTATATCAACTAATTCAAATTTTGTATTTTTCTTCTCAGAAAGTTTTTTACTCTCTATTAATACAGATATTCCTGACGAGTCCATATATTCAACTTTACTTAGATTTATATTTACTTCATGACCTGCCTCAATTAGGGGTAAGATGGTATTTCTTGCTTTATCAGCTACATCCATGTCAATTTCACCACTAAGGTGGACTATTCTTTTATTATCAATTTCTTCAATTTTATATGACATAAACTTATTAAATAACTCATTATGAGCAGATATCCTTTATTTTCCACAAAAAAAAACATAAATTTTGCCACTTATAATTATTTACATTTTCAAAAAAAATAAATAAATTCCACAATATTAAATTAATTTAATTAATATAAAGAGGAAAAATGAAAAATAACAAAGGATTTACGCTAATTGAATTGCTAGTTGTTGTAGCGATTATTGGAATTCTTGCAGCAGTAGGAACTGTTGCTTATTCAGGTTACACTACAAGTGCAAAAAAATCTTCAGCAAAATCTAATCATGCTAACGTTGTAAAATATGTAGCAGCAGAAATTGCTAAATGTAATTTTGAGGATAATGCTTTTGGTACTTGGGCTTGTTCAGCTAAAGCTGCAACCGATGCTACTGGTCCTTCAGCAGCTGCCGCAGCCGCTTTGTCTGACTTTAAAGATCCTTACGGAGTTCAATCTGCAGCAGTAGTTGCTGTGAATTCAGCTTCAACAGCAGCTAGTGTTTTAGCTGCCGCTACTGAGCAAGGACAAACAAAAATTGGTTCAAGTGGATCTGAAATATTCATTTCAACTTGTGTTTGGAGAGATGGTACAACAGCTTGTGCAGCAGGTGATAAAATAAGTAATAAAGTTTCGATAAACTAACTTATTTTTAAGATTGAAAAATAATATTATGTCAACTAAAGGCTCGGGTTTTACTTTACTCGAGCTTTTAGTCGTAATTGGTATTTTAGGAATTCTCTCAGCTGCTGGCTTGTTAACCTACAACGGATATATAAAAAGTGCTAAAAGAAATTCAGCTGAAAATATAACCCAACAAATTGCGTTAGCTCAAACTGAAGAGTATGCTAACTCAGCGTCCTATCTCGCTACTCAAACGGGTAATGTTAATGGAGATTTCACAACTGCTTCACCTTGTACAGCGTCTGCCGCATCAACAACTGCTATAGAAAATGGTTTATTTCAAGGAGACAATGTAATTCCAGATGATATCGATTTTTGGGTCTGTATTCTTGGAAATGATAGTGCATCTGACTTTATAATTTCGGCACAGGAGCAAGCTGGACTAACTCTTACTGGTTGTAGGATAGATCTAAAAAGAAATAGTACTGCAAAAAGAACTGGCTGTTAATATATTTCCAAATATTACCCAAAATGGATATTTGAACTGTTTTGAAAAAATGATAATCAAATAATAATTAGATTATGAAAAAAATATTAATCATCATATTTTTATTTCCATTTTTAAGTAATTGCACTCAATATACTTCAATGATTGGACCTAGTATCACAATGGTTCAAACTGGAAATGTCATAAAAGCTACAGGTTCTTTATCAAGTTCATTAGCTATGAATAGTGTAAAACAAAGTTTAGCTGACGAAATTAATAACGAAAGAATTTGTCCATCCACTCACTCCTCAGAACTTAGTGAAATATTCTTTGAATCATCAGATCTTTCAAATTGTTTCTATGATCCAATGAGTATTTATAGATAATTTTCTTTAAATGATGCCCCAAGATGTAATAGATATTCTTACGAGTAATATTGACACTTTATGGGTAATCGATTGCGCTATTTTAGTTTTCATTATGCAAGCAGGTTTTATGTGTATGGAAACAGGCTTATCAAGACATAAAAACAGTATCAACGTTGCACTTAAAAATGCTGCTGACTTTGGTGTATCAGTTGTAATTTTTTGGATTTTTGGTTTCGGTTTAATGTTTGGTACTTCTTATAATGGTTTCTTTGGTACCGACCTATTTTTTTTCAAAACAGACAAAGCTGAGTACATGACCTATTTTGTTTTCCAGGCTATGTTTGTTGCAACAGCAGCAACAATCATTTCAGGTGCAGTTGCTGAGAGAATGAAGTTTAACGGTTATTTGATTATGACTGTTTTAGCTACAGGAATTATCTATCCAATAGTCGGTCATTGGGCATGGTCTTCAAGTTATCTCTCTAAATATGATACTGTTGATCAGCTATTAACTGTAACAGGTTCAATTAGAACCACTGGTTGGCTTTCAGATATAGGTTTTGTTGATTTTGCCGGTAGTACAATTGTCCACTCAGTTGGGGGATGGATTGCATTAGCGGCAGTATTAATATTAGGGCCAAGAATAGGAAAATATTCAGATGCTAATCGAGGTAAATTTACTGGCTCGAGTTTTCCTCTCGCAGTTTTAGGAACTTTAATTTTATGGTTTGGTTGGTTTGGTTTTAATGGTGGAAGTAATGGTGCAATGGATGAGGTTGTTCCTTTAATTTTGATAAATACATTTTTGGCAGCAGCTTTTGGCTTATTAACAGGTCTAAGTATTTCATACTTTAGATTTAAAAAGCCTGATCCATTTTATATTATTTTAGGACCCTTAGCAGGATTAGTTGCGATTACAGCAGGGTGTAATTCAATGACGTCAGTAATATCTATTTTTGTTGGCATCATTGGAGCAATCATTGCAATTATTGTTAATGAAATTTTAAATAAATTCGAAATTGATGATGTAGTTGGAGCCGTTCCTGTTCATTTGGCAGCAGGAATTTGGGGAACATTAGCCGTTGGTTTGTTCAGCGATTTAACAATTTTAGATACAGGGTTAGATAGATTTTCCCAAATTAAAGTTCAACTAATTGGAATTGTAAGTATTGGGGCTTTTACTTTTATAACCTCACTATTTATTTTAAAACTTTTTAATAAAGTTTATCCGCTAAGAGTAAGTCCTGTTCAAGAAGAGCTTGGGCTAAATATTGCTGAACACAATGCTGTTTCGATTGAGCACGATCTAATATCAATTTTAGACAAACAATCTGAGTCGGGAGATTTAAAAATAAGAGGACCACAAGATCCATTTACTGCTGGTGGAGTGATCGGTCTTTATTATAATAAATTAATGAGCAAACTTGAAACTAGTGAAGAGGAGAAAAATAAGTGGCGTGAAAGAATTTCAAAAGAAGTAAAATTAGCAGTTAAAGTTCAGGAAAATTTTTTACCTAAAAGAAATTTAAATAATTATCCAGTACATGGCATTAACATTTCTGCAAGAGAAGTGTCTGGAGATTTTTTTAGTTTTTATCCCCATAATGACAGCATTTATTTTATTATTGCTGATGTTGCGGGAAAAGGAATTCATGCTGGAATGGTCATGGCTAAAGCATCCACACTTTTTGAAGTATTGTCACAATCAAAAGTAGATCCTGACGAAATGGTTTTTCACATGAACAATGATTTAAATAATACCAAAACTGCTGGAATGTTTGTTACGTCAATTGTTGGTGAATATAATTTAATAACTGATGAAATAAGATGGGTAAATGCTGGTCATCAACCAGCAGTCATAAGAAACGATGATGGAAAATATAATCAAATTGAAAGTTTAGCACCTCCTTTAGGAGTAATAAAACAAAAAGATAAAAGTATTTATAATGTACATAAGATGAAATTAAACGGTTCAAGATTTTATGCGTTCACTGATGGTCTATCAGAAAGTTTAAATAATATGGGTGAGGAGATTGGTATTGATGGCTCAATAAAAATTATTGAGCAAAATTTTAACAAAGATACTACAAAACAATTAAATGATATTACAAAGTCTGTGATTAATGTTAGCCAAAATCAAAAGCTAACTGATGATTTGACTGTTATAAGCATTGGAAAATAATAGTTTTTTTTAAAATTTATTAATTGAAAAAAACAATATACACAATATCTTTCACTTTTTATGTTTTTAAACTTAGTCAAAATAAAATTGATTTTAATTTTAGCATCTTTGTTGGTGGTAACATCTGCAATAGCATCTGAAAAAAATATTACCTACATGCAAATCCTACAAAAACCTAACGACTTAGATTTAAATCTAAAATATGCCCAGCAACAAGGTAAAATGGGAAACTTTAAACAAACAATTTCGACACTTGAAAGATTGACTATGCTTTATCCAGATAACGTAGAGATAAAGCTGTATCTTCTATCCGTTTTAGTTCAAGTTGACTCACCTGAAAAAGCAAATTCAATTATTGAAGAAATGAAACTAAGAAGAGATTTAGACCCTGAGGATTTAGAAACATTAATTGAAATTGAAGAAGAACTTAAAGATAGAGAACCTGGTCTTTGGAATATAACTGCAGACATTTCAATGGGTGGAGTTATTAATAATAATGTAAACAGTGTTTCAAAAAATAGACTTAAAGAAGAGTCTGATGAGGTCACTAATTTTAATTCAGCGATGTTTGACAGAACTTTAAGTGGTGGTGTTGGTTTATCAGCTACAAGACCAATTGGTGAAGAATCTACTTTATTAATCAATGCATCACACTCTTTATCAGAACAATATCAAGAAACTGACGATGATTATCAAAGTTATGGTTTTACATTTGCTTTAGATACAGTCTTGGGCAATCAAAGTATAAGTCCATACTTAATGTTAAGTAAATCAGATTATCAAACTGATGCAGATAGTTTTTCCAAAATGTATGGGGTAGGAGGTTTTTTTTCAGTGGGAGAAAGGAATTCTTTTAGTTACGGATATGCATATTCGAATTCAAAAGGAAATCATAACGATACTGATGATACAGCAATGGAAACTAACGCAGTTGGACATAGTTTTACCCTAGGACATGATTTTATTTTGACTGAAATAATTTCAACCAATTTAAGTTTGGGATACAGTGATACAGATGCTCGAGTTGATGCGGGGAACGATTATGAAACTTATGATGTAAGTTTTGGATTAAATTTTGCGTTTCCATGGGCTTATATTGCAATTAGTAATTCTGTAAGTTTCAATGATTACAAAAAAGAGGATACAACGGTAAGTTCAAACAAGTTAAGATCAGATTATACTAACACTTTTGATATTATGTTTACAAAAGCTATCGGAGATTTATTGCCAATAATTGACCCTAATAGATCACTTTTCATAAATCTTTCTTATGAAAAACTTTTCTCAGAGGGAAATATGCTTAATTATGATTATATAGCCGATTCTGTATCAATGAGTTTTTCAAAATCTTTCAGATTTAATTAATTCTATTTTTCTTTCGAAATAATCAATAAAAACGCTTATTTATTAATGCTCATAATGAGTTTTTAAAGTTTCTTTTTTTCATTATTTTGTTATTTTCTCATATATGAAAAAAATCGCTTCAGCATTATTGAGCCTAATTTTCTTGTTTAACGTGAATGTTAATGCCGAGGAAAAACTTACAATTGAAAAACAGTTAGTTGGAATTGTAGGTGCTATATCAGGGACTGTTAAAACTGAAACCAGAGAGTTAAAAGCTGGTGACAAAATTTATTTAAATGAAACAATTTATGCGGGCGTTGGATCGGGAACTCAAATTTTACTTTTAGATCAATCTACATTTACAGTGGGTGAAGATTCAGAAGTTGTGATGGATACTTTTGTTTTTGATCCTGAAACTAATGATGGAAAAATTGTTGCGAGTGTAAAACAGGGAAGCTTAAAAGTTATATCTGGTCTTATTAGTAAAAAAAATCCTGATAGTTTAACAGTAGAAGTGCCAGAAGGTACTTTAGGTTCAAGAGGAACAGAATTTCAAACAATAGTCTCAAAAGGCAGAACAGATACTTTATTAATCGGTCCAGGAAAAAATAACACTCTAGGTATGAGACCAGGAGCAGTGCTTGTAGGTAACAAATTAGGTCAAACTTTATTGGACAATCCTTACAGCATGACATCAATGACAAAAGGAAAAGCGCCTGGCCAAGCAAAAAAAATAACAAGAAATCAGTTAAAGAAATTTAATAAAAAGATGAAAGCTTTAAGGGTAGCAAAATTATCTCCAGATGAAGCTAAAAAAGAGAGAAAAGTTTTAAGAAAAGAATTAAAAAAAGAATTAAAATCATTAGGCTTTGAAAAAGAGGAAATAAAATCAATAATTAAAGAGAATATCAAAAAAGATAAAGAAAAGAAAGTTGCTATAAAAGCAGAAAGAGCAGAGAAAAAGAAAAAAGCTAAAGCAGAAAAGAAAAAAGGTAAAAAGAAAAAAGCTAAAGCAGAAAAGAAAAAAGGTAAAAAGAAAAAAGCTAAAGCAGAAAAGAAAAAGCCAGCTAA
>MDTE01093617.1_pt1 | contig 13821 bp, 11 predicted proteins | sample 811231 | NCBI WGS metagenome assembly MDTE01 (sample SAMN05326651, study PRJNA326480) | marine metagenome | isolation source: seawater | place: Indian Ocean: Red Sea | collected 2010
ACAGTAGGTAATTTATTTTTTCTTAAGTAGTCTATTGTATGATTTCTAGCAATAGTATATAGCCAAGTGCTAAATGCGAACTTTTCAGTATAAAGATGTAATTTTTTAAAGGCTTTACCGATAGATTCTATCGTTAGATCTTTAGCTAATTCCTGATTATTTAATTTTTCATACAACATAAAGTATATTGGATCTCTATATAGTCTTAATAACTCGCTGTATGCAGCAGGATTTCCAGTATTTAAGGCATCTTTAACTAATTTTAAATCGCGTTTACCTTTTTCTGTAAGTTCATTATTTATCTTTTCCATTTTTTTGGCTTATCTACAATATTATTAATCATAAAAATACATTGTAATAATAAATATAAAATTTCATAAATCGGATGTAAAAAATATAAATCGTAGCAATCTAACTTTTTCATAATTTTATAATTAATTACATAAGAAAAAATAATTTTAGGAATTATCAATGACAAAATTATTACAAATTTTGCTTTTAAAATTATCAAAAAGATAATACTAAAAAAATATAAATACGTAAAAAATGGTAAAATTGATAGAAGAATTTTAAACTTTAACTTGTAATGAGAAGATGTGCTAATATGTCTTCTTTTTTGAAAGAGCCAGTCCTTCCATTTGTCAATACTTTCAGAAGTAGTATGACTTAGTTTATTTAACTTAATGTTAATATTTTTGTTTGATGCAACTTCCTGAATAAATAAATCATCATCACCAGAAGCAATATGCATATGTTTTGCAAAACCCTTATTATCAAAGAAAATAGATTTCTTATATGCTAAATTTCTTCCCACTCCCATGTATGTTAAATTTTTTATAGAAAATGAAAAATAATATAGGGCAACATTAAAAGTGTCAAACCTGATAAATTTATTTAATAAACCGCCATTTTTTTTATATGCACCAAATCCTAGAATAATATCATTAGAATCAAAACTGTTACACATTTCATTTATCCAGTTATTAGATCTAGGGGTACAATCTGCGTCAGTTAGTAAAATGTGTTCATATTTTGCTGTTTTAATTCCTAATGTTAAAGCAAATTTTTTACCTTCTCTACTATCTATATGATCATCAATATTAACTATTTGAAGTTTATTATACTTCCCAGATAGCTCCTTCAAATATTCTTTACTTTTATCTGTAGACTTATCATTAACAACTATAACCTCATAATTTTCATAGGATTGAGAAAGTAAGGAATGTAAATTTTTTTTTAAATTAGAATATTCATTTCTTGCACATACAATAACTGATACTCCAGAGTTGAATCTCCCATTAGTTTCTTTATAAAAAAACAAAGATCTAAAAAAGTACAAATAAAAAATTAATATAATTGTTAAAGAAAGTAATGAAAGTATTATAAAATTTAATTCAGTATTTGAAATATTAAATAACTCAATAATTTTCTGAATATTATGCACTTAAATAATCTAATATATTATTTTCAACTCTATTAATTACATCTTTAACGTCAGATTTAATAAACTTATCTCCAGTTATATATTCAAATAACTCAATGTATCTTTCTGAGACAGAATTGCAATAATCCTCAGTCATTTCTGGTATAACTTGACCGTCTTTTCCCTGAAAGCCATTTTCTATTAACCATTGTCTAACAAATTCTTTAGAAAGTTGTTTTGGTGACTCTCCATTATTAACTTTTTCTTCATAACCGTCAATGTAAAAATATCTTGAGGAATCTGGAGTATGAATTTCATCAATTAACGTAATAACTCCATTTGAATCCTTACCAAATTCATACTTTGTGTCAACTAAAATTAAGCCTTTTTGTTTGGCTATTTCTGTACCTCTTTCAAATAACCTTAATGTGTAATTTTCTAATTTAATATAATCCTCCTCACATACTAAACCTTGATTTAATATTTCATCCCTACTAATATCTTCATCATGTCCTACTTCTGCTTTTGTAGTAGGAGTAATAATTGGATTGTCAAATTTTTGATTTTCAATCATTCCATCTGGTAATGAAACACCACACAATATTCTTTTCCCTTTTTTATATTCTCGCCAAGCATGTCCAGTAAGATACCCTCTTATAACCATTTCAACTTTGAATGGTTCACATCGTTTACCAATTGTAACACTTGGATCAGGATTACCCTCCATCCAGTTAGGTACAATATCTTCAGTTGCAGTTAGGAATTTTGCGGCTATTTGATTTAAAACTTGTCCTTTAAATGGAATGCCTTTAGGAAGGACATGATCAAATGCAGAAATTCTATCACTTGTTACCATAACAAGTTTATCATCTCCTATAGTATAGACATCTCTTACTTTTCCTTTATAAAAATTTGTTTGATTCGGTAATTGAAAATTAGTTTGATTAATTGTTTTGTTCATTTTTTTTATAAGCGTTAATTATTAAATTGATTAAATTGTGTCTAATGATATCATTATTATTTAACTTAACAAAGCTAATACCACTAATATTTTTTAAAGTTTTGGTAGCGTGAATAAGACCTGATTTGCTACGTATTGGTAAGTCAATTTGAGTTTCATCTCCATTTATTATAAATTTTGAATTCTTTCCCATTCTAGTTAAAAACATTTTCATTTGCTTTTCAGTAGTATTTTGAGCTTCATCTAAAATTACAAATGCATTATCTAATGTTCTTCCTCTCATAAAAGCAAGTGGACTGATTTGAATAATGCCATTTTCAATAAAATCATTGAGCTTAGATTTAGGAATCATGTCTTGTAGTGAATCATAAATTGGTTGCATGTAAGGGTCTATTTTGTCCTTTAAATCACCTGGTAAATAACCTAAATTTTCTCCAGACTCAACTGCAGGTCTTGTAAGTATTATTTTTTTTACTTCTTTATTTTTTAGAGAATTTACAGCTAATGCAACAGATGTATATGTTTTTCCTGTTCCAGCTGGACCCAAAACAAAAATCATATCATTAACCATTAATTGTTCATGAATCTTTTTTTGATTGTTTGTTTTAGCACTGATTTTCTTTCCAGTATTAGTATATAAAATGACATTCTTTTCTTTATTAAAAGCTGAACCATCACTATCGATAATAATATTTAACTGATTAACATCTAGTGATTTATGATTTTTTATATGATTAAATATTAATTTAAATTTTTCTTCAAAACTTTTAATATCTATTTTTTCTCCTGAAATGAATAACTCTTCTCCTCTAGATAATATCTCAATTTTATTAAATTTTTTTCTTAATGCTTTAAAATTAATATTGTTTGGACCAAAAAACTGAATTAGGTCTATATCTTTTAACTTTATTTTTTTTTTAATCATTATAAGATATCCTTCATAGATTTATTTTATTTTTGACTTTACAAACATAAAAAAAAGCATACTTTTTTTAAAGTATTAATTTAATAAAATGAAATTAATTACATTAACTTCAGACTTAGGAACTAAGGATAGTTATTTGGCATCTGTTAAAGGAGCAATTTATTCTGAGATAGAAAATGTTAATATTATTGATATTAATAATAATATACCTCCATTTGATATCCTAAGTGCTGCTTATGTTCTTCGTAATTGTTATAAAGATTTTCCTATTGGAACAATACATATAATTAGTATAGATGACGAATTAACGATTTCTAATGAACATTTAGCTGTATTTTCTAATGGACATTATTTTTTAGGAGCTGACAATGGTTTTTTCTCTCTTTTATTTAATGAAAAAAATCCCGAATTAATTTTTAGAATTGATATGCCTTTAAAATCTAACTCAATGACCTTTGCATTTAAAAATGTCTTTGTTCCTGCAGCATGTCATATTGCAAGAGGAGGAACATTGGAGATAATAGGAAAAAAAGTAGATGGTTTTAAAGTTAATAAAATGGAACTTAAACCTGTTACACAGAATAATATTATTAGGGGTTCTATAATTTATGTTGACAATTATGGAAATGCGACTACAAACATTAAGAAAGAAGAATTTTTAAAACTAAAGAAAGATAAAAGATTTATGATTCTTTTTGGTCGTGAAGATAATATTATAAATACAATTTCCAAACAGTATAATGATGTTGAAATGGGTGAAAAGTTAGCTATCTTTGGAGAAAATAATTATTTACAAATTTCTATTAACAAAGGCATGGCAAATAGATTACTTGGGTTAAATATACATGAAACAGTTAGAATTGAGTTTATATGATTCACTTATATAAAAAAGAAATTATTCAATTTTTTAATACTATAACTGGACCATTAATTATCTGCTTATTTTTAATTATAAATGGTATTTTATTATGGTCAGAATATAGTCCTTTTAATTTGCTAGATAATACTTATGCATCTTTGAATTCATTGTTTTTTTTATCTCCTCTCCTATTTATTTTATTTGTTTCAGCGTTATGTATGAAAATTTTTTCTGATGAATTTAATTTAGGTACAATAGAAATCTTGTTAACTAAACCTATATCTATTACTAAAATTGTTTTGTCTAAACTTTTAGCAGTTTATACAATTGTTTTTTTTGCCATACTAATATCATATCTTAATGTTATTAGCTTAAGTCAAATATCTGTAAATCCAGAAAATTTTGACAATTCAATTATTCTTTCTTCATACCTTGGATTACTACTAATAACTTTTGTATTTGTGTCTTTAAGTATTTTATCTTCATCTATTTTTAATAATCAAATAATATGTCTGGTATTCTCAGTTTTAATTTCATCTATTTTTTATTTAGGATTTGATTTAATTAGTAATATTAATGTTTTATATAATTGGAATTCAATAGTTAGAAAGATTGGCATTTCTTATCATTACCAAATTATTTGCCAGGGACTATTAAAATTATCAAGTATCATATATTTTTTATTGATTGGAATTACATGTATTTTCTTTTCAACTATTGTAATAAATAATAAGACCAAATGAAAAAATTGTTTTTTACATATAAGTTTTTGAGTTTTATATCAATTCTTATTATTTTGAATGTTATAGTTGATTTTTTTGATATAAAATTTGATTTAACAAAAGATAAAATTCATTCTACTTCTTCCTTAGTAAAGGAAGAATTATCTACTATGGATGATGTACTGTTTATAAAGGTATATCTACATGGAGATCTTCCAAATGAATTAAGATACTTTGAAGAAGAAATAAAAAAAAAGCTAAATTCTTATAAACTTATTGCAGATAATAATTTAGAGTATGAATTTATTGATCCTTTAATAAAATATAATAAGAATCAGAATCCTGATGATAGATCAATGAAGTTGTTATCAAAGCTTCAAAATGAAGGTATAATTGCTAGACAAATCCTAACTAATTCCAAATCTAAAGCAAGTTATCAAATTATTTTGCCATCAATTATGATGTATTATAAAGGTAAACAGCAACATATAAATCTATTAAATTATGATTTTGTTACTCAAAATGGCTTTAAAAAGTATAGTACAGTAAGCACTGAAGAGGTAAATAATGCATTGTCAAATTTTGAACATAAATTTCTATTTGCCTTAAAAAAAATTAAATTAAATAAAGCTGAAAACATTGCATTTTTATCAGGAAACAACGAAGTTAAATTAGATGATTTTAAAATTAGTAATCTAGTTGGTATACCAGCATTAGTTTCCTTTCCTCAAAATTTATCAACAGATTCAAATTACTGTATCGATGATAACAATTTAAAATATAAATATAATTTACATCAAATAAATATTAATGATTATAAACTTAAAGAAATGATTAGTTATTTCTCTAATTTATCTAATTTAAGTGCTAAAGAAAAATATATATTTTCCTCACGGTTTGCTCTAGGAGAATCTTTTAAATCCATTAATAATTTGTCAGATGAATTAAAGATTTCAGATGATTCCATCTCTTTTATTATTAATAGTATTAGTGATAAATTAAGAACTCCTGCAATAAAAAGAACTATAGAATATCTAAAACAATTTAAAGTAATTGTAGTTCCAAAACCTAGCAATGATTTCGACTCTGATCAAAAATTAATAATTGATCAATATATAATGAATGGTGGTAGAGTTTTATGGCTAATTGATGGAGTAAAAACAGTAATTGACACAACATACTTAACTAACACATATAAAATTGTAAAAAATAATCTTAATTTAAATGATATGCTAAAGAATTACGGTGCCTTTGTAAATTCTGATTTAGTACAAGATTTAAGATCATACGATATAAATAAGTTACAACTATTTGATGATCCGAATGCAAGATCATGGATCCGAAATAATAAATATTCCTTTCAATATCCATTGTTTTCTTCAAAAACAAATGACATTATTAAACAAACTGATTTAGTTATGGGAAGTATGGCAAGTACTATTTCATATACTAATAATACTATCAAAAAAACAATACTTTTAAACACATCAAGTAAATCAAGAATTTTACCAACAAACTCTTTAATCTCAACACGGACTCCTCCATCTAGATCTTTTAGTAAAAGAGCAATTCCTGTTGCTATTCTTTTGGAAGGAAACTTTCAATCTGCAGCCGAGAAATTTTATAAAAATTATAACCAAATAATAAAAAATGGAAAAAAATCTAAAATGATAATTATTTCCGATGGGGATATGATACTTGACAATGTTTATAATGATTCTAACAAAGAATTTCTTTTGAATGCAATAAGTTATTTATGTGACGATAAAAGTTATCTACTTAAAAGAAATCAATCAAATCTAGTGTTACTTGACAAAGATAAAATTGATAAAAACAAAAATTCAATTAGATTTTTAAATATATTTTTTCCACTTATTTTAGTTGCTTGCACAACATTACTTTTAATAAAAATTAGAAAATATAAGTATGCAAAATAAGTTTTATAGAATTATATTTAATAAATTTTAAAATATGTTGTCTAAAAAAAATATTATATATCTATCAATTGTAATTTTAATAATTATTGCCTGTTTTAATAATTCTAATATTAAGAGTATATATAACAATATTAAAAATATTATTAATGTAAATTTATTAGGTAATTCGACAATAGCTAATAAAAATTTCCACATAGATGACATATCAAGTATTGAAAAGATAATTTTAGAAGACAGGTTTGGAAGCAAAATAGTTTTAAAAAAAACTAATAAAAAATGGATTGTAAATGATAAGTACAAAGTTAGATCAGATGCTATGACTACACTTTTATCTAGCGCTAAGGAAATTAGAATTAAAAGTCCTGTAGCAAAAAAATCAAAAAAAAATGTTATTAATTTTATTAAAACATCAGGCGTTAAAGTCGACTTCTTTAATTCAACAGATTTGGTAAAATCTTATATTATCGGATCATCTACTCCTGATCATTTAGGAACATACATGATTTTGAAAAATAGTTTTGAGCCTTTTGTTATGCATATCCCAACGCACAATGGTTTTTTATCACCAAGATATGGAATACAATCAAATAAATTAGATTTACAAAGATGGAGAGACAACCAAGTATTTAATATTATATCTAAAGATATTAATTTTATTAAATACATTAATTATAATGATAATAGCCTATCTTATTCATTAAAATCAAATAAAGAAATATTTGACTTTAATGGTAAGAAAATTAAACATAACCCAAATAAGGTTGTTAAGCTGCTAAATAGTTTTTCTAGTCTTAATTGCGAAAAATACAAAGAAGAAAATAATAGTGCAAAGCTAAATCCCATTGAGCAGTTAATAGTAAATCAAGATACGCTTGTTACATATTCTTTCCACAACAATCAATCTGCCGATAATAAAAATATTTCTAGAAAATATGCAAAACTTAATAACGGAGAACTTATGATTATCCAAGACTATGTTTTCAACAAAGTGTTAATTAATATTAGTGATTTAAGAGATTAAATAATGTAAAATCTTATTTGTATAGTTTATATTTGAATTTATATAAAAACCAACTGAATAATGAAATTTATAGTTAATAGTTCGTATTTGTTAAAAGAATTACAGAAGCTAAATGCAGTTATAAGTTCAAATAATACTCTTCCTATATTGGATAATTTTTTATTTGAAGTTAATGACAATTCAATGACAATTGTAGCTTCTGATCTTGAAGTTACTATGTTAAGCAAAATAGATATTGAATCTAGAAATGATGGTCGCATAACAATTCCTTCTAAAATTTTAATTGACACATTAAAAACATTTTCAAACCAACCACTTACATTTTTGATAGACGAAGAGTCATCATCAATTGAAATAAGCTCGGATGTTGGAAATTACAAGTTAGTTGGAAATAATGCTAACGAATTCCCTAAGACTCCAAAATTATCAAGTTCATCTAAAACAGCTATTAAATCTAATACTTTGGCAAATGCTATTAACAAAACATTATTTGCTAGTGGAAACGATGATTTAAGACCAGTAATGAGTGGAGTTTTTTGCGAGTTATCTAATGAAAAAATAACTTTCGTTGCTACAGATGCTCATAAGTTAGTTAAGCATTCAAAAACTATTACAAGTTCTGATTCTATTTCAACATTTATTCTTCCTAAGAAACCTTTGAATATTTTAAAAAATATTCTAGATACGGATACTGAAGTTAATATTGAATACAACGATACAAATGCATTGTTTTCTTTCAATAACTCTACAATTATATGTAGATTAATTGATGGTAAATACCCCAATTATGATGCAGTAATACCAAAGGAAAATCCAAATAAATTAAAAATAGAAACTAATGTTCTTTTAAATTCAATTAAAAGGGTCTCTATTTTTGCTAATAAAACTACACATCAAATTAGGTTAAAAATTGCAGGAAGTGAACTTCAGGTTACATCTGAGGACTTGGATTTTTCAAATAAAGCTGAAGAAAGGTTAACCTGTGAGTATGAAGGTAATGATCTTGAAATCGGATTTAATTCAAGATTTATGATTGATATGTTAAGTAATATAGGATCTAAATATATCTCATTAGAAATGAGTGCCCCAAATAGAGCTGGAATTATTTTACCACTCGATAGCATAAGTGATGGGGAAGACACACTAATGTTAGTAATGCCAGTAATGTTAAATAATTAATTATGAAAAAAAATTTAATAGTTTTATCTTTGATTTTATTGAGTAATATTGTTTTTTCACAAAAATTACTCCCAAATAGATATGGATTAGAAATAGGAACTAATTTATCAAATATTATATCTGTTTCAAATGAAGGCGTTAAAAATATTAACGCATCAAATATTATTGGATTTACTGCAGGATTTAATATGCATTTTCCAATGAATGAAAAATGGTCAATTAACCCTAGTATCCATTATTCTCAAAATGGATCATCTATTACATTTTCTTATATTCATGATTACGAGATCAATCAAAGAGATTTTCATGAAGTTACTTCAGAAGTTAATTTAGCATATACTAAACTAAATATTCCATTCTCTTATAATTGTTCACCTAAATTATCTTTAAATTTAGGTCCTTATATTTCATATTTGGTTTCAGCTAATTATAATGAAATTAGTGATGTTACAAGTAATCAAAATATAAATTCTAATAATACACTACCAGATAGTCAATTTAGTGAAGAAGATATAGATTACGGAATTATTGCAGGTATTTCATATTACATTAGTGATGATTTAATGATATTATCTTCCTATAACTCAGGAATTTCTGATTTAGGAGTTATCACTAAACAAACCTATACTGGATCAAATAATAACTCAGAAAAAATTAACTCTTATAATTTGAAGAATAGTAACATTACTTTTTCTATTGTGTATCTATTCTAATTTAATTTATATCAAATTTAAGATTCAATAAAAAAACTACTTAAGAAAAGGTAGAGATGATATCTCTGCACCTATTTTTTTACCTCTTATATCAATGTAAATCTTATCTCCTATTCTATTAAATTTATTATTTATATAACCTAAGGCAATAGAGTATCCAAGAGAAGGAGAAATACTACCTGAAGTTACATAACCTATATGTTCTAAATTAGAGTTAAATATTAGATGTTCTTTTCTTGCAACTCCTTTATCATTTAACTTTATCCCAATTAATGTTTTACCTGTACCTTCATTTGTTTGCTTAAGTAATATTTCAGAACATATAAATTCTTTATTAAACTTAGTAATCCATGCAAGGCCAGCTTCAATAGGAGTTGTATTTTCATCAATATCATTGCCATATAAACAGTATCCTTTTTCTAATCTTAATGTATTTCTTGCAGCCAGTCCAATTGGTTCAATATTAATTTTACTATTAAAAATTATCTTCCATAAATCAACAATTTGATTATTTTTAACATATAGTTCAAATCCTAGCTCTCCAGTATATCCGGTTCTGGAAACAAGTACATTATTTATATTTAAAAAATCGATAAATTTAAAATTATAATATTTCAAATTATCTAATTCTTCTGAAGAAATACTATTTAATAAATCTAAACTTTTAGGTCCTTGAACAGCTAGTAATGAGTAATTGTCTGACTCATTATTAACTACACACTCAAATTTATTTTCATTATTAATAAATGTATATACTTTATCTATATTACTAGCATTTACGACTAACATATACGTTGAAGATTCCATCATATATAGTAAGCAATCGTCTATTATACCGCCATTTCTATTAACTATGCAAGTATATTGGATTTTTCCAACTTTTAACTTATCTACATCATTAGTTGTTATAAATTGTAATAGTTCTTTTGATTGAATGCCTGATACAAAAATTTCACCCATGTGCGATACATCAAAAACACCTACATTTTTTCTTACAAAATTATGCTCATACTTTATTCCTTGTTTATATTGTATTGGCATACGAAATCCTGCAAAATCAATCATTTTTCCACCAATTTTTTCATGAATATTAGTAAGTTCTAATTTCTTCATTTTAAATTACTTAAGAATTCTAATAAATTTCTTTACTGATCCATCTTCATAAATATGAATCTGAATATTACTATTTTTTGTAACTTTTTTTCCCAAAACATCAATTGTATTTAAAATAACTTTTTCATTTTTATTTAGATCAAGGGTAGTTGTAGTATAACAATTATTTTCACAGTCAATGATATTAGTATATGTTCCTAATCCATCACCAGGGTCATAACAGGTGTTCCCATCACAATTCCAAGAAGGTAAAATACAGTTTAATTGACAATCACTAAATGAAGAGTAAAGTCCAGAACCATCTCCAGGGTTATAACAATCACCATTAATATCACAATCCCATGATTCATTTTGAACTATGACACATGGGGTTTCTACTTCAATATTGTAATAGAAATAATAATAACTTGGAGCTGTTGTTGCACTACTTCCTGTAATTGACATCATAGAAGCAAAATTATATGGATATGTTGCTCCATTATCGTTCCTGTAAAGTCCAGAATTCCCGTTAGAAATTCCTAATTGTAAATCGTTACCGACTGGCACTTCAAAGTTTAATGCTAGCTGTTGTTGACCTTGAACTAAATTATGTGTAGTGTCGTCTAAAACATTTCCATTATTATCTCTTAGTTCAAATGTAACAGTATTTGGATTGTCTGCGTAAAAAACCGCAGATTTAATTACTAGATCATCGTAAGAATCAAAAATTAAATGTTGATTACCATTAAAAAAACTTCCAGTACCAAAAGTATTATCAGGTTCTCCACCAAATGTAAGAGATAAATTTGCATTTGGGTTATAATTAGTTGCTGTTGAATCCATACAACCAAGTATTGGAACATTTGGATCTGTATATAGTAGAGCATCTAATATAACTACTTGTCCGTTTATTAAATTTACCTGAAGAGTATCAGAAATATAACCTACTTTTGTAAACAATACATCAAATAGACCAGAATCTGCATTTCCACTAGTATAATTTCCATTAATTGACGTGTTAGATAAATTAGGAATTATTGTATTAAGAATTGTAACTTCTACTCCACTTAAATTTTGTCCAGTATTTCCATCAGATACGTTTCCTTGAAGGTAACATGCATTACTAAAATCTCTCTCATAAATTAAAAGTCTTGCTGTTCCATTACTATTACTATTAATGTCAGAAGATATTATATTTCCTGATGGTAAAAATGGAAATGTCCCCCAACATCCATCAAAACCGTTTCCAGAACCGGAATAAGAATCATAGTATGCAACTTGAACTAAATTTGTAGGGTCGCTTATATCATGTACAGTGGTTCCATCTCTATACCAAGATGTAACAAGAAAATTACCATCAACATGAGTATTGTGTGGTATAGAGTTACTACCAGGATTTGATTGAATTCTATCAACCTCCTGTATATTTGAAACATTTGAGATATCATAAGAGCCAATGTAAGCATCAGAAGTTTCATCAGTAGTAAAAACATAATTTCCATCATCGCTAACCCAAGCATTATGAGTAAATGCATTTGGCGTAGGGTGAGTACCAATAGTTGTTGGATTACTTTTATTACTTACATCTATAATATGTAAATCTCCAGTGTATATACAGCCTGCATACAAAGTATCACCTCTTGTCATACCATCATGAATATATTCATCATCCCAAGATCCGAGAAATATAGGATTAGTAGGATTTGAATTTACATCCAAAAAAATAGCTCCATCTGATGGATTTGAACCATTATTACTTGAAGCACCAAAAATATAGCAAATACCATTTTCATCAATGTATAAATTATGAGAAGCTGTAAATGAAGTTGAAATATTATCAATTGGATTATTAAACTGTGTGACATGCCAGTAAGTATTTCCAGTCATATCATTAAGGTCAACAATCAAAAGACCTGCATTTGCTTCTGTTGTAACATAAGCATAATTGCCCCAAGTTTTAACATCTCTCCATGTTGAACTTAGGTCAGGAATAAAAAACTCTTCAATTGGATTGGCAGGATTAGTAACATTTACGCAGGAAAATCCATCAACTAGTCCAACAAGTGCATATTCTTCTTCAGTTTGCGGATCAACCCACCCCCAAATGTCATTTCCTTCAGTAAAATTCCAATCATAGGTTCCAAGAAGATTTAAGTTATAACTTGATTGCCCATATATTTTACCAAATGATAAAAAAATTAAAGTAGCAAACAATGCAAGGAATTTATTTCTCATATTTTTTATTGCAAATTTACAATATTTAAAAAGAAAAAAAATTGCTGTTTGGAACTAAAAATATTATAATTCAAGTGTAATTTGATTACCCATGTTATTTTCGTTAAGATTATCAGTAGAATTATTATTTATTTTATCATTATTTTTAATTTCTAACTCGATATTATTTGAAAGAGTTTCATTATTAAATGGTAATGGATCTAAAATATTAATCTCCTTAACTTTCTTTGATGTTAGTTTATTTCCTAAAACTTTAACTCCCTTTATAGAAATAAATTCATCTATATTAACAATTTCTGTTTTACGTTCTTTTCCTTTTTCCTTAACAAAGATAATCTCAATTCGTGGTCGCCAATCAGTTGATACTACTTCAAGATAATTATCTTTATTATTTCCAATAAATGAAAACTCTTGAAACTTACTTTCAGTAAGGAATCGTTTTACATAAAAAGATTTTTTGTCTGAATTAAAATAAACAACTGAAATAGGTTTATTAGGGTTATGTTTTTCAATTAAAATTAAATTATCAGAAAAATGATTTCCTAAGTCTGATGATTTAATTTCAAGATTTCCACTTTGTTTGATAACTAAAATCTTATCGCTTGCATTAAAATCTCCAAGTTCTGTACCAATATTATCAGTATTTAATCTCTTAATAGTATCGTCAAACCAAATTTTTCTTGCAGATAATGTTGAAACACCGTGAGATTTTAGTTCAACTTTATTAACATTGTATTTTGTTACAATATTACCA
>MDTE01199550.1_pt1 | contig 13821 bp, 3 predicted proteins | sample 811231 | NCBI WGS metagenome assembly MDTE01 (sample SAMN05326651, study PRJNA326480) | marine metagenome | isolation source: seawater | place: Indian Ocean: Red Sea | collected 2010
AGGGACTGAAGCAGGCATGGGACGAAGCCCAGTCGCAGATAGATGAGGGTGAGTTCGACACCGCTTTGGAGACGCTCCGCGGAGCGTGGAATGATCATGGTGACGCAGCCAACCACGCTAAGACATGGAGGCTCGTAGGCGATGCGAAGCAGGACAAGGCACTGGCTGACGAGACAGTCAACCGCAAGTTGCTGAGGGAAGCTCACAATGCCTATGAGAAGGCATTGAAGATAGATCCAAAGAACCGTGAGGCGAGGCGTCATGATAATGCTCTGTTAACCAAGATGGATGGAATGGGGATTCGCTCCTCCAGCCTCCCTAAACTGGTTGATGACGGAACCCCCACCATCTACGGAATGATTGCTATCGTGGTGGTCGGAATGATGCTCTTAACTTCAATCAAGTATTTGCCTGAGATAAAGCATGCACTGGGCTTGACTTCAGAGGACTCCACCGATTGGGACGCTACCTTGACCATAGAATTGTACTCAAGTGCTGCACCCAAGGCCGTTGATTCGTTCAAGGCTCACGCAGAGGAGGGTCGCTACACGGGAATTGCCTTCCACAGGGTCATTGACGGGTTCATGGTTCAAGGTGGCGACATAGAGTGTGGTGAATACCCACTTGGCACATCGTCTTGTGGCGCCGGAACTGGTGGCTACTCGGCTATCTACTATGGCCAGGGATCCGAGGGTGACATGACTTCATGGACAATGCCTGACGAGTTTGATTCGTCGAAGAGGCATGCGCCTGGTATTCTGGCAATGGCTAACTCTGGACCAAATACGGGTGGTAGCCAGTTCTACTTCGTAGACAAGGATAGCACCCCTTCACACCTTGATGGACCAAATGAACAAGGAGGCGGTCACACAGTATTCGGCATGGCGATATCAGGAACCTATCTCGGTAGCGATATCACCGGTATTGACCTAATTGACAAAATCAGCCAGGTCGAGACCGATGCTCAAGACAGACCGGTAAGTCCCCCTTACATCCACAGTATCGACATCGAGGGTGACATAGCTCACATGCACCTTATCTTCCCTTGAAGAAGAGGTACAACCCAACTTCGTTGGGTTAAAGGGCGGGTTCCATCCCCGTTGAGCCGGGGATGAACATGACAGCAACCAGTACCTTCACCAAGGCCGATGGCACCGAGGCAGAGTTCCATTCGCTTCCATCGATGGAGGCATCGTGGGGAGTCGACCTCGCTTCGCTTCCATACACCATCCGTGTCCTTCTTGAAGCGGCGCTTCGCAAGTGCGATGGCTTCCTTGTTACTGAGGCTGATGTCGCCCGTATCGCTAACTGGACTCCAGACATGACTCCCGAAGAGATTCCGTTCATGCCTAGCAGGGTCATCCTGCAGGATTTTACTGGCGTACCGGCAGTGGTTGACATAGCTGCCCTGCGTGACGCGATGGTAGATCTGGGGGGCGATCCAGAGAAGGTTAACCCACAGGTTCCAGTAGATTTGGTGATAGACCACTCAGTGCAAGTCGATGTATCGGGACTTTTCGCAGACGCCCGCGAGCGAAACCTGGAGATAGAGTACCATCGAAACTACGAGAGGTACCAGTTTCTGAAGTGGGGTCAACAATCACTGGACAACTTCCGTGCCGTTCCACCGGGTAGAGGAATAGTCCATCAGGTGAATCTTGAGTGGATTGCTTCGGTAGCTCGTGAGGAGAATGGCGTATGGCTTCCAGACTCACTTGTAGGTACAGATTCGCACACTACTATGATCAATGGTTTGGGCGTCCTTGGTTGGGGTGTAGGTGGTATCGAAGCTGAGGCAGTGATGCTCGGCCAGCCAATCTACATGCTTTTGCCAGAGGTGGTAGGATTCGAATTGACGGGTTCACTGAAACCTGGAGTCACTGCTACTGACATGACGCTGAGGATTGTCGAGATGCTGAGGGAGCACGGCTGCGTAGGCAAGTTCGTCGAGTTCCACGGGGCTGGTCTTGCTAACCTTTCACTGCCCGATCGCGCAACTATCGCTAACATGGCACCTGAGTATGGCGCAACATGCGGCTTCTTCCCGGTCGATGAAACGACTCTGGACTACATGCGGCTCTCTGGAAGGGACGATGACCACATCGAGAATGTCAAGCGATACCTCACTGCCCAAGGCATGTTCCTGACTCCTGAGTCAGATACACCCAAGTTTACCTCTCAGGTGAGTCTCGATCTCTCTACCGTCGAGCCGGCGCTCGCAGGGCCCAAGCGACCACAGGACAGGGTCGACCTCTCCCAGATGCAGCCACACTGGCGTGAGAGTTTGACTGCACCCATCGGGCATTCTGGACATGGCGTAGCCGAGGGTGATCTCGACAATGAATCAGATGTAGAGGGCAAGGCATTCAGGCTCAAGCACGGTGATGTTGTAATCGCCGCAATCACTTCCTGTACCAATACCTCTAATCCCTCGGTCATGCTTGCAGCTGGCCTTCTGGCGCGCAACGCCAGAGCTAGAGGAATGAGCATCAAACCGTGGGTCAAGCCAAGCCTTGCTCCTGGATCCCGTGTGGTCACCGAATACTACGACGCCGCAGGTTTGACAGATGACTTGTCTGCACTAGGATTCAATGTCGTCGGCTACGGCTGCACGACATGTATAGGAAATTCTGGCCCACTTGACGCCGAGATTGAAGCTGCCATCGATGCTGGCGATCTTATCGTAGGATCGGTACTTTCTGGTAACAGGAACTTCGAGGGTAGGGTGCACCAGAAGGTGAAGGCGAACTATCTCGCAAGCCCTCCTCTTGTCGTTGCCTATGCACTGGCGGGCAACCTCGATATCGACATTCAGAACGATTCTCTAGGTAAGGACTCGGATGGTAATGAGGTCTACCTCGCTGATATCTGGCCGAGTGATTCTGAAATTCAGCAGACCGTTGCTTCCAGCATCACGCCAGAAATGTTCCGAGATCGCTATGCGGACGCCACTAACGAGCCACGCTGGGATGCTATTCCAAGCAAGCCGTCCGCTCTCTATCCATGGGTCGATGAGTCGACTTATGTCAGGCTCCCTTCGTTCTTCGCGGGCATTACTCCAAAACCGGCTGCAATCGAATCAATCGAAGGCGCACATGTGTTGCTCAAACTCGGAGATTCGGTGACCACCGATCATATCTCGCCAGCCGGAGCCTTCCCGCACACTGGCCCTGCAGGCCAGTACCTCGTCGGCAACGGTGTCGAACCGAGGGACTTCAATTCGTTCGGAAGCCGTCGAGGCAACCACGAGGTGATGATGCGCGGTACCTTCGCAAATGTCAGGATTCGCAATCAGGTTGCACCGGGTACTGAGGGCGGTTATACTACTCACTTCCCTTCTTCCGAAGTGACTTCGGTGTTCGACGCATCGATGCGTTACCAAGCGGAAGGTATCCCGCTGGTAGTGCTAGCAGGTTCACAATATGGCACAGGGAGCAGCAGAGACTGGGCGGCGAAGGGCACCTTCTTGCTCGGTGTCAAGGCAGTGATAGCCACTTCGTTTGAGAGAATCCACAGATCTAACTTGGTTGGCATGGGTGTATTGCCTCTGACCTTCATGGATGGTGAATCCGCTGAATCGTTAGGATTGGATGGTACCGAGACCTTCGATATACCAGCCAGTGCCGATCTAGTTCCACTCAGTACCATTCCTGTGGTTGCGCATAAGTCGGATGGCTCCAAGGTAGAGTTCGATGCGGTTGTGCGACTCGACACGCCCGTGGAGGTCGACTACTACCGTAATGGCGGCATCCTACAGACCGTCTTGAGGAACCTCGCAGAGGTTTGATTCGTCTCAAATTGCATTTTCTGGCGTTTGTCGGGAAGGCGGAATCGGTATAGACTTCAGATGTAGGCTGGGCCTTATGGCCCAGCGCACACGCACGAGAGCGATATCGCTCGTCATCGTCATGCTGCTGAGTCTACACCTCTCACTGCTCGGTGCTGTAGGGTATCCAGATGACTCCATCCTCGAAAATCTCGAAGAGCCAGCAGCGGCAGGTACATCTCAGGCCTCCATACTAATCTACGGTAACTCCTACACCTCTGGCAACAACTTGGCTGGACTTGTTCAGACTTCAATCCAGAACCATGACTCGCAGGCTTCGGTGACCAGCAGAACAGGAGGAGGAATGAACCTCGATGATCATGCATCGAACGCCCAGACGGCAGGTCATCAGTGGAACACAACACTCGCCAACGGGAATTGGGATTGGGTTATTCTCCAAGATCAAAGTCAGGTACCGAGTTTCCCTACGACATCACAGTATTGGCAGGACAGCAAGGCGGGAGCCATCGCCTTGGACGGTCTTATCGAGGACAATGGAGCACAGACGGTTTTCCTGATGACTTGGGGTCGTAGGAATGGTGACTCTCAGAACACATGGCGTAATCCTGACTTCTTGACCATGCAAGGCCACCTTGAAGCGGGCTACGGTATGTATGCTGAGAATGTCACATCATCCGGTCGACAACCGGTCATCGCACCAGCGGGACTTGCATTCAAGTGGGTGTACCAAGATGTCCTCTCTTCGGGGACTACGCCTGAAAATCCTGGAAATCGATTCTACGACCTCTACACCAGTGACGGTTCACATCCATCGCTCAGTGGTAGTTACCTTACTGCATGTGTAATCGACGCCACTCTTTCCGGAGTTACACCCGTTGGCAATAGCCATCCTAGTGGAATTTCCGCGACCGACGCTCTGTACTTGCAAAAGGCAGCGGCCGACACAGTGTTCAATCTGACACAAAACTTGGTCTATCCTTGGCAGAGTGTTCCATGGAGCTTTGGCAATGGTCAAACCAGCGTTCAGTTATTTCCTGCTGCAAACGATTCGACTACGATTCCCCACCAACCAGGGTCAAGGGTTGCTGCTGCCTCGTTCGAGGTAACTGCACATCCGTTCGTAGAGTGGTCTAACAGTAACATCTCGATGCTGCCATTAGCACTAACTTCGACCTTCAACAATAGCAGTGTAGATGCTAATGGAAACCTACGACTCAATGTAAGCAGTGCAGGAGGAACCGTGCCCAATGTTGGTACTAACAACACACAGATTCACCAATCGGTACAGTGGGCGAGTGGCAACTATTCGTTCGACACCTTCCGACTCGCTTGCATCGGTTCTACATGCGGCCAAATCCAGGTCAGCGGAGGGCCGCTCAGGATCTATGCGAACACGATCATCATCGATCAAGGAGCAGAGATAACCGCAGACGAAATGGTGTGGGGCAACTCAGGCTCCGGGACCTCGTCACAACGGGGTGCGAATGGAAAGAGTCCCGGTGCAGGAGGAGCAGGTCACGGTTCGAATGGTGGTGCTGGTGGTGGTACCAATGGTGGTACTGGTGGTTCGTCGTATGGCAACGGCTCGGAGCCAGGTTCTTCAGGTGGCAATGTCACTTTCACCAACTCGCAAGGGCAGACCAGCGTCGACGCTCAAGGTGGGCGAGGTGGTGGTGTGGTCGAACTCGTTGCTCGCACTATCTATGTCAATGGAACTGTCTCGGTCAACGGTGGTCGTGGTACAAACGGCGCCCCTCCTGCTAGTGGAACTGGACCAGGTGGTAGTGGTGCGGGTGGTGGCAGTGGTGGTTCCATCGCACTGATGGCCAACACAGTACTTCTCGGCAACAGCGGCGAACTACGAGCTAACGGTGGTAATGGCGGCAACGGCGCCAATGGTGCCCAGAATGGTCCAGGAATCGGTATGTTCGATGGTGGCAACGGAGGTGGCGGTGGCGCTGGTGGAATGGTCCTTGTAGCGACTAGATCGGGGCAGTTCACCAACAACGGTGCAATGACTGCTTACGGTGGCAACGGAGGCGCCAGAGGTTCTCCTTACGGCACAGGCTCATATGGCCAGGCGGGTAACGCAGGATACGCTGGCTTCGCCTTCTCAGGTACTTTCGCTGGTTGGGCGGGTTCATCGACTTACCATCCGGCAGGATCTTTCGAAAGCCCCACCTATGGAGAGCAGGGAGTGATTCGCCCAAACGGATCTATTGCTTTCCATACCAGCATCCCTGCCAATACTAGTATCGATGGCTTCGTACAACATACTCTGGATGGTGTTTCGTGGAGTCAATGGGAGCAGATGAACCTCAGTGGGGAAACGCTTCCTCCGCACATGTTCGTGCGCTACAGGATTGAACTTGAGACTGCCAACAACACGACTTCTCCTCATGTGTCGAGGATGATTCACAACCACTCGAACTGGGGTCATTTTTCCAACCTCTCATTCTCGGTAGCCAACCATACGCTGATTCAACCGTACTCCAATCTCGCACACAGAACCGGTTCATCCTCATCTAGCACCTCTCACCACCTTACTGCAAATGTGACGGTACCTGTGACAGGGGTGCCGATAGATTCTGCCTGGATTCATGTGAAACCTCCTTCCTTTACCTCTAGTGGAGAGGTCACGGTCATGATGGGTACAACTCAATTGCTGGCAATCAATTCGTCTGACTTGACAGCGGTGGGAATCGCGGTTGAGGTGCCAAAGTCGGTTCTGGCCGTCAACTGGCCGTCCACGGGGACATATGGCCCAGGTGGCGTCGAACACGGCCTGTTGCAGATTGATGTCAACACCAATGCCAGTTACACTGGTCAGTTCTCAGTGGGGGCAATGACGATACCATACATGGCCACACTTCAGTTTGGAGATGATGTATACGGTAATCTCTCCAATGTCTTGAGCCAATATGTGACCTCAGAGGTGGGCGGCTGGGAGTTTGCAGACATGACTGAGTTCCCGCTTAATTCGACTGCTTTGGGCAACCAAAGTCACTATGTTTGGCTCTCAAATCTCCAGATGACATTCGTAGATGACTTGATTCCCGAAGTCACCAACATATCGTTCCTTGTGGATGGTCAAGCGCGCACATACGCACGCGTGGGGGAGTTGGTGGAGATACGCGTAAAGGTACTGGCCAACGAATCACAGTTGGATGCCGAATGGCACTTCGAGGATCTTTCGAGTCTCCAAGGATGGCCACCACAATCCCTTTCTCCACTCACATGGGATGCAGCATCCAAGTCTTATGTGGGGTTCTACGACACTTCGACTCACCTACCAGAATACACCGCCAACATGGCCGTTTGGGTTTGGTTGGAGGATGGTGCCGGAAACCAAGCAGATCCAAACTTCACGGATTGGGTAGCACAGATGGAACTTCTTCCGATTTTCCCTGAGATTGATCAAGTAGCGGTCACCGGTTGTGACCAATTGTTGGTCTCTACTTGCTATGTCGGCCCAAGGGACATGATTTCGTTCACAATCAAGGTGATTGACGACAGGCCGGACTTGGCGGTGTTCGCCTATGTCCTCGATCCATCTGATGCTGAACGTGGACATGAGAGGCATCTGCATTGGAACCAGGCATCGAAGTCTTACATCGGTGAGATTTGGATGACTTCAGAGGAACTTGGGTGGTGGGATGTCAGTTTCCGAGCTATCGATCTTGACCGCGCTGAACAGGATTGGAAGACGATGAATGTCACCAAGGTGTTCGTTGATGAGCAACGTACTCCAAACGAAGGCAGTGTCACAATCGAGCAACTACCGGCGCCCGGAGACTGGTTGGTCTCAACCGACTGGATTTCGACGATAGCAGATCCAGCATCAGGTACTCTCCAAATTACTGGCCCATCGGGATTTGACCAGACCATCGACCTAGGTGCAGGAGTGGTTTTGGAGATGACCCAGTTGACCAACCTATATCTCATGGGGGATACTCACTTGAAGGCAGACTCTAGTGGCAACGGTAACCACACGGTATCTCTTGTGTCCAGACACTTGCAGGAGCGCTGGCCAGGAATCCAAGTGGAAGACCTGACAGTTCCAGAAGCAGATGTAGACGATTTCACTGGTTGGCTTCAGTCAAACAGTGAAGTTGGCTCAGAGCAGATCTTCGTGATTATCTTGGATACCGACTACTGGAGTTCACTAACTACCAATGACATTGAACAGAAATTCACAGAGTTATTCCAAGAGACCTCTAGATATCCGAATTCGCGGTTCTATGTTGGTCTTCAGAGTGTTGATCCAGACCTCGTCTGTCCTGCTCCACCTGCAAATCAATCGTGTCACCAGCCGATGGTATTCGAGCACATGGCAGCGCGTAATGCGATTCTAGAGGATTTGGCATTGACATATTCCTCGGTGACGGCTTTCCACTTGCCTGACGATGAATTGGCACACCCCGAGTGGCGTGATACAGATTCTAATCTCACTGAGTTGGGTCACCAAGCCATGACGGAAGCGGTGATTAGAACGGTGAACGAAGGACAAAGTTGGTGGCTACGCAACCATTCTTCCACCCATTCCTTCTCACTCGGCGGATTGAATCCAGGTACCTACGGTTTCGAGTTAATCGTTAACGACTCGACTGGTGATGAGGCAATTGATGCCAAACCCGGCATCGATGCAACAGCGTTCTTTGCTCCAGCAGACGACATTCTCTCACTTTCGATACTTACGCCAGTCCCATCGATTCTCCATCCCGGAAATTTCGAGCTGACCTACGACGCTACCTGTTCGATAGGTTGCGACATGGAACTCTATGTCTATCTCGACGGTGGTGAGGTAGCGAGCCTTATTCCCGGTCAAGGCAGCTCGACCCTCACGCTGGAGATTCCGATGACAGGTATGCGTGTAGTTACGATGGTGCTCTCGGCGCCAGATTGGGATGTTAGTAGTGCGACCGATTCGATCGAACTGTGGGTCACTTCTCCACCCACTCCGGATTGGCACATTACCTGCACCTCTATTGAGGAGGAAGTTACGCTGGAGGGCGTATCATATGGGGGACTGATAGGCGACTTGGCCAGATCTACGCACACGCTGGACTGTCTTGTTACTAATTCAGGGGATGCTAATGGAACAGTGCGACTCTCAGAGACTTCGAGTTACTCACCGTTCACTTGTTCCGAAGGTAGCGAACTGGTAGAGCCGGGGGGTAGGGTGAGATTCACATGTGTGGTGGAGGAGAGTGAAGAGAACTCGGGAATCTATCCGATTTCGCTTGCCTTCGAAGAGGTCAAGGAGAACAGCAACGAATCCATTGGTGGATGGGAAACCACCTCGGCGATTTTGACCCCGCGATTTACATCTGGAGAAGTAGGCGTATTGCCTGATGTAGAGGAACCCGAGACAGGAGTTGAGCTCGGTGGCAAGAGCCTATTGATATGGATAGCCGCGTCATTGTTCCTTCTGGTAGCCGGAGTGGGTGGCATCACCGCATTCTTCACTTGGCGAGATCGTGAGCAAGTGGTTATTGGTGAATTCAACGAGGATTCGTTGTTCGGTGTCTCACCGCCTACTCCGTCGACCCTAGGCGACGAACTGCATCCTTCGCTTTTGAGTGGTATCGAATCAATTTCCTCTATTGAGAGGGTTGCGTCATATCTTGATTTACCTGGTGGAGGAGAATATCAGGAAGTCGACGGTCAAACTATCTATGTCACTTCGGATGGCCTCAGGTGGCAGATGGAGGAAGGCGGTTCTTTCACTAGGGTGAAATGACTACATGTGCGGCTCAGTTCAACGCTTGGTTCAATAACCACCGTTGTTCGCTGTGTAGCGTGGTGGGCGAACTGCGAACCTGTTTCCGCTTCCGTTCGAAGCATGAAGCCATTGAGGTGCTCATAGAAGGTGACGCCACATGGGTAAAGCGTTGGCGAGACGATCTCGGCCTCAGTGATGTAGGTTGGTTGGAGAGGCTATCCATCGACGATGGCAGTGAATCCGATGACGCACCGTCTGTCTCGAGGGGGCCAAAGGAGAGTGTTGGCTTACCTGGTCCTACCCCTGACCCAAGTAAACTCGTTGAGGTCAGGAGAACTATTGGAGAGCTGGATTTGGAAGCAGGGATGATGAAACTGGGCGTTGCCAGGGAGCACTCACCTGACTCTGCGACCCTCAGGGAAATTCTTGACGAGTACGATGAAGCCCCAAAGCCACCATCTGGAACACCAAGTACTGAACCTGTTGCAGAGGGTTGGTTGAGAGAAGTCTTCAGAATAGCTGTTCGTAGATTCGGCGTGATGGGACTCCCTACAGAAGTGATAGTCGAGTCCATAGACGGTCGTCACGACCTCGATGACGACTTAATTGAGGGATGGATTGAGACCCAATATCAACTTGGAAAACTTGTCAAAATTCATGGTGGAAAGAAGGAGGGTTTTGGTCCCTCTCCATCATGGTTGGACGCCCCATGATGCGAATGGGTTGGCTAACGACTATTTCTCAAACCTAATCGTTGCACTGCGAGCCATTTTGAAGAGAGCATCTCGCACACGCGCACGAAAGGGGTAATAAGGAACCCAAAGTCCGGGACTCCGTATGTCGAGCCATGCAACTGTATTGAATATGAACAAGACTCGAGTGAGAGCAATCTCCTTGGTCGTGCTGATGGTGTTGTCAACTTCGTTGGCCGTGATGGATGTCGCGGCAAGCAACTCGAAGCAGTATCCAGCGGCTAGGAATCCTTTGGATCTAGCGACTGGTGACTTCGACTGTGACGGCGATGAGGACATCGTGACCGCTAGTGAGATGGGCAACTTCCTGACCATTCTCTGGAACGATGCTGGAACTTACCAGGACAGAACCGATGTTTGGGTGTCGAACAACGCATCCAGGCGAGCCGGTTTCACCGACATCGCTGACATCGGCAATGTTGAGACCGGTGACATCGATGGTGATGGTAACGATGACATCGTCTTCTATCAGGGCAACATCCAGGTCTTTGGGTCTGCGGAAGTAGTCCGTGGTAACGTCACTGTTCTGACCAACGCTGACTGTGATGGTACCTTCACCGAAGATGCTGTACACACAGTGGGTGACTTGGTTTGGACGATTGAAGTAGCCGACCTGAATGGTGACAACGCAGACGACATCGTTGTTCTGGAGTTGCAGGACATCGCATCGGGTACGCAGCGTATCTTGACTTTCCTCGGAGGCTCGCAGAGGAACAACGCGGCAACCAACCACAAGGTGACAACGCTCGATAACTTGGCGAACAAGGTGTACGCTGATCTTCGTCTTGGAAACTTTGGAGAGGCTGTCGCAGGAGGGCCGATTACACAGGATTGCGAGGACATAGACGCTTTCATCCACTACAGAACCGGCTTCAACGCCGCAACTGGATACGCTCCAGGTGACTGGGACAATGTGACTATCTTGGAGTTCGAATGCACCTTGGACACTTTCTCGGCTTGGAACGACCCACAGAAGGCTCACAACATCAAGTTGAACTCGCCTTCGGGTAGCTTCGACATAGGTGACCAGGACGGCGACGGTAAGATCGACATCATGGTCATCACCGACTTGACTTCACTGAACATCAGCACCTGTGCTAACGCACCTTGTGCATCTCAGTCGAACTGGGCTTTGAATCCTATTTCTCCGGGAGTGGGAGACTTCATCCCCGCATCGGTTGAGATTCAAGATGTCAACCAGGATGGCGAAATGGACTTCGTCGTGCCTACCTATGCGACCATCACCAACCTACAGGGTGCGTCCGGTAACTCCGTCATATCCTACAGCACCGAGAATCTTGAGGATTTGAACACTGTTCAGATCATTCTCTCGGATGGTTCTGGTGGATACTTCGACCCACAGTCGATGCCAGTCGGTCGCAGACCCACTATGGTTCTAGTTGGCCAGTTCGCTGGTGGAGCTAACAGCGCTCTCGATTTGGCCGTAGGTAACCGTGACTACATCTTCGGATACAGTAACGGTGCTCTACACATGGACACCAAGGGTTGTGCATTCGACCCAATCAACCCGCAGTTGAACGGATTTGGCTGCGGTAACCTCGATGCTGTCTCGATTGTTCAACTGGACAACGAGGATGTAGGAATCAGTGGCATGACCATCTCGCCAGCCAGCTACAACCCAGAAACAGGTAGGGCTACTATCGGTGAGGGAACCCGTGAGGTCAATGTCACCGTACAGAACACTGGATTGGACACCATTTCCGGTAGCGTCGATGTGGAGGTAGCCGTCAAGGAGATTACCGGTGGAACAGACACTGTGGTTTATTCGAACGACTACGAGACCTCAGCAACTGTCAACTGCGCCGGTGGCTGCACTTGGTCATCCATCGACTACGACACTGAGAATCTGTTCTGGCACGAGGAGGTAGCAGCTAATCACTCCAACAACCCCGAGGGTTGGGAGGCAGATGTCAACCCAACTGACTACATGTGGGCAGGCACCTGGCACGCCAACGCATCGAACAACAATGTGATGGAGAGTGGCTACTATGGTAACCAGGATGAGGCTCTTATCCTGCAGGATGTCGACTTGTCTGGTTCCGACAGCGCATCACTTGAGTTGGATCTCTTCTGCAGCTCCGGCTACAGTGCAGTGCACTATGTCAACTCGCAGGGACAGATTAGCGGTATGGTCATCTACGACGATTCCTGTAACATCGACATCTTCACCGAGGACGATGGTTGGATGCCTGTCGTTTACCGTGGCGGTTACGACATCATCAGAATCAACGAGTACTTCCGTAACGGTGGTTCGATTGAGTATACTAGCCAAATTTACCATGTGACTGGAACTAACAACAGCTGGATTGACTTCCAGGGCAACAACTCGCTAGATCTGACCCCATGGGCAGGAGAGACTGTCGACATCAGGTTCCGCTTCCGCAGTGGATACATGGGATCGGTTGCAAGGGACAACGAAAGCCAGAACACTCAGTGGGATGGCATGGCGTTCGACAACCTAACTGTCAAGAAGACAGTCACTTCGTTCGGTAGCATACAGCCTGTTCAGCAGACTCTAAATCTGAACAACTTCGCTCCCGGTGATGAACAAACGATTACTCTGAACGCATACTTCACCAACGATACTGAGTACCTCATTGAGGGTTCGATTACCAACCCGGTCGGACTCAACAACGAGGACTCTTCGAACGATGATACCCGTTGGAAGATGAGTGTTCTGAATCTGTACGATCCTGCTGTAAACGAGATTACTTCGTTTGAGAAGGGTCAGTTGTACGCATCCGGATCCATGCCGATTGATGTTATCGTCGAGAACGCGGGTAACACAATCATGGACTTCGATGTCGAAGCTACGGTCTACACCGCACAGCCGAACGCGTTGTTCTCCAATCAATGTAAGAACATGGAGGACTTTGAGCCGAGCTCGTGTGCCTACATGTTCGGTGACGATGCTAACGGTCAGGGTGGTATAGTCGATGACAGCGACTCCTCGATATCCAACGCTATCGTGCCTGGTAACAGGCCGGTTTTCGGTAGCAACGCGTACTGGCTGGGTCACCCAGACACAGGTTACGGAGACAATTGGAACGAGTCGATGATTCTCTCAACTATCGACCTGAGGTCGATGACTGGTGACTTCGCTTACCTCGGATTCGACTACTTCGCCGACTCTGACTACCTTACTGACGCTGACGGCGACATAGTCGGCGTTAACGAGTATGCAGCGATGGAAATCAGTTGGCGTAAGGGTAGCCAAACCTACGAGGGCATCGTATACGGTACTTGGAATGACTACAACGAGAACGGCATCCGTGGTGGTGTCAACCAGAGTTGTGAGGACATAGATGACGATGGCACCTTCGACGAAGTCGAGTACATGGGTGACCATACTGACCAAGGCAACTATGTTGTTTGGTTCGACAGTGAGGGTCTAATCCAATCAGTCACCCTTGATTTGACTCACATCGTACTAGAAAACCGCTCAGTATCTCCATACAGGACTGAGTGCACCTCGATGCGCGGCGCAGAGGTGGATCTGACCTACCGGTTCCTATCCAATGGTGATGGAATCCACG
>MDTE01204587.1_pt1 | contig 13821 bp, 11 predicted proteins | sample 811231 | NCBI WGS metagenome assembly MDTE01 (sample SAMN05326651, study PRJNA326480) | marine metagenome | isolation source: seawater | place: Indian Ocean: Red Sea | collected 2010
ATTATTCAGCCATAACTCCAGTCTGTCCTTGAGTTGAGTGGTCAGTTTCGAACCTATTGATGTTGACTGTAATTTATTTTTTGTTTGGCCAATAAATTGTGGGTCTGAGATCTTAATAGAGATAAGATATGATGTATTTTTCCAAATATCATCAGGAATAATTTTTATGTTTTTAGGGGTTAATTTATGAGAAGTCATAAACTCTCTAATAGAGTCAGTCACTGCCGACTTGAGAGAGTTTACATGAGTCCCTCCATCAGATGTAGGTATCAGATTGACATAACTATCTTGTATAGTCTCATTTGAATCCTGCTGCCAACACAAAGTAGATGTCAGTTCAAATTGATCTGTATCAAGCTCCACTAAAATTGGTTGCTTAGGCAATAGATCAATATCTTTAAGTGAATTTTTTAAATAAGTATCTAGAGAACCACTGTGACAATATACTTTTTCTTCTTTACGATATTTTAAATCAAAAATTTTAATCTTTAAGCCGGGTTTGAGAATTGATTTAGCCTCTAGTAATTTATGTAACCTATTGATATCAATTGCGTCGCTATCAAAATATTTTGAATTTGGTTTAAAAGTTATAGTAGTACCATGAGATTTTTTTTGTGTTTTAGATATTTTAGATAGTTTTTGGCTGACAAGACCATTTTTAAAAACTATCTGATAAACATCAGGATCATCAGCTCTCTCAATATTGACAGTTAATACATCAGAAAGTGCACTGACAACAGATACACCTACTCCGTGTAAACCCCCCGAATATTTATAATTTTTGTTACTAAACTTAGCACCAGAGTGGAGATTAGTCATAATGACCTCGACTCCAGATTTCTTATATTCTGGATGTATATCAACAGGCATTCCTCTTCCATTATCTTTAACTGTAAATGAACCATCCTTGTTGACTGAGATCTCAATATTATCACAGAAACCAGCAATAGACTCATCAACACAGTTATCTATTACTTCTTGAAGCAAGTGATTAGGTGTTGATGTATCAGTGTACATTCCAGGTCTTTTCTGAACTGGTTCAATCCCTTTTAAAATTTCAATATCAGAGGCGGTATATGTTTTTTTAACCATTGTTGTGTATAATAAGATTACACTATCCCGAATATAATATAAATGAATTATGTTTTTTATGATTTTGAGACTTCAGGATTAAACTACTACTTTGATCAGCCTATTCAATTAGCAGCTAAATTAGTAGACGAGGACTTTACTGTTTTAGACGAAATTAATGAAAAATGTAGACTCAGAGATGGTGTAATTCCATCACCGACAGCTATGTTGATAACTAAAACAGATCTGCATGAGCTAGATAAAAAACAATCATTTTACGAATTCATGGATAAGGTTCATGAGAAGTTTTCTTCATGGAGTCCAGCAATATTCATCGGATATAATAATATTAATTTTGATGAAAAATTCTTAAGATCTAGTTTCTATCATTCTTTGTATGCTCCATACTTAACGAATACAAATGATAATTCCCGCTCAGATCTATTCAAAATCATTTTGTCTATTTGTAATTTAGAAAAATCTTATATTAATATTCCTATTGACAAGGAGAATGGAAGAAAGAGTCTAAAGTTAGAAAGATTAGCTGAGTGTAACAAAATCAAGCATGATTTTGCACATGATGCTATGAGTGATGTAGATGCAACTTTGGGACTTGCAGAGATTATAAAAAATAATGATATCGAATTATGGAAGCATGTTATCGGGTTTAGAAATCACATGAATGTCAATTCATTTATTGAGAAAAATAAAATATGTATTCTTCCCCCAGTAAATGCATCAAGTTGCTACACACCAGTGTGCTATCTTACAAGAAATCCTGATAATCAAAAAGAGCTAATATTTTTTAACTTAAATGAAGAGGTAACAGAAGAAATTATTTCATCTAGAACTAGAAATATTGGTGCGCTCTTTAAAAATAAAATACTTAAGAAAGTGAAAAGTAATGATTATCCAATATTTTTACTTGAAGACCATCTAAATGGTGCTATAAAAAATGACTTCATAGGTAGTAAAGAAAAATATCATCAGAAAGCTAATGTATTAATCACAGCTAGTAACTTCATTATGAACATTAATCAATATCTAGTCGATCAACTAGCTGACTATCAAATTGATAGTAAAGATTATATGGAGGCGTCAGACCATGTTGATGAAATGCTATACTCAGCCTTTACTGGTCCTAGTGATTGGATAAAGATAAAAAAGCTTAATCACTTAAATAATATACAGGATATAAAAAAGACACTAGATACACTAGAAGATAAAAGACTAATAGAACTGTACAAAAGGAAATTATACTCTGATAAGAGGTCACTCTTAACAAGAGAAAATATAGAAAAATATAAAAGTTACATAGCTAGTAAAATATGTGATGACTCGGAAAAGGTGCCTTGGACAACATTATCAAAAGCAAGATCTGAATTAATCAAAGCATCGCAAGATAAAAGGTTCTCAAATATGGCAGAGGAAGTAAAAAAAATTGAAAAATATCTAGATCAACTTGAAGAAAAATACGTCTAGACTATTTATTGATAAATGCCAGTATGCCCTTATAGTTCTGATAGCCAGGTATTATTCTTCCATCCTCAAGGAATATAGTAGGAGTTCCCTCTACGGATAACATACTGGCGTATTCAAAATTCTTGTTAAGAGGATTATCACATCCATCACTTTCATCTAATAATTCTCCCTGAAATAACTCTTCTATAGCATCCATGCGGTCATTTGCGCACCAGGCTGATAATAGCTGCTGATATGTATCTACATCACTTCCATTTCTTGAAAATATTACATATCTAACTTCAATATTATTTTCCAAGAGATCTGGCAATTCATCATGCAGTTTTTGACAATATGGACATGATGTGTCGGTAAATATTGTTAATACATAATCAGTTTTAGTTGGCTTATAAATTACTAAATTTTTTTCTTCAATAGATTCAATAATTGATAGTCTTTGACGCATCTTAGTATTTTCTGTAATACTCTCTTTAGTATCCAAATCAATTACGCTACCAACAATCAAATACTTTCCGTCATTAGTAGCATAGTAAATTTGATTATTGATTAGAATCTCATGAAAATTATCATCAATTTTTTTTATATTATCTATCTTAACATTCGGGTATGCCTCGGATACCACTTTATCAATATCTGCATTGTTTTTTTTAGCACATGAAATAAGTAATGTGACTGTAAGTAATATAAAAATATTTTTCATATTTAGCCTCTTGGATGAAATTTTTGATGAAATTTTATTAGTCTCTCCTTTGCTATATGGGTATAAATTTGTGTTGTAGATAGACTAGCATGCCCTAATAACATCTGTACAGTCCTCAAATCAGCACCATTATTAAGGAGGTGAGTAGCAAATGCATGTCTAAGGTTATGCGGTGAAATTTTTTTATTGACTAAAGAGGCCCCAGCATACCTTTGAATCATCTCCCAACATGACTGTCTTGATATAGTACTCCCTGACTTGCTGACAAAAAGCGTATCTATGTGTTTATTAGATTTTATTTGCACTCGGTAAGAGTCCATGTAGGATATGATAAGATTCATAGCGTATGAACCAATCGGAACAAGTCTCTCTTTACTTCCTTTGCCTTTAATCTTAAGAAAAGGTTTATCTTTATCAATTTGATGAATTTTTATATTAAGTAATTCAGAAATCCTCAGTCCTGCTGAATAGAGTAACTCAATGATACACTTGTCTCTGAGACCATCTTCTGTTTTTTCATCTGGTGCATTCAATAGTTTTTCAATCTCACTCTCTGATAATATTGTTGGCAGCTTTCTTCTTTTTTTAGGGTTTTCTATTAATAAAGCAGGATTATTTTTTATCAGGTTATTGCTTTCCAAGAATAAAAAAAAAGCTTTTATACATGTCACGTTCCTTTGAATAGTACTCACAGTAACGCCATTATCTAACTTATATGCTAGGTAACTATTGATAAAAACCCTATCAGTTGTGAAAAATGTAAGATTGTTCTCATGTAGCCATTTGTTGAACAAGTTGAGATCAGATTGATACGCCTGAATAGTATTTTTAGCTAGGTTTTTTTTGAATGAGAGATGATTACAGAATCGAGTAATATATTCTTGATCTGTTGAATTATCTAATGTAGACATAATATTGTTTATTATAATATATAATAGATGATATGAAAAAAATAGAAGATAACTGTTTTAATGAATTTGACCCTAATGCAGTAACTGTAGATGATGCTATCAAGAAGATTCTTATAAAAATTAAAACAAAGTCATCTACAGAAGAAGTTGATATAAAAAAAGCATATGGCCGTGTACTAGCAAGAACTGTTAAATCTAAAATTAATGTTCCAAATTACAAAAATTCTGCAATGGACGGATATGCTATGAATATTAAATGCTTTTCAACAGAAAGAAACAATTTTCAATGCATAGGTGAGTCATTTGCAGGAAATCCGTTCAAGAAAAATGTAGGAGTGAACAAAGCAGTTAAGGTTATGACTGGTGCGTTAGTTCCAAGTGGGTGTAATGCGGTTGTAATGAAAGAGTTAGTGAGAGTAAAAGATGGAGTTATTGAAACTAAATCTAAGATAATAAAAAATCAAAATATTAGATTTCCAGGTGAAGATATAAAGAAAAATCAGATAGTTTTAAAAAAAGGTAAATTGATTAATGAAATAGATATTGGAATACTTGCCTCGCTAGGAATTTCAAAAATACCTGTATACGAAAAACCTATCGTAGGATTTATATCAACTGGTGACGAACTGGTAAGTATTAAAAAACCTATTAAGACTTCACAAGTCTATGATAGCAATAGATACCTTTTATACGGTTTGCTTAAAAAGTACCCTATTACAATTAAAGATTATGGTGTAGTTAAAGACAAGTTAATTCCAATAAGGAAAAAATTTCAACAGTCTGCATCTGAGTGTGATGTTCTTATAACAACCGGTGGCGTTTCTGTAGGTGACGCAGACTTTGTTAAAGATGTTCTTAATGAATTAGGTAAAATAAATTTCTGGAAAATAGCAGTTAAGCCAGGAAGACCGCTTGCATTCGGCAAAATAAAAGATAGCATATTTTTTGGTTTGCCAGGAAACCCTGTTTCAGTCGTAGTGACGTTCAACATCTTTGTTCATGCAGCGATATGTAAGTTAGTAGGGAAAAAACATGAAAATTCACTATCTCTAGAAGCTGAATTGATCTCAGACATAAAAAAAAGAAAGGGGAGAAAAGAATATAAACGAGGGATACTAATAAGTAAGAATAAAAAACTATTCGTCAAGAAATCAGGCTCACAGGGTTCAAATATTTTGTCCTCTGTAAAAGACGCAAATTGTTATATTGAATTGGATGAGCATATGAGTGAAATGAGAAAAGGACAAAGAGTTAAAGTTCTGCCCTTTGAACTAGCCAGTGAGTATTATGAATAAAAGAGTTGGTCTAATAAAAAGATTGTTGGTCAATTTTTATGATTTGATACTTTTGTTTGCAGTTCTATATTTTTTTACCATCCCAATCATCATGTTGACTGATGGAAATGCGGTTATTGGAAATATTTTCTATCAAACATATCTTATTTTCATTGTCTTTTTTTATTACGCATGGTTTTGGAGAAAATATAATCAAACGCTTGGCATGAAGATATGGAAAATTAAAATATATAGTCGATATTCATTGAAAATAACATATCTGCAATCTATTAAAAGAATTTTAATTGCACTCCTCGGTGGTCATATACTGCTGTTAATTAATGATGAATCCCTCCAGGATAAACTGTCAGATACATATCTAGAGAAAATTGATTAAATTGGTATATGTCTTTTTACTAAAAGATTAAACAAGAGATACCCAAAAAATACGAATACTCCCATTGATAAGAGCACACTTAAAAATGCTGGGATACTAAGAATCAGACCTAAATTAGTTACTATGCTTGATATTACGAAATAAGTAATTCCGAACAGGACTCCAACAATAATTTTTTGACTTTGATTTGTTGATCGCATACTCGTGAACAAAAAAGGTAAAGCGACAAAGACTATAATACAGCAGGAAGCAGGTAAGAGAATTTTTTTCCAGAAAACTACTTTATGATTCTCATAAGGTATGTTTATTTTGTTATGAAATATTATATTTCTGTACAGGTTCTGAATAGAAATATATCTTTTTTTACTAAACTGACTTTTTAGAATCTCAAATGGAATAAATTCATTTGTTGGTAGAGAGTGGTTTTCTTTTTTTATCTTTCTATTAGAACTTATATCTAGAATTTCAACATTATCGAAATTCCATTTAATATTATACAAACCTCTCTCTGCTGAGAGAACTGATGACAATAGACCGTTCTCAATCCTATATATGATAATGTCCTCTAGTCTTTTGTCTGTGATAATCGAATTCACATTAATTATATAATCACCAGATCTAAACCATAGGCTATTATTTGTTAGTCCTTTGTTGAGAGCAATATTTTTCATAGTCTGTGCCTCATTAGAGTATTTCGGAGCTAGAGAATTAGCGATAATAGTTAGAAATGAGGATATAAAGAACGTTTGTATAATTATTATACGCATTGTTTTTTTGATGCCTATTCCATGAGAGTTAATTGCTATAAATTCAGAATGATAAGCCATGGATCCAAACGAGATCATGCTACCAATCAACAGTGCGTATGGAAATATATCTAAAAAATTTTGAGGAATTAGTAATATGATATAATTTACTAAAGTTATAAATGAATAATTGTGATTTCCAATATTTTTAAGCTCTGAAATGAAAACCAATAGTAGATTAACTCCAAGTAACACCAGAGCTGCTAACAAAAACCCGATAATATATTTTCTCAACATGTAGAAAAATATTTTATTCATTTCAACCTACTGTCCTCATTGTATGTTTGTATAGTAAATAAGTAAGATATAAATATGAAAAATGAAGTATGAATCCAAATAATAAAAGTTCTTCTGAGCTATTAGCTGATGAGGACAATAAGTTAATTATAATAATGTATGAAAAATAAACAAATGTTGCAATAAATACATTTTTATACTTATCATTCTTTTTTGAAAAGTTACTAAGTGGTATTGCCAAATACGCTAAGATAAATGTAGATAAAATAATCGATAAGCGATTAAACATCTCTGAATGTGCTGATAAGTTATTGATGTGAAATAATTCAAGTATAGATTTTGTCTCTATGTCACTTGTAATGAATTCAGGTAAATTATTTATCAAAAGCATATCCTGCGTAATATATTCAGTAAAGCTAAAACTCCCGTCTAAATTGAAAACATAGGATACTCCTCTATCAAGCCGTATTTGCTCAGAACTCTCATCATTTGCCTCAGCGCCAGATGCGATATCTATGCGATTAGAGTCATTTGAATTTGATTTAATAAAAATATTTGCAGTATGACTATTGTTTTTGTCATTAATATAGATTACTTTCGATCTATCGCTGCTTATGTTGAAATCACCTTCCTTCAAAGAATAAATATTTTGCTCGTGCTGTATTTGATGTTCTATTTTTGATCTGTGCTCTACAGCAAGTGGTGAGATATAAAAATTTAATATCATCATTAGGAATGTAACGCCAAAAATCAGCTTTGTCAGTAACTTTGCTATATCATGATTAGAGAACCCGTTAAGCTTTATAATTATCATCTCATTTGAAACATATAGTCTATTAAGTGACACGATTATCCCAAAAAAGAGGCTAAGGGGGATTATTAGCGATGAGTACTGCACCATCTTCAAAAGTAACAACTCAATTAAAAATAAAGATGGAACATCGCCATCATTAATATCCTCTACAAGCCTTAAACCAGTATTCGCAAGAAGGATGAGCAAAAGAACTAAAAAAACAGCTAATGATGTTTTAGTACAATTTTTATATAAATATTGGTTAATTAAATTCAATGTATTAATTACATGATCACTTAATAATGTTAATCTTATTTACAAGGTAAGTATAACTTTATTATATGGAAATATCATGAAATACATTAAATTCGATAACAACAAAAACTGTGATCTTAACATCTTATTCGTTTATGAGGATCAATTATCATCAGTTGATAGCTCAATACCAAAAGACTCTGTTCGTGAAGATATTAAATTATCAATAGAAAATAAAATTGTGAGTGGCAAAGCAGGGTCAACTAACATGTTCTCAAGTAGAATGTATGCGAATAATTATTACTTTATTGGTTTAGGGATTAAAAATGAATTGACTATTCAGAAATATGAGAAATATCTATCAGCTGCGCTGAGAGAGATTAATTCATATAAAATTTCTAGTATCTCTATCGACACCACTAATATCAAAATAAGACATTTTGAGCTTGTTAGAGGGACAATTACGGAAATTGAAAAGGCACAATATTCTTATAAAAAATCTGGAAACTCCTCTATTAAAGAGTGCTATTTAAAAGTTTCGTCAAAGATTGACACGAGACAATTCAAGTCAATCGTTGCTGAGTCCCTAGCAATATCTAATGGAATTAATAAAGCTAGAATGCTTGGTGACACACCTTCTAATATCTGTACACCAACATTTTTAGCAAAAGAAGCAAAAAAGCTAGAAAAAATAAGTAAAAACATTAAGGTTGAAATTCTAGATGAGAATAAAATGCGTTCTCTTAAAATGGGATCATTACTCTCAGTCTCACAAGGAAGTAAGCAGCCGGCTAAATTAGTAATTATCAAGTACACTCCCTTGAAGAAAAAACAGCCGATTGTATTGGTAGGCAAAGGGATTACATTTGATACAGGCGGCATTTCTCTTAAACCCTCTGCAAATATGGATGAGATGAAATATGATATGTCGGGAGCTGGCTCTGTAATTGGAACAATGCAAGCATGTGCTGAGATGGGTTTGAAGAATAACGTTATTGGTGTACTTGCATGTGCAGAAAATATGCCAGGAAGTCAGGCTACGCGTCCTGGTGATGTGGTAGTAAGTATGTCAGGAATAACCATCGAGATACTCAATACTGATGCAGAGGGTAGATTAGTATTATGTGACGCACTTACATTCTGTAAAAAATATAAGCCTAAATATATATTGGACATGGCTACATTGACTGGAGCTTGTCTCGTAGGTCTTGGTAAATATCCGTCTGGTCTGTTCTCAAATAGTGATGAACTAAGCTCAAAAATAAAAAAATCTGCTGATAAAACAGGAGATCGAGTTTGGCAGCTACCACTCTATGATGATTATTTTGAGGAGATAAAAACTAACTTTGCTGATATTCAAAATATTGGTGGACGATATGGTGGTGCGATAACTGCCGCAGCTTTTCTTGCTACTTTCACAAAAGATGAAAAATGGGCTCATCTTGATATAGCTGGAACTGCTTGGGAGATTGGTCAAAACAAAGGATCTACTGGCAGGCCAGTTAAACTTTTAACTGATTTTGTAATGACAAACAAGTAAATTGAATTCTAAAGTAAATTTCTATTCCCTTGAAAAAACTCAGGATCTTGATCTATGTGTATGCTTTCTAGTAAGAGAATTATACAAATTAGAAAATCAGATATTGATTATTGATTATAGTGATAATATGAAGAAGTTAGATAAGATATTGTGGACATTTGTGCAAAATAGTTTCATACCACATAAAATATATGAACCAAACGATAGCCTTGATACACCTGTGATACTTTTGAGTGAAAATTATCTCGATAATTTGATAATATTCAATAAATATACATCAATAATCAATAAGTTAAGCGAACCAATAATTAAAATAAAAACTAAAGTAAAAGTTTTTGAATTCGTAGAAGATGATGAACAAAAAAAAATTATTAGTAGAAATAAGTATTCTATATATAAAGAAAATAACTTTGAGATGAACCATAAAAAATATAATGAATAAGCAATATAGACCGAAAGATATTGAAAAAAAAATTTATGAAGAGTGGGAACAAAATAAATGTTTCGCACCAAAACACTCAGCCTCTAAATTCTCTATCGTCTTACCACCTCCAAATGTCACGGGTACACTCCATATGGGACATGCATTTCAACACACTATCATTGATGTACTTGTAAGATATCATCGCATGCTTGGTAAAAGTGTCCTTTGGCAACCAGGAACAGATCATGCTGGTATAGCTACGCAACTAGTAGTTGAGAATAGGATAAGTAGTTCTGGTAAAAACCCTAAGGAGCTTAGTAGAAATCAATTTATAGATGAAGTCTGGAAATGGAAGGAGCTATCTGGGAACACTATAATCAGCCAAACAAAAAGACTTGGCTCATCTGCAGATTGGTCAAGGAATAGGTTCACTATGGATGAGGGTTTGTCTGATATAGTAAAGAAGATCTTTATTAGCTTATATAAAAATAAACTCATATATAGGGGCAAAAGATTGGTAAATTGGGATATAAAACTTCAAACAGCAGTGTCTGACCTTGAAGTAGTTAATGAAGAGACAGATGGTTACCTTTATCATCTTAAATATAAGATTAAGGACTCGTCAGAATCAGTAATTGTTGCTACAACAAGACCTGAAACTTTTTTTGGAGATTCTGCTATTTGCATAAATCCCTTGGATGATCGTTACAGACACCTAATTGGTAAAAAAGTTTTACTTCCACTAATTAATAGAGAGCTTCCTATCATAGAAGATGAAATAGTTGATATGAGTTTTGGAACTGGTTGTTTGAAAGTTACGCCAGCACATGATTTTAACGATTATAAGATTGGCAAAAAACATAATTTAGAATTTATTAATATTTTAAATAAAGACGGTACATTAAATGAAAATGTACATGATAGCTATGTGGGCAAGAATATTCATGACATACGAGAAACTCTTCTTAAAGATCTTGATAATTATGGTGTGTTTGTAAAAAAAGAACCACATAAGAATACATTACCTATAGGCGAGAGAACTGGTGAAATTATTGAACCACTCCTTACTAATCAATGGTTTATGGATATGAAAGATTTAGCTAAAGAAGGAATTAGTGTTGTTAAAGATAAAAAAGTAAACTTTGTGCCTGAGCATTGGGAAAAAATATATTTTAATTGGCTAGAGAATATCGAGGATTGGTGTATCAGTCGACAAATTGTTTGGGGTCACAGGATTCCTGCTTGGTATGACACGAATGGTAAAGTTTATGTTGGCGGTAGTGAGGAAGATATTCGTAAAGATTATAATATTGATAAATCATGCAAACTTACTCAAGATTCTGATGTTTTAGATACATGGTTCTCATCCGCGCTTTGGCCGTTTTCAACTTTAGATTGGGAAAAAGACAATGAAGTGTTCGATAAGTATTTCCCGACTAACTTACTTGTGACTGGTTTTGACATTATATTCTTCTGGGTAGCACGGATGATTATGATGAGCTTAAAGTTCACAAAAAATATACCTTTTAATAAGATTTATATTCATGGACTTGTTAGAGATTCAGAAGGTAAGAAAATGTCAAAATCACTCGGGAATGTTATTGATCCGCTTGATGTAATTGAGGGCATATCGTTAGAGGAGTTATTAGATAAAAGAACATCAGGTCTATTCAATGAAAAACAAAAAAATAATGTTATCAAAAAAACTAAAAGAGATTTTCCTGATGGTATTAAGGAATACGGAGCTGATGCACTAAGATTTAACTTCTGTGCCATGGCTTCGACTGGCAGAGATATTAATTTTGATTTGAAAAGAATTGAGGGTTATAGGAATTTTTGTAATAAGATATGGAATGCTTCAAGGCTAATAATAATGTCTTGTAAAGACTTTAAGTATCAAGAGAGTCTAAATACAACTAATTCAACTATTTTTGATAAATGGATTTTATATAAATTAGACAGTGTTGTAAGTGATTTTAAAAAATATACAACTACTTATAGATTTGATCTAATGGCTAATAGTATTTATGATTTTGTTTGGAACGAGTATTGTGATTGGTATCTAGAGTTTGCTAAAAATAATATGAATGAAACTACAAAAAATCATCTAATATTTTCTATTATTAGAATAATCAAGCTGTGCCACCCAATTATTCCATTTATTACTGAAGATATATGGAAAGAATTATACTCGATGAAATTTGTATCTGAGCCTATGTTAATAAATAGTAGCTTCCCTTCACAGATCAGAATATCGAAAGAATATGATATTGCATCAAGGGTTGAGAGTATCAAAAGTGTGATTAAGAGAATAAGAAAAACGAGAGCTGAGCTTGGTATTCACCCTAGAGAAATTATTGATGTCAAAATAAAAATTAAGAAAACCAGCTTTGGTCAAGATGTTGAGCAGTATTCAAATCAAATCAATATCATTTCTAACGTGAATGTAGATGTCATTCAACATAATGAAGAGAGTACAGAATACATAGATCTAATTGATGAAAACTATATTTTATTCTTAAAAATAAGGCATATGATAAATGTTAAAGAAGAAGTAATTAAAATTAATAAAAAAATTCAAGACTTAGCCACTATTATAGATAAGATAGATGGTAAATTAAATAACAAGGATTTTATAGAGCGAGCTCCCAGTGAGATTATTAATCAAAATATATCTAATAAAACAAAATTAGAAAACGACATATCATCACTTAAGAGTCTGCGGCAAACACTATCTGATTAAGCTATATAATCGTTCTAATGTAATTCTAAAGCTGGTTAGGTCAGAACAAACATTTATGTTTAGTTGATTCGATATTTGTTTATACTCGTTACACTGAGAACCTATCAATATTATATCTTCGGTTTTTTCGGCATTATCTCTGATATGTTTAATTTCATATATCTTCCTGGCGATATCTCTCGAGTTATTGATAGCTAGAATGACTACTTGCGCTTTCACTCTTGATGCAGCATACGAAATTTCATCATTTGGAACACTATTACCTATGTAAGTGATGTCCCAACCGACGTTTTGAGCAACTATTAGATGCATGATGGTATCTAAACTCTCATGTTCTGAGAGTAATGATGCAATTACCAATCTTGGGCAATCCTCCTTGGATGATCTTAAACTTAAATATAGATTATTAAGACATGTTCTGATGCATAATTTAGACATTTTCTCTTGAGCATATCTGATACTGCCCCTGGAGCACTCGTCCTGAATATAATTAGTGAGTGGTTTAATAAACTCTATTAAAAAGTCATTAGTATTTAGAATTGCTACTGCATTTGATAAAACGTTATCGAGCTTCCAACTATTCATATCCTTGATACATGAGATTGACTCGTCAAATAGCTCCATAATTGCTCCAGTGCTTGGTCGTTTATATCCCACAGCAGCATTAGATTCATCCCCCATGATAAGTTCAAATAAGTCGTCGTATGATAGTGAAGCCACATCACCAATTCTCCTTCCAGCCGCGATTGCGCGCTTTAAAAGAGTTAACTTATCAATATCTTTGTCGGAATATAGTCTTCGATTTGTATCATTTCTATGTGAAACTACTGCCTGATATCTCTTTTCCCAGACTCTTATGACATCGGAGCTCAAACCAGTTCGTCGGTTCACAACCTGAATGAGGTGCCTAGGCTTAGCGGATAAATCTTCTTTCATCTGTAGGTTATTCCTGGACTTTTCCGTATCTTTGTTATCAATTATTATACTTTCCATGGTTTTTGTCAAAGTTATGTCTAAATTTAAACAGACAATATCATTATTTTTGTGATTTGTATAGTTTTTGTTCATTTTTCTCATTGACATGTCCATTTTATTGGTTTATTGTCTTAGACAGGATGTAGACAACATGTCATATCCCCACCCCTTTAATGAAAGGCCGAATCTACCCCCTTCGGCCTTTTTTTATAC
>MDTE01116125.1_pt1 | contig 13816 bp, 10 predicted proteins | sample 811231 | NCBI WGS metagenome assembly MDTE01 (sample SAMN05326651, study PRJNA326480) | marine metagenome | isolation source: seawater | place: Indian Ocean: Red Sea | collected 2010
GGTACGGCCTTCGCTGCTCGACGAACGGGCGGCAAGGAACCGCTTCCCATGGACAACATCGTCGACGAGTGCTATCGCGTGCTCGATGAAATCAGCGTTGAGCTTCGTGCACGTGCCTCACAACACATGGACGACGTCGTGCAACCACTACCTGCCTTCACCGAATCCGATGGGAAGTGGAGCATGGACGGCGAGGTCAAAGACGGCCACATTTACGAACTTGCTTTCAACGGTTCAGACGCACACGCAGAAATTATAGAACGGACGACAGGGCTTTCATTCCTCGGTGATGCAACCGACCCTTACGATGCAGAGCGTCCCTGCCACATGACGGGAGAGATGACGACTCGGCGGGTCTTGTTGGCCAAGTCCTACTGAGGGTTGCCAGCCGACAACGTGGCGCCGCAGTTCATGCAATGCGTTCCTTGTGAGGGGGTCAATTCGCCACAGTTTGTACAGGGAATGTAAGCATGAAGCTCGAGAACAGCCTTCTGTTTGATCATCACCCAAGCGACCCAGGCGTAGGCAACGGTGAGTAAAATGAACAGACCAACGACGGCACCTGTGCCGAGGTTCAGGAATTGAACGCCCAAGGCAAATGCAAGGAAGACGCAAGCCGTGAAGACATAGACGGGCCATTCAAGTCGCATTTTTATCCCTGCAAATGACAATATTTCAGTTGTTACTATGTTTTCTATCCAAAGGTTTGGTTACCAACTTAACTTCTAGTTCCGTTTAATGCATCAAGAAGTCGCTTCTCCAACTCGGACCTTGGCCCCGTAACACCTAGGTTGAGCGTCCTTAGATGATCTTTTAGTTGGCCAACTTTTAATCCCTCAAGTGGGTTTTCACCGCTGTTGATGGCTGACCGGAGGCGTCCAATCAACTCAGACTTGTTTCCATCAGTGGGCTGTTTGAGTGCCTGGAGTTGTTCTTTGATTTGGGCAACACGTAGTTCTTCGAGTGGCTCTTCAGCAGTATCCACCGCCACCACAAGTCGTTCCACTAACTCTGATTTTTTACCAGTGATTGGCAAATTTAGGGATTTGAGGCACGCTTTGAGTTGGGCTAAGGTCAAGTCATTAAGCTCATTCTTCCCCTCAAAGATATCTGATTCGAGGCCGAGGTAGTTTTGACGAATCCTTGTAGCATTTTCTCGAACCAGGATTGTATCACCTTGCTTGGTTCGTTCGAGCGCCAAGGAGTATGGACGTTCGACAAATTCCTTTGGCTTTCTAAACTGAGAAATTAGAAGTAAACTCAAGACACATAAAGCGGCAATATCGGTTGCATGGCTGGATGGATTGAACTGATTGCTAAGTAGGCCTTTCCAACACGAGTTACTTGAAGGGCATGGGTCTGCAAGGTCTGCCCATCCGTCGCCATCGCCATCTGGACACCCGAGAAAAGGCTCAACAGTTGAATTGCCGGGTTCTAGAGCGCAATAGTCTGGGTCTGTACCAGAACTGAGGTCGCCATAACCATCTCCATCGCTGTCTCTATGTTGTGATGAATCGTTTACAAACGCATCGTCCAAATTGCTCCATCCATCACCATCATTATCAAGGCATCCAAATCGGTCTTCTGTTGAGTTTCCCCAATCAGCAGGGCACGAATCCCCTTCGAACCCCTGTATTTCATCACCGAAACCATCCCCGTCGGTATCGTTCCACTGGCTAAAGATGAGTGGTAAAGCGTCGTGTTCGTTTGGGTGGCCATCCCCGTCGGCATCCGGGTCTTCTTCGTCATAGCAACCGTCTGAATCGGTATCTATCCCTTGAGCAACCATCGTCATGTTGCTAAATTGACAGACATCAGAGATATCCTCCCAACCGTCGTTGTCGTCGTCGTCATCTTCCCCATCATCGCAACCATCCTTGTCCCAGTCCTCGCCAACGGAGCGAGGACAACTGTCGTAGAAATCTGCGGTTCCATCATTATCATCGTCTGGGTCGCGTGGATCACAAATACCGTCGCCGTCCGTGTCTTCAGGTGTATTTTCTTCATCTTCGAAGTCGGTTCCACAGGTGATCTCCTCCCAATCATTCCACCCGTCCTGGTCAAAATCGGCTGCGTAGTTTCGTGTCGAGTCATCAATACTCACCTCCAAAGCGTATGAAGTGGATCGTTTGTCCTCTGGCTTTCCCTTGGCCATAAAGTAAAACCACATGTCACCGGTCGCTCCCATTCGATGTTCAATGGTGTGCGGATTGCTGCATTGCGATTCGTCCATGTGAATGGAGACTGGGTCTTGGTGGGTGGCCATTCTTCGTTCTTCTCTCCAGTAAAATTGAACCTTATACTCGTTGGATTCAAACCACCCGTCTTCACATACACCTTGATGTCCTCGTGCCCAAATTTGAATTTTTAGCGTATCACCCTCATGTGCATTCACAGAGAAGACATCGACGGGGTCTTCGTTGCCATCTTCGCATCCATTCTGGCAGACCTTTCGTTTGTAGCGTTGGTCGATTTCGATGGATTCTGGTTCAACTCGGTCCAGATTTGAATTCGCTACCAATGTAGCGCTGACCTTAATGGTCGTTCTGTCATCGCGATCTCCAGGAATGCCAGTGACCTTGACAAAATATGTATCTGAGCGCAAGAAAAAAACAGGCAAAACCATTTTTTCTCCCTCATAGAATGTGCCTTCGTCTTTGCAAAGAATATTGTGTGTAGTTTGGTATTCAACAACAGTCGTTCCTTCGTTGTCCATGATGGGTACGCTAACCATTTTGTGCGACCAACAAAGATCTACCTGCAACCGTAACCACGAGTGCATACCTGTGTTTTCGATAACGACATGGTGTTGATTTCCGATGTGGTTTTCTGATTGGTCTACCACTCGAAAATAGTGATGGCTGGGGTTGACACTCAAACATCCATCGCCTCCATTTTCGCCTCTCCCGCAAATCTCAAATGTTTCAACATCCGATGTTAAGGTTGATGTGATATGTCTGAGGTTCAAACTATCTCCGTGGTAATCATTTTCTATCTGTACTTGATAATGCCCAGTGTTTTGACCGGCCACCAAGTGTAAGTTAACAGATACAAAGCTGGTCAGTACAATGAGAACAACCACTTTCCGGATGAATGAAGACTCGAGCACGACCACCAACTCTGATTTTCACTTCTTTTTACGGGCTGGTTTGCGATTTTGTCCTTGGGCGTATGTTTCTCCAAGTTTTGTTAGGCTTTTCTTCTGCTTTGCCTCTAATCGCTTTTTACGTATGCCGTTTAACATCAGATCTCTGTTGCGTAGCATCTCTTGCAGATTTTCGTTCGCCTTTTTTTCTACCTTCATTGCACGATTAAGCCTTTTTTTGAGTTCTTTCGTTTCCGATTCGGTCTTATCGATTTCATCCCTAATGTTGGTGACCCTTTTTTTGCCATTTTCGATGTCTGTTTTAAATTTCGAAATTGCGAGTTGATTCTTCCTCAAGTTTGATTTCAAATCTCGATTGTTTTTGTCGATTTTATCCTTTTTAGTTTTCAATTTCTCTAACTCATCGTGGAGCAAGTTAAGTTCTGACTGGGTGATGAACTGCCTTAATTCAGTGATGGCAGATTCGCCTTTCAATTTCATCAGGCGTTCTCGAATTTCTTTGTACTCCTTACTGTTGTTTTTTCCTGTCTCTATACCATCAAATAGGGACTCGTTATCTCGGTGCCGAGATGTTCGTCCCAAAAAAATACCAAAAACGCCCATCAAAGATGCTGAAAATGCCTGTTTTGTTGGCCAATCTGAACCTGACCAACCGAGGTCTGAACCGATATCAATTGTCAAAACTACCGGTGGCAAGCACAAGAGAATGAAAGCAAATTGCCGGCGCCAATTATTTCTGGCAATAATTTTCCCGTCTCCATTCAGCCGATGTTCAAAGGGAAAACGAGGCATATATCTCAGATAGGGGCTAAGAAGTCTTAATTCCACCAAACAAAATAACGTCGCAGTGGCGAGGTACCAAATCATCCTACTCCCCTCTTGGGATTCTTTCCTGTATCTTTGGTGAAGGTCTCACCCGGCGTTCCTTCTCTCCACCAGTTGACTTCTGTTTTTTTCTTGTAATGCTGGGAGATGGTTTCGCCAATGGTCTATTACCTTTCGGCTGAGGAACGGGTGATGGGATTGCAGGCCGGTGGAAACCAGGCTTTGTGCTTTTCATACCAGTTGGTGCTGGCGGTACATAGGATATCGGACGGGCAGGTTGTGGGGCCGTTGGAACCGTTGGCGTGGCCCGAATTTGTGGATTGGTTTGGTCGTACAATTTACGACCTGCGTTCAACAAGTCATCACAGATGTATCCTGCCTGCAAGTACCCTTGAGCCACCTTGATTGTCCTGCACTTACTGTAGATGTCTCCCATGCCAAAAAGAACGGTACAAAGGTCAGTTTTACATTCATAGGTGAGGTGGTGATGATGACTGATTTGTGCGTCAATAATGAGGTCATTCGCATGGAAGTAGTGATACACGTGGGCGTATTCATGGGCAAGCACTGCGAGGAAGTAGTTCGGGTGTTTGGCATGCTGCTCGTTCACTTCCATGCGGATTCGTTGTGACATCGGGTCAAGGGAAACTGAACCACCAATCATGGTTGGAAGGTCAATAAGGTGCAGATCAACGATGCACGGAATTCCATTTGGCCAAATGTGTTCCTCAATGTAGGATTGGCAGGCACGTAGGTCATCTTTGTGCGTGTTGAAAAAATCCATGGCGGCTTTTTCATCCATCTTTGGCCAGAGGCCAATACGAGTGACAAGATCATTGAACGTCTCGTCAACCCAAGCCTCGTCGAGACCCAATTGCTGTGATACAGTCTGCATGTCAATGGAGTTATTCTATCGAATAAACTACATAAAATTCATTGGGAAGTTTAGATGGTTCCGGCATGTGCGACGAGTAGATTCTGTATTCTCTCTTCTGACGATGATTATTCTTCTCCTCGGCGGTTGTTTTGGTGCCGTTGACACAGCCTGTGAGGTAGTTGTAGAGGTTGACGAACGCTACGGACAAGCCGACGAAATCGCCATAGCCATCGTCAAGGACATCGGCAGTGGATTTTGGCAGGTTCAGGTCGCTGCTACCATCACAGTGGGTGTTTTCAGCTATTGCGATTACAAAGACGACGTGGGTGCTGCTTACCATTTGCTCTTTACCGACCAAGGCGTTCCAGAAGATGGGGAGACCATCAGCGGGTCTGGTGATGTTTATTCATTGAACGGATTGGAGGACGCGATTGAATTCTTTGTCGATGATGACGGCATCATCACGGATTCAGCAGGAAATGTCTATGCCCTGTTTTAGGAAGCAATAGCGTCGAAAGTTTGGTTTGAAATTTTTTATATACCTTTGAATCATGAGGATAAGCATGTCAAAACCCCCATACACCCAAAATTTGCAGACAAAAAATCCCGGTTGCATCATCTTCATGGTTGATCAATCCGGCTCCATGGCTGCGGCTGACCCAAAAACCCAACATTCTTTGGCTTTCACTGCAAAGCGGGCTACGGATTTGACCATCAGTGAAATCGTCGCCGCTTGTATCAAACAAGGCGTTGTCATGCCTCGTGTCTGGATTGGTGCTTATGGATACTCCACCCAGTACCCCAACAACGTCAAATGGATCATCAAAGGGAAGCAATACGATACGGCCGACCACGCGGGCCTCATCAGCATTGTCGATTTGGAGGAAACAGATAACGAATATTACGATGATAATAACGAATTGTTCATCAATGATTACGCTGAAGAAGCCGCAAACGGTGGGACGCCAATGGGAAGCGCCTTTGATGAGGTCCTCTCCCTGGTTGAAAATTTCGCACAGAATCATTCGAGTGCGCACCCTCCCATCGTGATTAACATCAGCGACGGTGAACCGACCGACATGTCGCTAGCTGACATGGAAGCAAAAGCACAGGCGCTTCGTGGAATTACGACAACGGATGGAGATGCCCTCCTTTGGAACATTCATGTCAGTGCAGCGGATCCAAATCCGATTGTCTGCCCCGATGCCGGTACGAAGATGCCCGATGCATATGCCGATGCCATGCTTGCCTCAGCATCGGCCATGCCAGATGCACACAAGACAAACGCTGCAGCAAGAGGAATTCAAGTTGGAGAAACGGCAAAATGTTGCGTCTACAATGCAGATGCCAATACCCTCGTTCAAATGCTTTCCTTTGCATCATCCGTTGTTGACCTTTGAACAGGTGGTCTCCTTCTGACGACCCTTCTGCCGATATTGGGTTACTTGCGGCTAGCGGATCAACAAAACCGCGAAGTAGGTCCTGCAAAAGGTGACGGCACCACATACCGTACGGAACCCGGTGCAATAAAAGCCAAAAAATACACTTCGGGTAATTTCGCTTTGGTCGTAAAGACCACGACCAATAAAGGGGATACTGTAGCACTCCGGCTTTTTTTGGGACAAATTCCCTCTCAGACCACACAGGTCATCTCGCACATGACAAAGCACCCCCACCGGGCAATGGTTGCGTGTAAACTTCGCCGACAACTCTTCACATTGAAGAACGGCGATGTGGTTGACGGCATGGAAATGGAATGGGTGAATGGAAAAAACCTCGACAATTATGTCTTCGATGTATTGGATGCTCCAAACGCATCATCCTTGTTGGACAACGTGCTTTCGCAATTTATCATTGCCATCAGTGAAATCTCAGCCTCAGGCTTCTATCATGGTGACTTAAGCCATGGCAACATCATGGTGGATCATTCTGGAACGGTGCGACTTGTGGATTACGATTCTGCACGAATCGAAGGTCAATCTTCTAATTCAAATGAAGTAGGAGTTCAAGATTACCAACATCCTTCCAGGTCATCACGAAAAACCCTTGAACTCGGTGATGTCTACTTTTCAAGTTTGGTGGTTTATGTGACACTTGCGGCTCTTTCACAGGATACGAGGTTATGGGGGCGCCATCTGAACACCGATGTTGCAGACGGACTCCTTTTCCATCATTCCGAAAATGACTTATCTTCAAGTGACACACCTCTGTGGAAGGACCTTGACCGCATTTTTGCATCAATGAGCGACCTCCGGCATCAAGAGGGCCTAGCGCTCCTCAAATCAGCGGTCGATTCGCAGCAATTGCCAGCAAACTTCGTCAATGATGTCCAATTGTGGTTGAATACCCATTGGAATCAAGCCATACCACCAGTTCCAGTTCCTCCAGTTCCAGTTCCTCCAGTTCCAGTTCCTCCAGTTCCAGTCCCTCCAGTTCCCGGGCCAGAAGCCAAGCCCTCACCAGCTATTCGCCCAAAAGATCCATCGAGGCCAAAACCGAAACCCTCGCCCCAGACAGTGAGTCGGAAGCGACAAAGGGTCAAACCCTCGCCCAAGTCTCGAAGTCGAAGCGACGCTAACAAACCGTCTCCGAAAAACAATCTCGTTAATCGCCTCGTGGACGAAGATGGAACTGAATGGTGGGAAGATGATGCCGGCACATGGTGGTACCGTTCTCCTGGGGACGAATTCTGGCAAGAGTACACCGAATAAAGGGAATCATGTTTTGGGATTACGATAATGGTGGAACACGATGTCAGATTCTCCACCTCGTAGATTGCTTCATTGGACACGACGAAGATTCATCGGCTTCAAGCACACTTTCTTACCCGAACATTGGGATTCTATAATGGACGAAAGGAACCCCACAATAAGAACTCAAAAACTGTTCTCAAAGCGTTTTCATTGGTTTAGGAGTGGCAATCTGAAGAGAACAGGCCAAGCATTAGACACTGATGGATTTGCAAACTTCCTTGCAACTTCATTTGAGAAAATCACCGCTACCGAAGTCGGTGCGTTGCTACGTTCTATTAACGAACCAGAGAGCGATTATTCTTTTCTCACTCTTTCTGACAAAAGAGATGCCGAATTGAATCGGAACATCGGAGGGCGACTTCACCATCTAATTATTGAGATGAAGCTACGGCCTATCGAGAACATTTCCAAAGAACATGCTCGCTTATGGCAAGCCCTCATCGATGAGTTGCTTGGTATTGCTAACCGCCACGGGCCACCTCCAGCATCTGGAAAGCCTGCTCAAAAAACCCAAAGGAAAGTGGGACGACAAAAGAGATCATCGCCGAAAACGCGAGGAAAGACAACCTCGAAACCCACCGATTCGCCCCCAATTACGAATAAAGAAAACCGCGTAAAACGTCGTACTGCCCATGTTCCTGCAATCACCCAAGGTCAAAGGCAGCAAGAAGTTCAACCCCCCAAGGACGAGTATCGGGAAGTGCCCGATGCCTTGGAACTCGACAGGCTGAGCCATTCTCCACCTGAGCCGGTGGTTGTGGGCTCCACTGATTCTCAAATTGACGAAGTTTCTGCCCTTGATGTGGCCTCTGAACACACACCTGACAAGATGGCCTCGGAGGTGTTGAAGGATCAAGAACGACGTACTGACGATGTCGTTGAAGGATCAAATGCGCAGGCAAATGAAGACGATGGAGCCTATTTTGAACATCTTCAAGGCACAGATAAAGATATTATTGAAAAACTACACAAACCCATTCGGGAACGAAAAATCGCGGCAGCTAAGAAATTAGAAAAACAAAAGCGCGTTTCTGAAGGCATTATCAAGAATGCCAAAACTGGCGCACGGCAAAGCAATGAACGACTCAATCAGAAAGCAAATGAGCAAATTGCTGACATACGATTGAGGGCAAGTGCAGATGTTGCAGCCCAAACCCCCCAAACCCCCCAAACGCCCTGGACCGGTATAGACCAAGACAGCGTTCCGCTCAAAAAGACCGATCAGGTTGAAATTTCGGAATCTGAAATTATACCAAGTCCTATGGATTCAGATCTGCCATTCGGCGCAAGTGTTGAGTCAGATGGAAAACAGGAGGTTCCTGAGTCCTCTGCATCAAATAACAAACTGGTAGAAGTCGAAACAGAGGAAGCAGAACCAAAAGCCGACAAACCAAAGGACGTAGAAACTGAGTCAGACGAACCAAAGGTAGCCGAATCGAAGACATTCAACGCCAAGCCTGTGAGTGCATCTCGAAAACCACTGGTTGGAACAAAATCTATCGCGAAGCCTTCACCGAAGCCTCAACCTAAATCCTTGGCGAGTCATCAACCGCAATCCCAAGTTCGTCATCAATCAACATCTGAAGGCAACGCTCCAACGAAGGCGGCAAAGGGAACGAGTTTGATGGATCGCATTCGGCAAGAAGGAAAGACCAAGAAACCAGTCAACCCATCAAATGTGGAAAAGCCAAAACCTCGCGAAAAACCATCCTTCGAAGTCATCCTTGAATCTTCAGATAGCGTGAGAGTGTATCGTTCAGGACGCGTTGATACCAGAATACCTCTCGCCAATTCTGGATATGCGTACACGGCGGGCACGTTTTCGAACGGAACGGTGGATTCGGAAACTCTTACTCAAGATGACCCTTCAAGAGACGAAAATCAGGATTTGATTGTGGTCAGGAAAGAAGCAGATTCTACACTGTTGCTTATGTTTGACGGCGTTGGGGGTGTTACCTTCCCACGACAATTCGCAGAATATTTTGCAGAGGAGGTGCTTGAACTGCCTTCATTACGTTCCCTCTCTGCGGAAAAATTTCTGGAAATTCAGCAAAATTCCAGCAACAAGTATCACGGCTTCTATGAGCGAAATATCGAACGCTTGACAGAAGGGAAATCTCGAATCGTCCGTAGAAAAATTGAGAGCATTGGTTCACGGGGGGCATCCACCTTCCTTGCCATAGAAATGGATCACATCACGGACAAAATCTGTGCTATGAGCCTTGGAGATTCAAACATTTTCGCATTTGACATGTTGACAGGTGATGTCGTTGCCATGTTACCAAACAAAAGGGCTACGGGTTCAGTCAAGGCATTGGATACCTCCGCTGAGCAATTTCGGGATTTCAGTGAGGTTGAACAGAAGGAATTCTTTATCTCAGACCAACACATTTTCATCATGATGACCGATGGTTATTCAGATGCCATAAGAGCGCTAGAACATGAAGATGCCATTGGTGAACGTCTTACAGATTTCTGTTCGATGATGATCGATGCAGAATCCAAAGCAGCGCTTTCCCGTACAATCGCTGGCATTGAACAAGGTCGGATGGATTCTGACGATATGAGCTATTTGTTGCTTTATCCGGATTTCTTCAGTCCTCCTGAATATCAAGAAGATTTCCCCGAAGAAGAGGAATGACGAACATGACGAAGAAAACGTTGTTGGAACGAATCCAGGAAGAGGGCCAAAAGGCACCAAATCCTTCTCCTCCAACACCTCAACCTAATCCAACACCGAAGCCTAAACCTCGGCCTGCGCCCCCGACGCCGTTTGATAGTTCACATTCTTTTGTCCCAAGCCGGAAATCCCTTGATGATAGGGTTCGCTCCTGGCATGAAAAGAGTATGAGAAATGAACCCGTTTCGCCTTTGGTTTACCCTGATTTAAGCATAAACTCGGTCATTATGCAAACCAATAGGCGGCCATGGAGCGATGGTGGAAATTTTGCTCGAGTTTACAAAATATCTGTTGGCGCCAGTAAAGAGAAGAAGATTTTACGGGTTTGGACATCCCTGATCAATAAAAAATCACATGATCATTACTCACATATAGAACAATCAATTGAGAAACTCAACAATCTCTCGGAGTATTTTTCTGCACCCCATGTGCAATATTTTCCAGCACCTTCCAAAGGTTTCCAGATGGCGAAAGGGCAGCGTGCCAACTGCAGTATCATTGACTTTGTACAAGGCACTACTTTGGGACATTTTCTCCAGCAAACCTACAATGGATCTAACATTTCCAAGGCATTTCGTATCAAACTACTTCGTCATGCATACTTTGTTTTAGCCAAAACCTATGTTGGGATGAAAGATTCGTCAATTACGCACGGTGATGTTTCACCTGGGAACCTCATGATCACAGGCCTCCGGAATCTGGATCATTTACATCTTCAGTTGGTTGATTTGGATTCACTTGCCTTCCATGGCAGGGCAGACAAGAAAAAAATTGATGTTTCAACATCCGGTCATCCTGATTGGTCCAATCCTCACTGGACAAAAAACCACGAGTTCTCCGAGTATTGGTTTCGCCATTGTGACCTCACTCCCTTTCTGCTCCTGATGATAAAAATCCGTGTCCTTCTCTACGCTCTTTCACAAGGTGAGGAGAAGGTTCCTCGCTCGATTCAATGGCAAGCTGATGTTGATGAATCATTTTTACACAACCGAAGTGATTTGGAAAATTTTCCTCATTCCGAGATTTGGTACGATCTCAAAGGCATGGATGCTGAATTGGATGAACTTGTTTCATGGCTTGGAGTCACGCTTGGATCTCCAGGCCTACCTCCATCGAAAAAAATGGTAGAATCCGTCTCAAAATCACTCCATCGATACGCTGAAGGTCTCGTTCTTCCCGATTCGTTTTCCGAGGAAGAAGCCCAAAAATTTCATCAGAATATCCTTGGAAATACCCAGTGTGACTTCTGTCAAAAACCAATCGAGACGATTTTCTTTGAGCCAAATGGTGTTTTAGAGACATGTGATTGTTCATCACATCCACAATGCAAGACATGCAATGCATTGATATTGGGCCAGCCCGATCGCAACAATACCTATTATTGTGCGACATGTCATCACACCGTTGATACCAACGGTATGTGCACCCTCTCAGAATGCTTTGCCTGTGAATCAGTTAGCGTAAAGTGCAAAAATTGTCGAACGGTTGTCCGAGACTTTGCTGTTGATGACCTTGTATATTGTCCAACATGCGAACATATGATGAATAAATCCGGTGCATGTCAGAGTTTGTTTTGTATAAGCTGTTCTCCAAAGGATGGAATTTGCAAGACATGCAGTGAGCCGTTTGTTGTGCTTCCAGGAATTGAATCGAACTATGAATGCAAAAATTGTGAACATTTCATGAATGCCAATGGGGAATGCACACTCGATGGCGCCTGCCTTGCATGCCAAGAGGTGAAGGTCAAATGCAAAGTTTGTCGTACCGTATTACACGGGTATCTTCCCGAGCACCCGAAGCACAAGGGGAAGAGCCAAACCATTCGACTACCCTGCAAGGTCTGTCGCCATGTCGTTGATATCGATGGGAATTGTACCGATGCCCTTTGTTTGACTTGTAATGTGTTTTCTTGATTTGAGGGATGCTGTGTGTCAAAGCCTACCAAAGCCAAAGCGCTCAAGGGTTGGCTTTCCTCTTTGTTTGAAGAACGTAGCGATGTAGATAAACAACATGCAACGATCGAGGCGGAAAACCAAGACACCATTGATAAAAAAATCAAGGAAATGAGATTGAAACGTCTTGATATTGACCAAAAAAACACTCAAAATGTTGAGCAATTGAAACAAGATATGGCGTATTCGTTTTCTTCTAATGTAGATAAAATTCAAACTGAACATGCAGTTCACATGGGGCGCATTAACTCGTCAAATAATCAACTTGTGAATGAATATGATATTGAGCAAAAGGAGGCGTATCAATTTGGACTTCAAAAAGAATTCAGCGAGGCCTTCCGTAGAATCTCAACCTATGTGAAACAAGGGAGTTGGTCTTCCAGTTATTTGTCCCCTTTCATCAGAAGAATCCACCCTTTTCTGCATCTTCCGGATAATGAAAAGAACTTCACATTACATATTGTGGATCACACGGGTCGACATGAGCAACTTTTATTTCGCCTCTATAGAATAAAAAATAGCGGTCGTATATTGGGGGGTACAATCTCACGAGATGGACGGTTTTTGGGCGTGTACAGCAAACATGCCATTGATGTCTATGCAGTGGACACAGGTGAGCACCTCACTTCTTACTCTTGTCGTAGACTTCAACATCTTCGATTCATTGGGAATTCTTCTATCATGATTGGAGGACACTTTCTTCGGTACAAATTCTATCGCGCAGAGTCCACCAGCCACTCCTCTAATTTGCACAATCTATCACCTTCAACGTATGTGCTACAAGAAGCGGTCCTCAGCAACAATGTCTTGGTTCAAACAGACGGTTCGAGACTTTTCCTTGATCACCTGACCTCTGGAAAGATTTCAGGAAAGTTCTCCATACAAAAGAACACCAAGAAGCGCTTGCGTTTCGTTCGACTTCTTGGTTCCCCTTGTGATGATTGCGTGATCGTGCTGGGAAAAACCAAAGAAAACAAGTTGGCGTTATGGGCGGTCCATTGGAATTTCACGGATGTCTTGACTTTGAGATGGGAGGAACTTCCTTTCATCAACCATCGAACCTTTCCGTCCGAATTGATGGATCGGAATGAAATCCAAATTTCTTTTCTTCCAACAGATGATCGGTCAACCAATTGTTCAATCTATGTCTTTGGTCAACAGAAATCCTTCCTCATAGAAATTGTAGAAGGGTTTGCAGATTTTAGGAAAATACCTCCCACGAAGATTGAACAAATCAACCAAAAACTAGGCGGAGTGAGGGGTTGCCGTGGTGTTGTATCATTGGGTGATTTGTTCAAAGGTTGGCAGGGGCTCATCGCTTATGATGCTCAACATAACATTACTGAGTTGTTTCCTATTCATGGTGAGCACATTGAACCAGAGCCTGACGATGTTTACGGTCCAATCTTCCAAACGGCCTATGACGGCTCAATCATCAACCTTGATTGCTCCAAAGCGATTTATCAATTTGGAAACGAAACGGCTAGGGCGGCATTCAATGAATTACAAACCAATCTAGAGAATCACAATGGAAAATTAACCATCACAGGTTTTTCCCGCGCAACGGTTCATATCGAGATTCAACTTTCTGAGGAGAATTGATTCTCAGGATTGAAAATAACC